>JACZDC010045523.1_pt1 | contig 55252 bp, 34 predicted proteins | sample 8641791 | NCBI WGS metagenome assembly JACZDC01 (sample SAMN15324613, study PRJNA640507) | soil metagenome | isolation source: intercropping peanut in the second line | place: China: Luxin town, Laibin City, Guangxi Province | collected 2019-07-25 | depth 10cm m
CGGCCGCCAGCCCGTTCTCCGGGCGGGACCGGGCGCGGCTGGCCTACTGGAACCTCTATGCCGGCGCCCTCTTCGAGGTCTCGCCCAATCCCAGCGCAACCTGGGGCTACGGCAACGGACGCTTCGACCTCGCCGGGTTCCCGAGCGATCAGCAGATGAGCGACCAGTTCCAGGTCACCTGGGGCGACATCGGTTCGAGCGTGCTGGGCGTGGCCTTCGTCCGCCGCCGCGACGGCGCCGTGGTCGAGTCCGACGTGGCGCTCAATCCCGGGAAGCCCTGGACCGCCGACCCGCTCGAAGCCACGGTCCGCGGCGGCGCCTACTCCTTCCAGGAGGTCATGACCCACGAGGTCGGGCACATGTGGGGCCTGAAGCACGCCTTCGAGATCCCCGGCTCCTGGCAGGACTCGGTGATGCACTACAAGTCCAAGATCTACTACTTCGGGACCATCTTCGCCGACGACGCCAAGGCCGCGCGCAGCGCCTTCCCGCCGGGCAACAAGCTGCGGGACGGTCTCGTCAGCTCCTGGACCACCTCCTGGCAGAACGGCGCGGAGCTGAACACCTACAACCCCGTCGCTCCGAAATCTCCGAACGCCAAGGCCGGCGCGAACGTCTCCCTCACCGGCCCGATCAAGATCGAGAACGCCGGCACCGTGGCTCTCGCCAATCCGAAGATCGAGGTCTACCTCGCGCCGCGGCGCCTGAGCTTCGAGGGTGCGATCAAAGTCAAAACCGTCCGCGTGCCGGGAAGCCTCGCCTCCGGCGCGATCAAGCACGTGAGCGTGGGAAAGATCCGCCTCCCGGGCAACCTGCCCGCCGGCACCTACTGGCTGGCCTATTATCTTCGCGACTCGAAAGACGACTTCCAGGCCAACAACGCCGCCTGGAGCAACTACGACCTGACCCTGACCGTGACCAAATGAAAAAACTCTTCGCAGCCCTGGCCTTCCTGATCGCCGGCTCTGTCCACGCCGATCCCTACGCCGCCTATGTGCTGCTGGCCGAGTCGCCGACCGGCAGCACCGTCGCCTATGCCCGCGTCATCGTCGACGCCGGCAAGCCCTGCCCGGCGCTGGTCGGCGGCAAGGAGAAGATCGCGACGAAGCCGCGCCGCAACCCGCACGGTTTCAAGGTCCAGGTCTGCGAGGCCCGCTATCCCTTCGGCCGTTCGCTGACGGTTGAAGGCGGGCCACAACTCCCGAAGGTGACCGGGACGCCCGCGCGCATCGCGGTCCTCGGCGACTCGGGGTGCAAGCCGAAGGATCAGGCCGGCTGCGGCCTCGACGATCCCCAGTGGCCGCTCCCGACTTTGGCCAAAGCGGCCGCGGCCAGCCATCCGGATCTGGTCCTCCACGTCGGCGACTACAACTATCGAGGCACGCCGAGCGGCTTCAAGGTCACGGTCGACGGCCAGGAGGCCCAGCGCTGGTACTACGACGCCGGAGACGGCTCCGAGCCGTCCGAGCCCTGCGGTCTCCCGGGTCCCTATTACAGCCAGAACAGTACCGGCAACAAGGACGCCGACAGTTGGGACGCCTGGTGGCTGGACTTCTTCCAGCCGGCCGGCCCCCTCCTGACCGCGGCCCCCTGGGTCTTCGCGAGAGGCAACCACGAGCTCTGCAGCCACGCGGGACCGGGCTGGTTCTACTTCCTCGACGCCAGCTCGGACCTGCCCGGAGGAGGCCATCAGCTCGCCTGCCCGTCCCAGGACGGAGAAGGCCCGGCGCTCCCGCACCTCCAACTCGTCGAGCCCCAGGTCCTCCATCTCGGAGACCTCGACCTGCTGGTCCTCGACTCCGCCAACGCCTGCGATCAGCTACCCGGCCTGGTCGACGTCTACCGCCGCCAGCTCACCCAGGCCGCGAAGCGTCTGAAAGGAAAGACCGTCTGGCTCCAGAGCCACCGTCCCATCTGGGGAGTCGCGGACGATGCCGAGCCCCTCTACGGCTGCGACGGCAAACCGCAGACCGGCCCCGCCATGCCCTACGCCGAGATGAACCAGACCCTCCAGTGCGCCCTGCAAGGAGAGACCGGAGACACCCTGATCCACCGACTCGACCAGATCCTCGTCGGCCACATGCACCGCTTCGAAGCCCTCTCCTTCGCCGCCCCCTCCCACCGCCCGCCGACCCTGGTCGTCGGCAACAGCGGAGTCGCCGAAGACCCCGAGCCGCCAACCGGAGCCTTCGCCCAGACCGTGGACGGCGCGCCGGCCCTCGGCTTTTCATTGGCGCAGTTCGGCTATCTGGAGCTGACGAGAGGAAGCCACGGCCAGTGGCAAGGCGCGGTCGTCGCGGTGGATCCCGCGGACTGGGCGCCCTTCCTGACGCCGTGCTCAACGCCGGTTACCGCGGATCAGGCGTTGTGCGTCAAGGCGTTGCCGGGGGTGGGCCAGTAGCCTCTTGTGAGAGTGTCAGCACTGCTGACACAATTATCCGGGACTGGTGCTATATTATCCCAAGCTATGACGACACTCTCCGCCACCGAAGCCCAAGAGAGATTCTCCGAGCTGCTGAGCCGGGTCGCCTCCGGCAAGGAGAGGATTGTCCTGACCCGAGCCGGCGAGGAGCTTGTCGCAGTCATTCCGCTTGAAGATCTCGCTCTCGTCGAAGCCTTGGAGGATCGCGCCGACCTCGAAGAGGCGCGGGAGGCTCTGCGGGAAGTTCAGGAGAAGGGGACCGTCTCGCTGGCTGATCTGAAGGCGGAGTTGGGACTCTGAGCCGCGAGCGCTCCTACACCGTCGAAGTCTCACCCGCCGCAGCTCGTCAAATCCGCAAGCTCGATCGCACTACGCAGCAACGAGTTCTTGCGCGGATTGAGACGCTGAAGGAAGAGCCTCGCCCCCACGACGCCTCGAAGCTTCAGTCTCCCGAAGACCTATACCGGGTCCGCGTCGGAGACTATCGGATCGTCTACCTTGTCGAGGACGACCGGCTGGTGGTCCTGGTCGTCCGAGTCGGCAATCGGAAAGATGTCTATCGAAGCCTCTGACTGCTGATAGGACTCCGGTCTCGCACATCGTTTCCGAACGTTCGGCCGCTGGTTGCCTTCCGCCCGCAAGCCTTGGCGGGTCGGTCGCAATCCCCTTCCGGCCATTTGCAACGACCTGCGATGATCGGCGAACGCCTGCGTAGGATCAGCAACGCTCCGCCGGCCACCCGCGACGATCTCCAGGCGGTCGGCAAACGTCCGCGGATCGTCAGCAACTCCCTGCAAGTCATCCGCGACGATCTGCGGACTACCGGCAAAGTCTGCGGATCCCTGGCAACGCTCTGTCGGGCACTCGCAACGGAATGCCGACGGTCGGCGAACGTTGGCCAACCGTCAGCAACGCCAGCCGCCATGAAAGTCCGCCTGTTATGACAGCGGTGCTTCCTGCCAGTGATAGGAAGGAGCGTGCCGTCGGAAATGTCGCAAATTGTCTGTAACGACGGCGGCGTCCGAGAGTTCCAAGGCTTGGGCCGCCAGGATGACATCCGCATCCAGGGACGGGCCCGTCGGAATACCCCTGAATCGCGCATCAGCCCAAAGGCTGGCGGCTCGTCGCATGACCGCAGTGGTCAAGGGGAGATAGGTCAAGAGCCCGCCGAGTCGATCCAGATGCTGAAGGCTCCGCGTCGTAGACCGTCCGCTTCGGAGCGCCAGATGGCAGAGGCCTCGCCGCGTCTCATAGTCGGAGATCTCCGGCACACAGATCAGATTGTCGGCCTTCGACGCGGCCTCAAACCACTCGACAAGAGGAAGGTTTTCAGCTCGGAACGGGTAGCACAGGCGCGAAAGGACGGTCGTATCGAGAAGGAGCCTCATCGCCCGAGGCCGAGTTCCTCTTCAACCAGAGGCCAGAGTCCATCGTCCTCCTCCCTGGTCCATTCCTTGATGAGCGCAGCAGCCAGATACTGCCGGCCGCGCTGCTCAGGCGTGAGAAGCGGATCCGGCTCGCGAGTCTCCGGGTGAGATTCCTTCGGCGTTCTTCTGAGGCTCTTCATCTTGCGCCTCCACACTCCCCGGTCACAGGAAAGGATACCACGAGACCGTGGAGGCGTAAATCACGCCCGCCGCAACATCGCCTGCGGGCTGTCCGGCTCCAGCGCCCTCAGATACTGCCGGTCGAACGCGGCAAGCTGGCTCTCCAGCTCCGAGTACGGACCCGGTTCCCAGGCGTTCGAGGTGACCCCCTTGTACGCGTTGGCGCACAGCTCCCAGTCCTGGCGGTTGGTCAGGTCCCAGAAGTCGATGGCGGGCTGGGGATCGAAACCCGGTTTCGCGATCGCGTCGGGGTGGAAGTACCAGTCACAGAGGATGCGCGTGCGGTCGATGGCCAGCGGCTGCGCGCGATGGATCAGCACGTAGTCGGGATGGAACGACAGGAAGGCGCTCGGGAAGACCGTGTAGTAATAGACCCGGCCGCGCTCCTCCGTCGAGAGATCCGCGAACGGCACCGCGCAGCGCCCGCCATGGCTCGTCATGCTGCCTTCGGGGTTGCTCATCCACATCGGCCCGCCCAGGACAGGACCTTCGTCCAGGTCGTTCTCCGTATTGCGATAGGGCGTCAGCTTGTTGAGATGCGGATGGACCTTCGGGCAGTGGTAACACTCGCTGTAGTTGTGGAAGAACAGCTTCCAGTTCGCCTCGACCTCATAGACGCTCTGGTGGACCGACTTCAGCTCAGGGAGGTGCCACGCCTCGAACCGCCCCTGGAGGCCCGGCAGGGCCAGCTCGAACGGGACCGGCTCGGGGTCGAGGTTCACGAAAAGCAGACCCTGCCAGTCCGCAACCGCGGCCGGCTTGAGCCCGTAGTCCTGGGACTCGAAACCCTGCACGTCCATCATGTTGGGCGCCGCGCGCAGCCCTCCGTCCAGCCCGTAGGTCCAGGCGTGATACGGGCACTGGATCATGGACCCGAGCTCGCCGTGGGAGCTGAGGCAGAGGCGGCTGCCTCGATGCCGGCAGAGGTTGTGGAAGGCGCGGACGGCTCCGTCCTCGCCGCGGACGATCATGACGCTCTCCCGGTCCAGCTCGAAGAGGAAGAAGCTGCCGGGCGTGGCGAGCTGCGAGACGTGGCCCGCGAGCAGCCACGAGCGGTGGAAGATCCTCTCGCGCTCGGCGCGGAAGATCTCCCCGGACGTGAAGTACTCGCCGGGCAGGGTGTGCTGGCCGAAGGCGGTGCGCTGTTTCATGGCGACTAAGGATTTTACCATCGCCGGACTGGTGGTATGCTCCGCGCGCCTCCGGGCACACTCGACAACGACGATGCCGATCCCGACGCCTTTCCATGAGCGCACGCAGGCCCTGTGCTCCAGCTATCGCTGGAAGGACTGGTCCGGCTACTGCGCCGTCTGCAGCTTCGACACGAGCCACGAGCGCGAGTATTTCGCCTTCCGCGAGTCGGCAGGCCTGCTCGACGTCACGCCGCTCTACAAGTACGAGGTCACCGGACCCGACGCCGCCGCCGTCCTCGGCCGCATGATGGTGCGGGACGTCTCCAAGCTCAAGGTCGGCCGCGTCGGCTACACCTGCTGGTGCGACGACGAAGGCAAGGTCATCGACGACGGCACCGTCTCGCGCCTCGGCGACAACCACTTCCGGGTCACCGCCGCCGATCCCTCCCTGCACTGGATCGAGGCCGTCGGCCGCGGCTTCGACGTGCGGATCGAGGATTCGAGCGAGCGCCTCGCCGCCCTCGCCCTCCAGGGTCCCACCTCGCGCGCCATCCTGCGCGACGCGACCGGCGACCCCAAGGTCGAGGCGCTCAAGTTCTTCGGCGTCACCCAATCCACGATCCGCGGCATCCCGGTCTGGATCAGCCGCACCGGCTATACCGGCGACCTCGGCTACGAGGTCTGGGTCGATCGTGCTGCCGGCGATACGGGTCTCGCGATCTGGGACGCCCTGATGGCCGCCGGCAAGCCGTACGGCATCGAGCCCGCGGGCCTCGACGCGCTCGACGTGACGCGGATCGAGGCCGGCTTCATCCTCTTGGGCGTCGACTACTTCAGCGCCGAGAAGGTCGTCCTCGAATCGCGCAAGTCGACCCCCCTGGAGCTCGGCTTCGGCTGGATGGTCGACCTCGAGCGCGGCAACTTCATCGGCCGCGACGCCATCGCCGCCGAGAAGATCCGCGGCCCGCACTGGCATCTGGTCGGCCTGGAGGTGAGCTGGCAGGAGCTCGAAGCGCTCTACGCCGGGTTCAACCTGCCGCCGAGCCTGCCGGTCACCGCGCGGCGCGACGCCCTGCCGATCTACGCCGAGGACGGCCGCCAGGTCGGCCAGGCCACGAGCCACACCTGGTCGCCGATCCTCAAGAAATACCTGGCCATCGCCTCGGTCCGCCCGGGCTTCGAGGCCAGGGGGACGAAGCTCCAGATCGAGCACACCGTCGAGTACGAGCGGCGCAAGGTCACCGCGACCGTCGCTCCCACCCCCTTCTACGATTCGGAGAGGAAGCGCAAGCCATGACGGGCACCAGCGGGAAGCAGTACGACGCCATCGTCGTGGGCGCCGGGCACAACGGCCTGGTCTGCGCGGCCTACCTCGCCAAGGCCGGCCGCAAGGTGCTGGTCCTCGAACGGCGCCATCAGGTCGGCGGCGCCACCACGAGCGAGGAGATCTACCCCGGCTTCACGTTCACCTGCTGCTCCTACGTGGTTTCGCTGCTGCGGCCGTGGATCATCCGCGACCTGGATCTGCCGCGCTACGGCTACGAGATCCTGCCGCTCGAAGCGACCGTCACGCCGTTTCCGGACGGGCGCTACCTGGTGCGCGACTCCGACCCCGAGCGCACTCGCCGCTCGATCGCCCAGTTCTCGCCGCGCGACGCCGAGGTCTACAAGCGCTTCGGCCAGCGGATGGCCGAGCTCGGCCGCCTCATCAAGCCGATGATCGACGAGCCCGCACCCGATCCGCTGTCGCGCGATCCGCGCGAGCTGCTGCGCATCGCGCGCCTCGGCAAGCACCTGCGCGGCCAGGGCGACGAGTGGCTGTTCTCGAACGTCAAGATGATGACCATGAGCGCGGTGGACTTCCTCTCGGAGTGGTTCGAGAGCGAGAACCTCATCGCGCCGATGGCGATCTCGGGCATCATCGGCACCTTCCTCGGCATCCGCTCGCCCGGCACGGCCTACGTCCTCCTCCATCACTACATGGGCGAGATCGACGGCTCGTTCCGCGCCTGGGGTCTGCCCAAAGGCGGCACCGGCGCCATCGCGAACGCCATGGCCGCCTCGGCCCGCGACCTGGGCGTCGAGGTCCGGACCAACGCGGGAGTCGCGCACCTCCTCATGAACAAGGGCACATCGGCGAGTGCCGCCGGCGTCGTCCTCGACAATGGCGACGAGATCCGCGCCAAGGCCGTGATCTCGGGCCTCGACCCGCACCGCACGTTCCTGCGCCTCGTCGGCGAGGAGCATCTCGATCCCGAGATCGTGCACCAGATCAAGCGGTTCAAGATGCGCGGCTCCTCGGGCAAGGTCAACCTGGCGCTCGACGCCCTGCCGCAGCTCGCCTGCCTGCCCGACTACGGCCCGCACCTCCAGGGCGGCATCACCATCGCGCCGTCGATCGACTACCTGGAGCGCGCCTACGACGACGCCAAGTACGGCGCCTTCTCGCGCAAGCCGTTCATGGACGTGCTGATCCCCTCCATGACCGACCCAACCGTGGCGCCGCCGGGCAAGCACACGATGTCGATCTTCGTCCAATACGCGCCCTACAACCTGAAGGAAGGTCCGGCGGACTGGCCGAACCAGCGCGAGGCGTTTGGCGACGCGGTGATCGACACGCTCTCGGAGTACATGCCGAACATCAAGGACCTGATCCTGCACCGCCAGGTGCTCTCGCCCTGGGACCTGGAGCAGATCTACGGCCTGACCGAAGGCAACATCTTCCACGGCGAGCTGTCGCTGGAGCAGCTCGCCTTCCTGCGTCCGATGGCCGGCTGGAGCCGCTACCGGACGCCGGTCGACAAGCTCTGGATGTGCGCCTCGGGCACCCACCCCGGCGGCGGCATCATGGGCGTGCCCGGAGCGCTCTGCGCCCGCACCATGCTGGAGAAGAGGGCCGTCTGATGGCCGATGTGATCGTCATCGGAGCCGGTCCGAACGGTCTCGCGGCAGCAACGAAGCTGGCGGGTGCCGGGAAGAAGGTGATCATCCTGGAGCGCGCGGACGCGCCCGGCGGCCTGTCGGCGCGGCGCGAGTTCCACCCCGGCTATGCGGTACCCGGCCTGCTCCACGACGAGTCCCTCGTGCCGCGCGCCGTCGCCGACAAGCTCGGCCTCGCCAAGCACGGCCTGGCGTTTCGGAAAGCGCCGGCCACATACATCGCGGAGGCGGACGGACCCGGAGTCCTCCTCTCCGCGGACACGAACACGGCCGCCGAAGCCATCGGCCAACGCTCCAAGCACGACGCCGAGAGTTATCGCAGCCTGCGCGCCTTCCTCGGCCGGATCACGCCGATCTTCGCCTCGTTGCTCGCCGAAGCGCCGCCGTCGATCTCGCCGCGCTCGACCGGCGACTTCTGGCAGATCGCCCGGCACGGCTTTGCGGCCTTCCGGATAAGCCGCAAGGACCTGATCGAGCTGGCGCGCGTCGCGCCGATGTGCGTGGCCGACTTCCTGAACGAGAAGTTCCAGACCCCGCTGCTGGTCGAAGCGCTCGCCGCGCCCGCGGTGGCCTCCACCTGGTCCGGTCCCTGGTCAGCCGGCACCATGACCAACTTCCTCCTGCGCGAGTGCGCCGGAGGCGAATCGCTGGCCGGCGGCCCGCCCGCGCTCGTCGCCGCGCTCCTGGCCGCCAGCCGCGCCGCCGGAGCCGAGCTGCGCACCGGAGCCGAGGTCGCGCGCATCCGCCTGGACAAGGGAAAGGTCACGGGCGTGACCCTCGCCTCCGGCGAAACGATCGACGCGCCGGTCGTCCTCTCCTCCGCCGATCCGAAGCGCACCCTGCTCAAGCTCCTGGCGCCAGGAAGCCTGCCGCTCAAGATCGAAGACGAGGTGAGGCGCGTGCGCAGCCGTGGAAGCGCGGCCAAGATCCACCTCGCCCTCTCGGGACCGCTGGAGATCGGAGGAGGCGGACAGGAGGCCATCCGCATCGGAGGCGGCCACGTGGACGACCTCGAGCGCGCCTTCGACGCCATCAAGTACCGCCGCTTCTCCGAGCGACCCCACCTGGAGATCCGCGTCCCGACCGATGCCGATTCCACCCTGGCCCCGTCAGGCCACCACGTCGTCTCGATCCTGGCCAGCTTCGCACCCTACGCCCTGGACGGCGGCTGGACGCCGGAGGCCCGCGAGCAACTGGGAGACGCCGTGCTCGCGGTCCTCGAAAAGCATGCCCCGGGAGTGCGCGCCAAGCTCGTAGCCAAAGAGGTCCTCACCCCGGCCGACCTCGAAACCACCTTCGCCCTGACCGGAGGCCAGCTCCACCACGGCGAACTGGCCCTCGACCAGCTCCTGATGATGCGCCCGGTCCCTTCGGCGCCGCGCTATCAGACGACCGTCCCGGGCCTCTTCCTGGGTGGCAGCGGCAGCCACCCAGGCGGCGGGGTGCGGCCGACGGCGGGGCTGCTCGCGGCGGAAGCGGTGCTGGCGGGCTGAGCGGGCGGATGGCCGGTACCCGGCTCCCTGTGCGTGTTAGGATGAATTCCCAGGAGGCTGGTGGATGACCATCACGCTCAAGCTTTCTTCGGAACAGGAGCACCGCTTGCTGGCTGGTGCCGCCCAACAAGACGCGAAGACCGTGCGGGAGGTTCTGCTTCAGGCGGTCGATTCCACGGTCGAAGGGCTTCTGCGCACCTCGGCCCGTCGGCCCAAAGCCAACACGCTCTCCTCCTTGCTCGACAAGATCGCCACCGAGCTTCGAGACGCGCCTGCGTTGTCGGATGAGGCTGTTTCGCGCGCCGGGATCTACACTGACCATCCCTGACGGCCATGGCCTATCTAGTCGACACCAACGTCCTGGTGCGGCTCGCGGTACCGGCCGACCCACGCCACCTCAGCGCGCGACGGTCGTGTCCTAACTCAATGTGGGCGGTAGGGGGCCGGTAAGGATTGGGGGCGGAACGCTGACAGGGGGCAGAGCCGTCAGCGTTCCCCGTCCACCCGTCACCCTTGCCGCGTTGCCCACCCCGTCCCGGTGGGGGCGGTTCGCTCCTAGGGGTTGCTGCCCTTCCCCTGCTTGCCCGGGGGAGCGGTGGTGGTTATCCCTCGCCTATGAGGGTGTTTCCCGGGGCCGTCCGCGAGCTTACCGGCTAGGTAAGACACTGGGGAACCTCCTTTCCAGAAGGCCGTCCACCATCGGAAGGCACCCTAATTCTACGCCCTTCCGCGGCCAGAAATCCCCTGGCAGAACCGTTACCGATCTACCCGAAAAAATAATTATTGCAGTTTGCTGCTATCCAAACCCTTGATCTATAAGGCCTGCAACTGACGCCCGGCCGGCCGGGCCGCGGCCCGGCTGTTCCTAAAAGTAGGGACATTACCCTCCACCTTAGCCATAAAACCGGTTGACAATCGCGGGTATTGACAACGCTGTAAGTTAAGGTGATGCTTCGACTTACGCCGCGTCTGGGTGGCTTTAGGGGCGCGGCCGCGGGGCGGGGGCGTACTTCGCCGAACGTCCAAACAAACTGAAAGCCCCGACCCGGGATGCTTGTCTAGGGCGCACCGGGGCGGGGCTCCGAACCGCGCGGCGGTAGCCGCTTGGTCCTCGCAGTTTAAGTCCAAGCTTTGCCGCCGTCAAGGAGAACGCGCATGCGTCTTCTTGGCCGGAGGTGTACCGGGATCGGGGTCCGCTGGTGGCGCGAGCTGTTGCGCCCCTGCCGCCCCCGGTCCCTTATACCTCCAGGAGCGGCGGGGAGGGCGTGCTATCCCCCCTCCCCGTCCGCTCCTTTCCTCAACTCGCGGCGAGCGGCCGAGACGAGCTGCTCCCTGATCCAGCTAGACAAGTCTCCTGATCCCTTGCGGCGGGCTGCGCTGTCGGCGGCCTCGCGGATCAATTCGTCGTGCTCGGGTGCCACCCGCACCCGGAGCATCACTGAGTAGGTTCTATCGGCTTTGGGGCGTCCTATGGTCATGGGAATAAGCGTAGCACTCATGGTGCCACAAATCAAGGCGAGAAAGCCCTTGACGCGTAGCACCGTTGGTGCCACAATAAATCCAGTTGAGAGACGCCATGAACGCCCCGAACCCCACCCCGGCCCCGATCGCCTGCCGCACCTGCGGCGGTCGGACCATTGGATGGGGAAAGGACAAGGACGGCAACGCCCGGCGCAAGTGCAAGGCTTGCGGCGCAACCTTCGGGATGATCCCGGCCCGGCCGCTCGGCTCCATGCGCCTCTCCCTGAAGAAGGCTGCCCTCTGCGTCCACCTTCTCACCGAAGGTAGCTCGATCCGCTCCACCGAGCGCGTGACCGGCGTTCACCGGGACACGATTTGCCGTCTCCTCCGCGCGGTCGGCGCGAAGTGCGAGGATCTCCTCGGGCGCCTGGTCCATGGGGTCAAGGCGCAGGACGTTCAGTGTGACGAGCTGTGGTCCTTCGTGGCGATGAAAGAGAAGACGAAGTTCCGGAAGCAGATCGCAGACCCCGCCATCGGCGACGCCTACACCTTCCTGGCGGTCGAGCGCGAGTCGAAGCTTCTGCTTGCCCACCACGTCGGCCGGCGGACCGCCCAGGACGCGAACATCTTCGCGGCCAAACTCTCCGCCGCGGTGAGCGCGGACCGCTTCCAGATCTCCACCGACGGATTCGACGGCTATCCCGAAGCCCTGGAGCGCCACCTGGGCGGCCAGATCGACTACGCCCAGCTCATCAAGAGCTACTCAGGCGAAGGACTGGACAGCGAGCGGCGGTACTCTCCGCCGCAGATAATAGCCACCGAGAAGCGGGTCGTCTCCGGCAACCCGGAGGAGTCGAGGGTTTGCACGTCCCATGTCGAGCGGCTGAACCTTCACGTCCGCATGATGTCCCGCCGGTTCACCCGGTTGACGACGGGCTTCAGCCGGAAGCGGGAGAACCTCCGGGCGGCGGTTGCCCTGTTCGTGGCGTCCTACAACTTCACGTGGTCGCATCGGACGCTCAAGGGTTGCACGCCCGCGATGGCTGCGGGACTGGTTCGGAAGCCCTGGACGGTGGGGGATCTGCTGGTCGCCTAGATTTCAGCCGCTTCAAATAGAAGATCGTGCGGGCTCAGCAATTCGAAATAGTTTCCCGCGCGGGTCAAAATACCGCGCACGCGAATCAGATCACCTTTCCTGTGAGCCTCGACGGCCCTTAAATAGTCTGGCATTGGGAGCGACAAACGCACCCGCCTGACGCGTCCGCCCGCTGGACCGACCACGGTAATCATTCCCGCAGCTTCATGTCCTTCGCGTTGGATTCTCCACTCGCTATGAAGATCTGTGATGGCGCCGATTAGTAAGATCGGCTCGGGCGCTGCCCCCTCTTTGAGAATGCGGCTTGCCTCGCGCAATGCAGGCACCAACTTCCGAGGAATCCGAACATTGTCGGGCTCCGCAGGGTGCGGAAGATCCCTCCCGGGCGCCCACTTTGCGGAGATGTCTATAGCTACTGCGTCCGTCTCTTCGTTGAGAGCGATTAGCGCATCGCAGAGATTGGCGCTTACACCTTGCGCGACAACCCCTCGAAATGGGCCGATATCTTCGAGTGCTTCGCTTTGGCGCGCAGCTTCCGCCGCAGCGGCAACTGAGCCCATGAGGGTTCTGGTAACTTGACGCTCGAATGGCTCAGGTACAGCTAGCTCACCAAACAAGGGAGCACTGACGTACATTGGTGATATAATGGTCACGACGAAGCTGCCGCGCTCCGTCTGCCCAAGCCGAGCCCGCCGCAGATAGGCCTCGGCGGGCTCGGGCTTCTTTGCATAGAACAATGGGCGCGGCGTTACGGCGGCGGCGGCGGCGGCCAATAATAAATCTTGTGCGTGTTTAATGAGATCCACTCCCGCGCGCAATGGAATGCTGCCATCGGGGGAGCCTTCGGCTTGATGGCGAACCCGCAGAATATCGGCAAACAGTGCCAAGATGTCTTTGACAAGCTCCGGTTGCGACCGATGCTCTACATTCTCCAGCGCCTCTAGGACCGCGTAAATGCGTAATGCATAGTCGGCAAAATCCTGTGCTGCTGGCACCATCACCCTCGGTTGCCCGTCTTTGTATTCCCAGATAGTGAAGCGGCCGGGACGGCGTTCAACTTCGCGCCACCCGTTGGCAGCGAGGTAGAGCAGGACGTTGCGGAGCGGGACCGCCTCAAGGACTTCTGGTTCTGTGACCCTCATGGCTCGTCCCCCCGTTCAAGGGCGGTCATCATAGCCTGGAGGGATTCTACCGTAAACTGCTGGCTCCGGGGAATAGTAAGGGTTATCAGATCCTGATTGACGTCAGGGTAGCCGCGCAGGGATAACCAGTAGCCGCACCGACGCATAAGGAGTGACGCTTCGGATGCCGTGATCCACTTGCTGATATCGCGTGGAACGACTACAACGATAAGAATGAATGGCACGCCTACCGGGCGCCTCAGGTCGTCGTAATTCTTGCGTTTCAGCCGATAGGTAAACGACTGCGGCGACATGCGATCGATCGCGGTTGACTTAATCTGTGCATAAATGCAAGGGAAGGGGTGTGTCGCTGGCGCTGTGCCTTGGATAATGCAATCAATACTGTTACGGTCGACTATCGGGCGGGCGTAGTTATACCCCGCGGAGCTAATCACCGCGAGAGCGTAAGCAAGGCTATAAAATTCCTGCTGGTTGCTATCGTCCACCGGTCACCTGTTCTCCAGTGATTCGCTAATCGATTGTTTCTAAAACGGGCGCAAACGTCAAGGGCCGGCCCCCTCTAGGAACCGGCCCCGGTAAAGCCCTACAGCAGACGGGAGACTACGCTCTCCAGCCGCTCCCCTGGTGGCTCCCGTCCCTGTCCATCCCACCTCACCCAGGAGCGCGCCAGCTCGGCGGCCAGGGCCTTGCAGTCGCGGGCGTGCCGGAGGGTTGCCAGGACTCGGGAGGTGGGCAGGTAAGCCAGGGTGTACCGTCGAGCGCCGCGCCCGTCCGAGACCTCGGTCTCGGTCCCTTCGTAGTAGGCGAAGGGCGGGGCCATCTTGCCCGGGACGCGGACCGTCTCTCCGCCCACCAGGGCGACGCTGAAGACGCCAGCTCGCCAGGAGAGGGACACGGGCAGGCTCGCTGCCGCTCGGGCCTTCAGATAGGCATCAGCGGCCCCGGCAAGCCATGCGCCGACGTTCTGGTAGCCTTCCGCTTCGCTGGCCTGCTTCCATCTCGCGGACTGCCGGACATCGGCCCGGACGGTGAACGTGGCGACCTTCACGGCTTCTCCCCGCGTGCGGCCCAGGGGAACAGCTCAGGCCACGCCCACTCCACGAACCGACTGAGAGCGTAGCGGCGGTTGCGGTCCCGCTCCCTCTCCTGGTCGATGCCCCGGCCGGGCGGGTGGCGATTGGCAAGAACCATCTCCCGCCGTCCCATGCGGAGCACCTGCCGGGCTTTCTTGAGCTTCCGATGGTTGCGGATCACGTAGCGGGCTGAGAACAGGAGGAAGTCCGCAACGCTCATCCCGTTCTGGATCGAGAGGGAAGCCAGCTCCAGCTCGACCTGACGGAACGTGTCGTGGACCTTCACGCGGTAGACCGCCGGCCGGTACTCGCCGATTGGCGCCAGCTTCTTCTGGCGGACGGTGTCATCCCACCCCATCGCTTACTCCTCTTCCCCGCGCCACGGGCCGAGCTCCAGCTCCAGCGTGTCGGCCGCGTGCTGGATGTCGACCGCGATCCGGCCCGCCACGGCAAGGTGGTGCTCTTCCTGGGCCGTGTTCGGACAGGCGTTCTCCGGGTCTGCCATGGAGGCCAGATGTCCCTGGATCACGCGGAGGTCGGCCACCAGGGCACGCAACCCGGTGCGGATGACGCCCTCCAACTCGTTGGGCCAGTAGCCCCGATACTCCAGGGCCATGTTGTAGACGAGGTTGCCCACCATCCGGAGACAGAGGTTGTCTTCCGGCTGGGTGAAGACGCAGAGGAACGTCTCGCGGAAGACCGCGAAGTCCTCGAATTCGGCGGGGTTGATGACGGGCGGAACGGCGGTCGGGTCAGGTGTAGACTGCGGGCGGTCGGGCATAGGACTAGCCTCCTTTGCTCGGCTAGGCTCGGCGGGGTGTTCTGACCACTCCGTCGGGCCGTCTCTCTGGGATCAGGAGAGGACTTCCTCCCCCTTCGGGGAGGAAGCTACCTCAGCCTGAACCTGCCCAGGACCGCCCCCTACGGCCCACATTGAGTTAGGACACGACCCGCGCGACGCGCCATAGAGGCATTGGGGGAAGAGAATCTCTACGCTGCCAGTCAAAACTTCATAGAACTCTGGAATGTTACCACTCGGCCGCTTGAGAACAACGGCCTTGGCCAGACAACCACGGTAGCAGACCAGATGTTGCGGAGCTTTGAGCAAGCATTTTCACGGCTGCCCGAACCTGCCGAAACCTATGACCGCTGGCGGGATCTGGTCGTACGCTTCGGCGTCTCTGGCGTCAAGGTTCACGACGCTCGCTTGGTCGCCCTCATGCTCGCCAACGACATCATTCGGATCTTGACTTTCAACGCCGCCGACTTTCGGCGCTACGAGGTGCTTGGGATTCGCGCGGTCGAACCGGGAGAGGTCTGAACCTGATGCCGGTACGTAAGTTCCGCTCTGTCGCCGACATGCCCGGCGCTCGGCGGCGAGCGCCTCTCGACCCTGACAACCTCCGGCTGGCCTGTACCCTGACTCAGTTCGCCTACTGGCTTCACCCGATGAAACACGTTCCCGGCGTCCGGAAGTACCGGTCGGTCGAAGAGGCGTGGCAGGCACGCAAGGAGTGGGTGCGAAGTCAGCTCCGTCGGCCAACCAGTCAGGATGACTGATCTACCCCAGCCGCCGCACCACGGTCGCTCGGTCTTCCTCGCGCGGAGCGCAGCCAAGATCCAGCTCGCCTGTCTGGATCGAGTGGATCTGTGGATCGGCTGGCACCTCTACCCAGAGACCTAGCCGCAAAGCACTTAGGTCAGTCGGTCCTGCAATACGCCGTGGCCCGCGTGAGAGGCATCGAGATTGATCCCAAGAACTGGGACCTCTTCTGCACCCTCCTTCTGGACTGCGCTGTCCCCGAACCGGCCTGCCTTCCGTACGTTCTTGAGATGCTCATTCGCCGCGTGAACGATGGCGAGCCTTGCCCACATACATCTCTCGAGCAGGCGCTGAATGCGATCATCACGGAACACGCGCGGCTTGATCACACCAGCGAGGTGGCTTGGTCGCTCTGGGCCTGCCTCGCCTTAGGGATCCAAATTGATTCTGCCTCCGCATCGGCGCTCGTTGAGTGCGACAACTCGTTCGTTGCGCTTCTCGCGCTGCACGCTAACGACATAGGGCTAGTTCCCGGAGGCTTGGTTCCCGCCTTGTGGAGTAGCTACATGACGGCTGAGGCCCTGTACGATGAGAACTGGTTGCTTGCCTATGAAGCGAACGTCAAAGGGTGGCTTCCCTCGGTTCATAGCGGTGACCATGTGAGTCGAGATCCGCGGTTCGGTTTTCTCAAGAACTCCGGTGTCACGTTCTATGATCTGGCAGAAGCAGCACCCACGGCCGCTGCGCCCGTGCCTGAGCCAAGGGTCCCGTCTGTGACCCCGACTGGAGTCGTCGAGTACACAGACAAATAGCATCAGTCCTGCCCGGAAAGGGGTCCAGAGGCTTCGAGAGAGACGGAGGCGAATCCCCCGCTCTCCGCCTCCCGAGAGCCTGCCTACACCTATAGTTTGCCGGATTCCCGTAGCGAAAGGGGCCAGAGGCTTCAACGGCTTCAGCTGGCCATCGACCTCCGCCTGAGCGCCCGGCTCCCGCTTGAGTTGGCCGATGCCGACAAGACGTTCGAGCTCACGCGAGGTCATCGACCGATAGTGCTTCTGATTCCCCACCCGCGTGACCTGGACCAGCCCGCTCTCCGCAAGACTGGTCAACTGGCGATGAGCCGCGCCGGTGCCGGAATCGGCCAGCGCGATCACCTCGGTGCTCCGGAAGCTCCGTCCCGGCTGACCGAACAGAAGCGCGAGCACCCGTTGCTGGACCGGCGTGAAAAGGCCATCGGCCAGCCTCGTGCTGTGCACCACCGACTCCATTCCCATATCGGGAAAGATAGTTCCCAAATTGGGAAGGCGCAAGCACCAAGTCTGGGCTCCCGAGGCGGCGGGTTCCGTCCCAACCGGACAGGAACCACGCACGGTCCTGCCGGGCCTGCAGTGTTTGCGGTCACGCTTCGCCAGGAGTTCCTCGGGCACGCCGTCTCGAGAGTCTTGCCCTGAGGCCTTTCTGGAAGTCCTGCCCCTGACGTACTTTGCAGCCAGCAACGCCCCTAAACATCCGCATTAGTTCCGTGTCCAAAGAGGAGAGAGACGTCAGGGCATGGGCTCCAACCTCGAACGGAAGACCCTTGTCCATTGGCGAGAAAGGAGGCTTCTTGACCAAGAAAACTGTGCCTGTTAAGCCACACCGGCGCTCGCCGCCATCCACACCGCCAAAGCCGTCACCTAAGCCTGGACCGAAGACGGTTCCGGTCAAGCCGCATCGCCGATCACCCCCAAAGTAAGGAAGGTCTGAGGCAATAGCTGAAGGATCAACTCGTAACCGAAATCTCATAGTCGGGCCCGCGAAGTTTCACTGCTACTCCTTATTCGTTATCTGGTCTCGAAGCAGGGCAGCTTGGCCTCCGCTCCGCGCCCCCAAATTGAGCACGTTGGACGGCAGAGTCCCAGCAGCAAAGGAGGTACCAGGAAGATGGGTATCGCGGCGGCTATTGAATCGAACGTGTCAGCGCTACAGCTGCTGCGCGAGTTTGAGCAATGGCGGAGTAGCCAGACCTGGAGTGCCGGTGACTTCTGCGTGCTCAATAGCTCCTTCCTTCTTCGAGACGGCGTTGCCACGAACCAGGCAACACGTCGCTTAGTTCTAAGATCCAATGAGCACGGCCAACTGACATTGGCTGGTACGATCAACTTGCCCAAGATGCTCTCCCCGTTCAAGAGGCTCGCAAGTAGCTCATCGAACTTGGAGATACGTCCTCTCGCTGAGAGTATAGAGAGTGAAATTGACCGCCTTGGCGATGTGCTCTTCACCTTGATTGGTGATTTGGCACCAGCAGCGGTCGGCAGGGTTCCAGTCAGTGGGCTTCGTGGTGTAACACAAGTCGAGCTAGATACCGCCCAGACCTCTGTCGCACAGATCAAGAACGATGCACTTGTCGTGAGTATTACTCACGATGAGCCAGCTATTGGAGTGAGATCCAAGACAGGTTTGAATCGGACCATTGCCGGCCGATTCTAGCCAAGGCACTTGAAGTTCTAGAAGATCGGGCATCAAGACATGTGACGGTTCCGGTCCGTGGTTCAAGACCGCTAAATCCGCTACTCAAAGAGCTGGCGTCCGGTCTCGAGACACAAGCGCTTGAATATCAAGAGGCGCTTTATTCTTGGATTTCTAGCGGCCATAGTATCGAAAGCTCTCTCCATCAGATCCTACGGATTTCTTACAACTTTGCCTCAGACGCAGTTCGGCTCATACGCATAATGATCAGCGTCTGCGATCTAAAGCCTCTAGTCTACTGGTGTACAATAAAAGAGCATCTTGCACTAGATACGGCAATTCAGGCTCTCCCGTGGCAGGACCGCTCGAAGGCATCTCTCAAGGCCTACATCAAGATTGTCAGCGATGCTAGAAACCACGCATTCCATGATCTCTTTCCTCTTGTATCTGGTCTAGTGGTTGAACTTCCTGATGCAGCTCTCAAAAGGTCCGACTACACCTTTTCGCAAGGCATGGGAGCAAGGACAACAAAAACGAAGTCCAGTTTGAGGATCAGGAACTGGTCGATCTGTTAACGGAGTTCACCCGTGCAGGGCGTCGCACCACACCTCCGCAATTCTGGGAGCAGAATCTTGCGACCATGCAGGCCGCGCTCGACCTCCTTGAAGCAACCACGGACAGCTTATCTATCATCAGACAATGTAGTTGATGAAGTTAGTGCTAGAAACCATGGAAGAACCTTCGAGAATCGCTCCGGAAGGGGGTCGGAAAGGGCCGGAAAGGGCCCAGAGGCTTCGAGAAAGACGGAGGCGAATCCCAGGGAAAGGGGTCCAGAGGCTTCGAGAGGCTCCCGACAAATTGTCACCGTCCCGGACAATGGGACACCGCTTTACGCTACACTCCGGGGGGTCATGTCCTGTCATGAGCGGTGTGCATGAGCGCAGACGACTGGTATCAGAGAAAACAGAGCACGATCGAGGCGTGCTGCCGCCAACTGATCGAGCGGCAGGTGGTCGAGCCGCTTTCAACGGATGAAGGGGATACCAGAGACTGGAACCTGTGCGAGCTCGCTTCCCTGATCGAAGGTCACTTCCACGTGCGGCTCGATTTCGCTCAACTGTCGGATCTCGAGCGCCTCGCCTACGAGCGCCGCTGCACCTACAACGGCGAGCCGCTCGTCAGCCCTCATGCCGGGTACCGCCGGCCGTTCTGGCTGCTCGACAACGGACGGCGTGTCGGCACAATCGCCATTACCACGGTGATCTGGGGGGCCAACCTGATCTCCATTGAGAGCCTGTATGTCGATCCGTCGGCGCGCAGGCGCAAGGTCGCCCGCCGAGCCCTGGAAGCGGTCTACCATGCAGCGCTCGAAAGCGGCGCCAGCGGGATCCGGCTCGATGCGAACTGGACCTGGCAGCCCTCGATCCGCTTCTATACCCGCATCGGCATGTGGGTGTGGATGTGGAAGCACAATCTGGTTTTCACCTGGCAGCCGGAGCTGCCTCCCTATCGCGTCGAGATCGGGGACTCCGAGGCCCGCTTCCTGATCCAGCAGGATGGTCGATGGCATACCGCCGTCAGCGCCTGGAAACTCGGGGACCGTCTCGGCTGGAAGCAGGACGATCTCGAACACCAGCCCATCGAGATGTCCCACTGTGTTCCTGGAACCTTAGCGCTCCATCTCGCCCTGGAAGGTTGGCCGCTCATCCGCTCCGACGAAACCTGGGAACACCGCTACCACTGGTCCGACGCAGGAGAGCCTGAAGGTCTCGCCTACAAGATCGAAATCTTTGAGGCCGTGGCCAGAGAGGACGGTTTTGACGTCCGCACTCCACGGATCCCGGGGCTTCAGTACCTCGATCTAACAGAGCTCTGACGGCGGCCCTGCACCGCCCTTTCCCGCTTTGGGTAGTATCGCTCCCAAATTGGGAAGGTGATGTTGCCTCGCGTTACTCTTGTCGAGCCCTGGATAAGCCTGCATCGCTCCGCGGTAACGTTACCGGCCCGTGGATAAGCCTGCTTCGCCACGCAGTGGCGTTAACGCGCCATGGATAAGCCTGTATTGCCACGCGGTAACGTTACCGCGCCTTGGATAAGGCTGCATCGGCGAATGATAACGCTACTACGCCATGGATAAGCCTGCATCCGCGCGTGGTAACGCTACCGCGCCATGGATAAGCCCGCATTGCCACGCGATAACGCTATAGAGCCATAGATAAGCCTGCATCGCCAGACGGTAACGTTACCGAGCCTTGGATAAGCCTGCAAGGGCACGAGTCGACATTACCGGGCTGTAAATACGCCTGAGTCGCCACACGGTAACCTTACCGGGCCGCGGACAAGTCTGTATTGCCGCGCGTTAACGTTATCGAGCCGCAGATAAGCCTACGTTGTGACGCGATAACGTTACCGGAGGCGCTGAAACGCCATTATCGCTGTGCGACACCTTCCCGAGCCGCGGACAAGGCACGCCTGACCTCCGGCAACCTTGCTGGCAGGTCCGTCGTATACTAAAAGGAGGAGGTGAGCAATGTCAGAGCACGGCGTGGACGAGGGCCATCAGGAGCCAACGAGCGGCGTAGTGGTCGGACGTGGCATCAAGATCATCGGTGAGGCGGTGGCACCGGGGGCCAGTCTGGTCCTGGATGGGAAGATCCTCCCGGGAGCGGCTCACCTGGTCGGCGGCCTCGTAGCCCGGTGGGCGTTTGGCCCGGTCGGATGGCTCCTCGTCGCGGCGAACTCCTACTCGAAGTCGGTCACGGGCCGGAGTCTGACGGAGCACCTCGAAAGCGCCCGCCCGGAAGCGGCTCCCAGCAGCGCCACGTCCGAGAGCTGACGGCCGACCCAACGGAGAGATGCAGGCTTTCGGGTAGAATCGAAGCTCTACCCGGAGGTGAACATGCGTCCACGCTGGACCCTGCTGGTCCTGGCCCTGATATGTCTTCCGGCCTTCGCCGTCGAGAAGGTCGAGCTGCTGCAACTTCCTGAAACCGCGGCTCTAGCGGTCTCCCAGCCTCCCATGCGGCTGGCCGAATCGCTCAGCCTGGAGCCGGTCGCGGTGCTGCGGCCGGCTTCCGAAGGAGCCGGCGACCAGATCGCGGCCATGACGGCGCGCAACGCGGCCGGTGCCCGGCCGGTGCAGATCGGCTTCTCGCGGCCTCTCTCCCAGCCTCTCGGGATGCGCATCACGGCTTCGGATGCTGCCCGGTTCCAGCGCCACGGCGGCGGATTTCTCGCCGAGTCATTCGACGGCCGCCGCGTCTGGGGTACCCATCTGCAGGTGACCGGCGCCTGGCGCGTGCGGCTCCACCTGGAGAAGGTCTCCCTGCCGGAAGGCACCCGGATGTGGATCTGGAGCCTCGGCCGTCAGCCTCGTGAGTTCGGGCTCGATCTGCTCGGACCGGACGGCGATCTTTGGACGCCGAGCGTCGGCGGTGAAAACGTTTTCCTGGAGATCGAGCTGCCACAGGGTCGCACCGAAGGTTCCCTGGAGATCCGCCAGATCGGCGAGAGCTTCCGCATCGCTTCGAACGGCGCCGCCCCTGCGATCAAAGGGCCGATTTTCGGAGCGCTCGGAGAGTGCATCAAGGACGCCAACTGCTACAACTCGTCGACCTTCGACGCCATCGACGCGGCCCGCAAGGGCATCGCTCACCTGGAGTTCGCCTCGGGCGGTGATTTCTACATCTGCTCCGGCGGCCTGCTCAACGACACCGTCGCCAGCAGCACCATTCCCTATCTGCTCACCGCCAACCACTGCTTCTCCACCCAGAGCGAAACCTCGTCGCTGGAGGCCTTCTGGGACTACAAGACCCTCTCCTGCAACGGCGGCCTCCCGGATCCGGACAATCTGCCGCGCAGCAACGGCGGCACCCTGCTCGCCAGCTCCGCGAACAGCGACTTCACGTTCCTGCGGCTCAATTCGATCCCCGGCGGACGCTCGCTCCTGGGCTGGTCGACGCAAAACCTTGCCAACGGCACCGCGCTCCACCGCATCTCTCATCCGGCACCCGAGGATTTCATCTTCCCGCAGTCCTACTCCCGCGCGACCGTCAACACCTCGGTCAGCACCTGCAGCGGCGTGCCGCGGCCGCGGTTCCTCTACTCCAAGGGCAACCTCGGCGGGACCTTCGGCGGCAGCTCGGGCTCGCCGGTGATGATCCAGGGTGGCTACGTCGTCGGCCAGCTTCTCGGCGCCTGCGGCTCGGATCCGGAGGACGGCTGCGACACCTCCTCGAACGCCGAGATCGACGGCGCCTTCTCCCAGACCTACAGCTCGATCAAGTCCTACATCGATCCCGCGGTTTCGAACGGTCCCTGCGTGCCGGACGCGGACACGCTCTGCATCGACGATCAGGCCGGCGACAAGCGGTTCCGCGTCGAGGTCACCTTCGACTCAGGCCAGCAGTCGGGAAGCGGCAAGGCGATCCAGCTTTCCAGCCTCGGCGTCAACGCCGGCGGCCTGTTCTGGTTCTTCTCGGCGTCCAACCCCGAGTTGCTCGTCAAGGTCCTGAATGCTTGTCCGCTCAACAACAAGTATTGGGTCTTCTGGTCGGCCGGCACCAACGTGGCGCTCACGATCCAGGTCACCGACACGCTCACCAACCAGTCGAAAACCTATACGAACCCGCGCGGCACCGCGGCCCAGCCGGTCCAGGACACCAGCGCGCTGCCGTGTAACTGAAAGCCTGCACACCTGGCCTGTCAAGGCAGTCGGGCACCCAGAAGCTCCACCAACTGGCTGAGAGCTGGCATCTGGAGCAAGGAGAAGTGGTTCGCATCGCGGACGAGGTGAGCCTCAGCCTCGAGAAGTTGGCTCCAACCAGAGGTGAGGTCCGTAGTCCCTGCAGCAAGCGAGGCGCTGGCTCGGAAGAGGAGCACACGCCCTCCGTAGGAGCGGGGCACATAGCTCTCTACGGCCGTCACGGTGCGCCTGTACAATCCGAAGCGCTCCCTCATCCATGACTTGTCCACGTCCGGCGGCAGCACCTTCTCGGCTCGCGACAGCTCGAAAAGACGCTCGAGACCGGCGTCGACGTCGAGCCCTTCCAGCATCTCTCGAACCGCCGTTCGCCTTTGCTCCGAGTGGACGCCTCCGAGAGACGCGAACCCAACCAGGAGAGTGGTGTCGTCGACTCCGCGCCCGTTCGGCGGAGGAGGTGGATCGAACATCATCAGAAGCGATTCGGCACCTCCCCGGCTCTCGATCTGCCGCGCCATCTCGTAGGCGATGACCGCACCGTCCGACCAGCCGCCCAGCAGCCAGGGGCCCTCTGCCTGGACCTCCTGCACCGCCGCCAGGTAGCGCGCCGCCAGCTCCTCCAACCCGGGGGGATGGACGTCGCTTTCCGGTACCGCCTGAAGACCATAGACCGGACGCTCCTCCCCGAGGCTCCTCGCCAGTTCCACGTACGCGAAGACGTCTCCCCCCGCCGGATGGACGAGGAACAGGGGACGGCGCGAGCCTCCCGGATGCAGACGCACCACCGTCGAGCGCCACAGTGGGGTTCCCAGGATCGCTTCGGCCAACAGCCGGATCGAGGACGACTCGAACAGCGTCGCGAGCGGCAGCTTCACGCCAAACACCTGCTCGATGCGCGCCATCAATCGCACCGCCAGCAGCGAGTGACCGCCCAAGGCGAAGAAGTCGTCGTCGACCCCGACGCGTTCAAGACCGAGGATCTCGGCCCAGAGAGCGGCAAGTATTTCCTGGGCCTCTGTCCAGGGCGCCACATAGGCCGTCGCGGAGCTCTGAGGCTCGGGAGCCGGCAGGGCCTTGCGATCCACCTTCCCATTGGGCGTAAGCGGCAGCGCTTCCAGCGTCACGAAGGATGCGGGCACCATGTATGCCGGCAGCCGTTCGTGCAGCGACCGGCGCAACTCCTCGATCCTGGAATCGCCAGCCCAATAGGCGACCAGTTGCCGGCCACCGGTCCTGTCCTCGCGCGCGACCACGACGGCCTCTCGGACTCCGGCGAGCGACGCCAGGACCGACTCGATCTCGCCGAGCTCGATACGAAAACCCCGCACCTTCACCTGGTGGTCGAGACGGCCCAGGTACTCGAGCGTTCCGTCCGCCCGCCAGCGCGCCAGGTCTCCGGTGCGGTACAGACGCGAGCCCGGCTCTGCGGACCAGGGATCCGGCACGAACGCCTCCGCCGTGCGCGCCGGTAGGTCGAGATACCCCCGCCCGACCCCGCGTCCGCCCACGCAGAGCTCGCCACAGATTCCAGGGATGGCAGGGCGCAGCGAGGGGTCGAGCACGTAGATCGAGGTATTGGCGATCGGACGTCCGATCGGCAGGGAGAGCAAGCCTGTGGCTTCGGGTCTGACCCTCGCGTGGTGAGTCACGTCGTCCGAGCACTCGGTCGGGCCATAGGCGTTCAGCAGGCGAGTGTGCGGCGCGAGCGCGAGCCAACGGTCGGCGAGATCCGGAGGACAGGCCTCGCCGGTCACGATCATCCATCGCAGCGAAGAGAGATCGGTCGGACCGAAGGATGACTCCAGGTGTTCGAGCAGGGCGCTCAGCAGGGAGGGGACCACTTCGAGAACCTCGATCCGCTCCAGGGCCACGAAACGCAGCAACCGATCCGGGTCCTGGACCGTCGCCTGACGGGCGATGTGCACGCTCCCGCCCACCAGAAGAGCGGACAGGAGCTGCCAGATCGAGATGTCGAAGCACTGCGAAGCGGTCTGGGCGACCCGGCAACCCGGTTCGAGACCCAGGTCCACCACCTTCGCCCGCAAGTGATTGATCATGCCGGCGTGGGTCACCATGGCTCCCTTGGGCCGCCCCGTCGAACCCGATGTATAGAGGATGTAGGCCAGGCAGTCGTCTCCGAGATCTTCGAGCGTTCCCAGGCGACCGATCCGGGCGGCCGCCTCCGTCAATGCCGACGGGTCCACGACGGCCAGGCCGGCAGGGATCGGCAGCCGCTGGCGATGGCCCTCGTCGGTCAAGACGGCCATGAGGCCTGCGCCCTCCAGCGCAACGGCCTGGCGCTCCCGCGGAGAGTCAAGGTCGATGGGTACATAGACCGCCCCGGCCTTGAGCACGCCGAGGAGTGAGACAAGAAGGGAGAGATCGCGCTCCAGGGCCACCCCGACACGGCTTTCCGGCCCGCAGCCGATCCCGGCCAGATGGCGCGCCAGGCGGCTTGCCCGGATGTCGAGCTCGCGGTAGGTGAGCGTCTCGCCCTCACAGGCGGCAGCCAGGGCATCCGGCGTGCTCGCCGCCTGCGCCTCGAAGAGGGTGTGCAGGAGAACCCCTCGCGACCAGGGCGCCGCCGTATCGTTCCACTCGGCGACGGCCTGATGGATCTCGGAGGGGGAAAGCAGCGGCAGCTCGGACACGGCAAGATCCGGATCCGCCAAGCCACCTTCGAGCAGCATCCCGACACGCGCGATCAGCCGATCGATGGTCACGGCGTCGAACAGGTCGCTGGCGTACTCGGCTGCCCCGCTCAGGCCGTCCTCGTGTTCCTGCAGTATGAGCTCCAGGTCGAACTTCGCTGTCGTCCTCGCCGCGCCTGCCGCCCGCACGCGCAGGTTGCCGGTCTCGAAGACTCTGACCGGAGTGTTCTGCAGGGTGAGCATCACCTGGAACAAGGGGGAATGGGAGAGGCTCCTCTCCGGCGAAAGCTCCTGTACGAGCTTTTCGAAAGGGACGTCCTGGTGGAGATAGGCCGCGAGAGAAGTTTCGCGGGTCCTGCCGAGCAGCTCCCGGAACGAGGGTCTGCCCGTAATCTCTCCCCGCAGGACCAGGGTATTGACGAAGAACCCGATCAGGGCTTCGACCTCGCTTCGAGTGCGGCCGGCGATCGGAGTTCCGACCGCGAGATCTTCCTGGCCGCTGTATCGCGCCAGAAGAGCCTGAAATCCGGCCAGGAGCACCATGAAGAGCGTCGCACCTTCGCGTCCGCCGAACGTCCGGAGCCGCCTCGTGAGCTCTGCCGGCAGTCGCAGGCCGCGTACGCCACCGCGATAGCTCTGGGTCGCAGGCCGGGGGCGGTCGGTGGGAAGCTCGAGCAGCGGGGGCAAGCCGCTGAGCGCGCTCCTCCAGAAAGAGATCTGACGTTCCAGAACCTCTCCCTGCAACCAAGACTTTTGCCAGATCGCGAAATCCACGTACTGCACCGGAAGCCCGGGCAGAGGTGAAGGCATCCCATCGACGAACGCCGCATAGAGGGTTGTGAGTTCCTGGATCAGGATTCCCAGAGACCAGGCGTCGCCTGCAATGTGGTGCAGAGTCAGCGCGAGGACGTGGTCCTCCGCATCCAGACGCTGGAGGACACCGCGCAGGACGGGGCCCCGGGCCAGATCGAACGGGCGGGCGTTCTCTTCCTCCGCAAGGCTGGCGGACGTTACCTTGCGCGCGCTCTCCGGCAGTCCCGACAGGTCCACGATCGGCAGGTGGAAGGGGCCTTCCGGTTCGATCACCTGCAACGGTGAGCCTCCCGGCGCAGCATAGACCGTGCGCAACAGTTCGTGGCGGCGCAGGATCTCGCTGAGACAGCGGGCGAGCACCTCGCCCTGGAGCGGCCCTTCGACCCGGAGAGCCACCGGCATGTTGTACAGCGCGCTGCCGGGCTCAAGCTGATCGATGAACCAAACCCGTTGCTGCGCGAAAGAGAGCGGCAGCTCGCCATCCCGGGTTGCCGGGACCAGGGGCGGAGCCGCATCGCGAGAGCCGGCCCTCAACGCCGTCTCGATCCGGGCCGCGAGATCCGCCAGCGTGGGCGCTTCAAACATATCGCGCAGCGGCAGCTCGACCTGGAACGCATCGCGCACGCGCGAGAGCACCTGCGTCGCCAGCAGAGAGTGTCCGCCCAGGTCGAAAAACCGGTCCGACGCCCCGACCTGTCCGAGGCCGAGTGCCTCCTCCCAGATGCCGGCAAGAATCCCTTCGATCGGCGTCCGCGGCGCATCGTTGCCTTCCGAGGTGCGTTCCCAGTCCGGAGCCGGAAGCGCCTTCCTATCCACCTTGCCGTTCGGAGTCAGCGGCAGGCTATCCAGGACGACTACAAAACTCGGCACCATGTATTCAGGAAGCCGCTCGCGCAGGAGTCCCCGCAACCAACCGCTCGGCGAAGAGGGCTCGGCTTCTGCGGCCACATAGGCGACAAGGTGTCGGACACCCTGTCCATCCTCACGTTGCACGACCACCGCCTGCCTCACTCCGGCGAGAGACGAAAGAGTCGCCTCAATCTCTCCCAGCTCGATGCGGAAGCCGCGCAACTTGACCTGCGTGTCGCCGCGGCCCTGGAAGTCGACCGCCCCCCCAGGAAGGTAGCGCCCCAGGTCGCCGGTCCGGTAGAGACGGTCCTCCGGCTCCCTGGTGAATGGGTTGTCGACAAAGCGCGTGCGTGTCAGCACCTCGTCATTCAGGTAGCCGAGGGCGAGATAGGGGGTGCGGATGCAGATCTCTCCCAGCTCGCCCACCCCGGCGAGCTGGTTCGCGGCATTGAGCACCAGGAGCTGAACCCCGTCGATCCCACGGCCAAGAGGGATCCGCTCGCGCTCCAGGAGGGAGATCTCGTGGAAGCCCATGGCCTGTGGTGTCTCGGTGGCGCCGTAGTAGTTGACGCAGGCGCAGCCGGGAGCCATCGCCCGAAGCCGTTCCACGGCCCGGCGGGTCAGCACGTCGCCACCGAAAAAAGCGAGGCGGAGATTCTCGAACGTTCCGGGACCCCCACGGGCCTCGGTCAGCACCTCGCACAAGGCCGGTGTGAGGTGGATGACAGTGATGCCTTGCTCCTGAATCCAGCCCGCGAAGCGGCGGGGCGAGGTCAGATCCTCCGGTTGCGGAATGGATAGCAACGCGCCCAGGCAGAGTGGCGTCAACAGATCGCGCAGCAGGGGGTCATGGGCAAGCCCCGAAAGCAGGCTGAACCGATCCGCCTCGCCGAGGCCGAACTGCCGGCGATGCCACTCGATGAAGTGGGACAGCGGGCGATGGCTGCCGAGAATTCCCTTGGGTGCCCCGGTCGAGCCCGAGGTGAAGCTCACCCAGGCCAGATCGTCCGGACCGACAGAAGGATTCGGAAGGCCGCCCGGCAGGTCGGCGAGGATCTCCAGTACGGGCGCACTGCCGCCGCACGGCAGCCGCAGGACCGGACAGGCGGCATCCCGGAGCCACTCCTCCACCGCTCCCGGTGGCTCGCCCGCGGCCTCGAGCCACAGGAAGGCCCGCGGCGCCGTCGCGGCCAGGACTGCGATCAGTCGTGGCGCGGGATAGGCGGGATCCAGGATCGTGAACGCCGCTCCCGCCTTGAGGATGCCGAGGAGGGCCAGAGCAAGCGGAGCGCTGCGATGGGCGTACACCGCCACCCGGTCTCCCGAGCTCACACCGCTCCCTCGCAGCCAGGCGCTCAGCCGGTTCGCCGCCGAGTCCAGGTCGCCGTAGGTCCACACGCCGTCCCGATCAGCCACTGCGGGACGACCGGGGTGCTGCCGCGCCCGTTCGGCGAAGCGCTCATGGACGGCTCCGGTCCAGGATGGCGGCAGGGGCACAGCCGGATCGGGCAGCACGGATCGTGATGTCGCGGTCACCAGGGAGAGCTCCCGGACCGGCGCCTCAGGCCGGTCCAGCGCCTGAGCCAGGAACACCTCGAGCTGCGCGAGAAGCTCCCCCATCCGCGCGGCGTCGAAAAGGTCGGAGTTATGGACGAGCTCCACGTGCACTCCGGAGAGCCCCTCGCTCACATAGAAGGTCATGTCGAACTTGGAAAGAGGCTTCGTCTCGGCCAGACTCTCGAAAGCGACGCCGGGCAGGTCCAGTTCCATGGACGGGAGATTGAGCAGATTGACCATCACCTGAAACAGGGGTGTCCGGGAGAGCTCGCGCTGCTGGGGCAGGCTGGCAAGGACGGCCTCGAAAGGAACGTCCTGGTGCGAATAGGCGCCGAGAGTGACCTCGCGCACCCGCGCCACCAGTTCGCGGAAACCGGGTCCGCCTTCGAAGCCGGTGCGCAGGACCAGGGTATTCAGAAAGCAGCCGATCAGGCCCTCCGTTTCGACGGCGCGGCGGCCAGCCACGGGCGCTCCGACCAGGATGTCGTCCTGGCCGCTGTGGCGATGCAGCAGGACTTTGATTGCGGCGAGCAGGGTCATGAAGAGAGTGGCTCCATGGGCCCTGCTGAACAGGGCCAGCCGCGCCGCGAGGCCGGGAGCCAATACGAGCGAGCTCCGTTCGCCACGGTAGGTTTGGACGCTCGGCCGCGTCCGGTCCGCCGGCATCTCCAGCGGAGCGATCTCGCCCGCGAGTCGATCGAGCCACCAGGCGAGCTCGGATTGATGGGACGCCGCGACCAGCTTGCGCTGCCAGACGGCGAAGTCGGCGTACTGGACCGGCAGCGTTGCCAGAGCGGGAGGCCGAGCTGCGACGTGTGCCGCATACAGCTCCCCGATCTCGCGCACGAGGACGCTGAGCGACCAGCCGTCGCAGACGGCGTGGTGAAGCACGAGCAGGAGATGGTGGCGTTCCGGGGCCAGACGGAGCAGGGAGCCGGCGAGCAGCGGCCCACGGGCCAGGTCGAAGCGGTGGCCGGCGTGCTCTGCGGCCAGCCGTTGCGACTCGGCGAGCCTCATCGCGTCGGGCAGCCCGGCGAGATCGAGGACCGGCAGCACCGCCTGGATCGACGGCATGATGTGCTGGTACGGAGTGCCTTCCACTCTCCGGAAGACCGTGCGCAGCACCTCGTGCCGGTTTGCGACGAGGTCCAGCGCGGCGGCGAGAGCGGCGATCTCGAGAGGACCGGTGAGCTCGAAGGCTCCCGGCATGTTGTAGGCAGGGTTCCCCGGCTCGAGCTGGTCGAGAACCCAGAATCGCTCCTGCGAGAAGGAGAGCGGCGGAAGGCTCGTCCGGGACACCGGAACGAGAGGGGGAGACGCGCCGTAACCGGCCCGCAGCGCCGCTTCGATCCGCATCGCGAGATCCGACAACGCCGGCGATTCAAAGAGGTCGCGCAGCGGCAGCTCGATCTGGAACGCCTCCCTCACCCGGGAAAGCACCTGCGTCGCCAGCAGCGAGTGGCCGCCAAGGTCGAAAAACCGATCGTCGGCCCCAATCCGGTCGATGCCGAGCACCTCGCCCCAGATGCCGGCAAGGACCTCCTCGGCCGGCGTCCTCGGGGCAACATAGGTCGTCCATGGGCCCTGCCGGTCCGGTGCCGGCAGGGCCTGGCGGTCCACCTTGCCGTTGCGGTTCAGCGGCAGCGCCTCGAGGACCACGAAGGCAGAGGGCACCATGTACTCAGGCAGGCGCTCGCGCAGATATTTGCGCAGGCCATCCGCGGTGGCCTTCCCCGCCACATACGCCACCAGGCGCCGACCCTCGCCTCCCCCGGGCGCTGGATCCTCGCGCGCCAGCACGATCGCTTCTCGCACTCCGGGCAGCGCCAGCAGAGCTGATTCGATCTCTCCCGGCTCTACGCGGAAGCCCCGGATCTTGATCTGATGGTCCAGCCGACCCAGGAATTCGATGGCGCCGTCCGGCCGGCGCCGAACCAGGTCGCCGGTCCGGTAGAGGCGGGCTCCCGGCTCGATCGAGAAGGGGTGGGGCCCGAACCGTTCGGCTGTCAGCTCCGGTCGGGCATGATAGCCGTGCGCCAATCCCTGGCCGCCGACGTAGAGCTCACCCGGCACACCGACCGGCAGCGGGCTCAGCCTCCGGTCGAGGACGTCCAGAGTCCCATTGGCCAGCGGCACTCCGATCGGTACGGTCGCGCCCGGCTGTACCGACTCGACGCGGTGCCAGGAGGCGAAGGTTGTGGTCTCCGTCGGTCCATAGACGTGGATCAGGCGCTCGGGAGCCCCAGCCTGCAGCACGGCGTGGACCGCGGCCGGGTCGACCAATTCGCCGCCGAAGAGCAGGCACCGCAGCCGCGCGAACCCTCCGGGCTGCTCACGGGCGATCTGGTTGAACAGGGCCGTGGTCAGGAAGAGCACGGTGACGCCTTCGCGCTCGAGCGCTGCCACCAGGTCGCGCGGCGAAAGGGTAACCTCCCGGCCAATTCCGATCAGCCGGCCGCCGTTGAGGAGCGCTCCCCAGATCTCGAACGTGGCTGCATCGAAGGAACTGTTTGAAGCCTGCGCCACCCGGTCCTCCGGGCCGAGCTGAACGTAGTCGGTCTCGCACACCAGGCGCACGATGGCTCGATGGGGTACCACGACTCCCTTGGGGCGGCCGGTCGAGCCCGAGGTGTAGATGACGTAGGCGGGATCGTCGGGCGAAGCGCCGCTCGCGAGAGCGGGCACGCCGGGTTCTTCCGCGGCAGCACTCTCCAGAGCCTCGACACGCAGCCCCTCGCAGGCGGGAAGCTGGCCAAGCAGATGCTCCTGGGCGATCAGGACTCTGGCCTGGGTGTCCTCCAGGAGGAAGGCGAGCCGCTCCTCCGGGTACTCGGGATCGAGCGGCACATAGGCGGCGCCCACAGCGAGGATTCCGAGCATTCCGATGACCATCTCCGGCGAGCGTTCGGCGCAGAGCCCCACCAACGAGCCCGGACCGACGCCCCACGCCCGCAGCCGCCGCGCCAGGCTCCTCGATCGGAGCTCGAGATCTCGATACGTGAGCTCCCGTCCTCCGAAGGCCATGGCCACGGCATCCGGAAGCCGCTCCGCCTGCCGCGCGAACAGCTCGTAGACCGAAGCCTGTGGAAAGCTCCGAGCTGTGGTGTTCCATTCCGCGAGCTGCCGGGATTCCTGGGGGCTCAGCAGGCCGATCTCTTCGACGAAGCTCTCCGGCGCGTTCGACAAACCTTCCAGAAGCTGCTCGAAATGGCCGCACAGCCGGTCGATCGTCACGACGTCGAACAGGTCGGAAGCGTACTCGACCATGCCCGCGAGCTCGCCGCCGTGCTCGTCGAAGGAAAGCGTGAGATCGAATTTTGCCGTCGTCCTCGCAGCGCTCATGGGGAGCAGCCGCAACCCGCCGATCTCCAGGGTTTCGAGCGGCGTGTTCTGGAGCGCGAGCACGACCTGGACAAGGGGGGCATGGGCGAGGCTCCTCTCCGGTGCGAGCTCTTCGACCAGCCGCTCGAAGGGCAGGTCCTGATGAGCATGGGCAGACAGGGTTGCTTCGCGCACTCTGGCGAGCAGCTCCCGGAAGGTGGGCGTACCCGTCAGGTCGCCGCGCAAGACCAGCGTGTTGACGAAGAACCCGATCAGGTCTTCGATCTCCACGCGGTTGCGCCCGGCGACAGGAGAGCCCACTGCGAAATCGTCCTGACCGCTGTAGCGCGCCAGGAGGACCTGGAATCCGGCGAGAAGAACCATGTAGACCGTCGCTCCCTCGCGCCGGCCTGTGGCGTACAACCTCCGGGCAAGCTCGGCCGGCAGCCGCACCGGCCGTGCGGCACCCCGGAATCTCTGAACCGAAGGGCGAGGGCGATCCGTGGGCAGCTCCAGACGCGGCGGCAGGCCTGCGAGCTGTCGGCGCCAGAAGGAGATCTCACCCTCCAGGACCTCACCCTGCAGCCAGGAACGCTGCCAGACCGCGAAGTCCGCGTATTGCACGGGCAGGGCCGGCAGGAGCGGCGGGCGCCCCTCGGTGAACGCCGCGTAGAGTGTCGCGATCTCGCGCACCAGAGCCCCCGCCGACCAACCGTCGCTGACAATGTGGTGCAGGGTCAACGCGACGACGCAGTCGCTCGCGCTCAGGCGCAACAGCACGCATCTCAGCAAGGGACCCCGGAGGAGATCGAAAGGTCGATCGGCCTCTTCGCCCGCCAAGGCGAGAGCCTGCGCCTCACGCATCGGCGCGGGTACCGCACCCAGATCGACCGTGCCGAGAACAAAGGGGGCCGCGGACCGGATCACCTGCCGAGGCTGGCCTTGCGCCTCGGCGAACGTCGTCCGCAGCGCTTCATGGCGACGCACGACCTCGCCGAGGCAGCGAGCCAGAACCTGTGCATCGAGCGGCCCTTGGACGCGGAGCGCCACTGGAATGTTGTAGAGAGAGCTGCCCGGCTCGAGTTGATCGAGAAACCACAGGCGCTGCTGCGCGAACGACAGGGGCAGGGGTCCTGTCCTTGGCGCCGGAATGATGGGAGCCAGCAGGCTCATTCCAGGCCTCAGCCTCGCCGTGATCCGGTCCGCGAGGTCGGCCAGCCTCGGCGCCGCAAACACGTCGCTCAGCGGTACCTCGATCCCGAAGACGACTCGCAGTCGCGATATCACCCGTGTGGCCAGCAGGGAATGGCCCCCGAGATCGAAGAAATGGTCGTTCGGCCCGACCTCCCTGATACCGAGCAAATCGGCCCAGATCCCGGCGAGCACCTCTTCCACGGGCGTGCGCGGCGCAGCATGACGTTGCCGTTGCTCCTGGCTCTGCCACTCCGGAGCCGGCAGGGCCTTCCGGTCCAACTTGCCGTTGGGGGTCAGGGGGAGCGCCGCAAGCCTGACGAAGGCCGACGGCACCATGTAGTCCGGCAGTCGCTCGCGCAACGAGTCTCGCAGAACCTCTGCTGTGACATCGCCCACCACATAGGCGACCAGCCGCTGATCGCCGCTCCCGTCTCCGGAACGCATCTCGGCCGCGATCGCGGCCGCTGCGCGGACTCCGGGGACGGTGCAGAGCGCCGCCTCGATCTCTCCGGTTTCCACCCGGAAACCGCGTACCTTCAACTGCTGATCGCACCGCCCCAGGTACTCGAGCTCGCCGTTGAATCGCCACCGGGCCAGATCGCCGGTCCGGTAGAGGCGGCACCCGGGCTGTTCGCCGAAAAGGTCCGGCCGGAAGGCCTCCGCGGTACGTGCCGGGTCGTCGAGGTAACCCCGGCCCACGCCGTCGCCGCCGACCCACAATTCTCCGACGACACCGACGGGCACCACCTCGAGCCAACGGCTGAGGACGTGGAGCCGGGTGTTGAGCACCGGCCGGCCGATCGGCGCCGGGCGATCCTCGCGAAGCGGATGCGCGATGACACCGTGGGTCACGTCGTCCGAACACTCGGTCGGACCGTAGGCGTTGATCATTGGGATCTGCGGATACATCGCCAGCCAGCGCCGGCACAGGTCCGGCGGCAGCGCCTCGCCCGTGACCAGCAACCAGCGCAGCCGGGCCAGCGCCGGGCGCGGACCCCGGCCTTCGAGCTCCTCGATCACCGCGCGGAGCATGGAAGGCACCAGCTCGAGGATCGTGATCTCCAATCCCTCCAGGCTTCCAAGGAGAGACGCAGGGTCCCTGACGGTCTCGTCTTCCAGGATGACCACCTGGCCACCCACCAGCAAGGGGGACAGGAACTGCCAGACCGAAATGTCGAAACACTGCGAAGCGGTCTGCGCGACCCGGTCCGCGGCACACAGGTCGAGGTCTGCCAGCTTGGCGAACAGGTGGTTCACCATGCCGGAATGAACGATCATGGCTCCTTTCGGGCTGCCGCTCGATCCGGACGTATAGATCACATAGGCAAGACTCTGGGAAGTCGGCCCTCGTCGCGGACAGGCGGCGGCACTCGACCCGGTGCCTCCGAGAGGGACGAGGCGCGCGACGGGCCCCGGCGCCGAGGCCAGGTCGCGAGCGAGATCGGCCGCGAGCTCGGCGCCCACCAGCACGAGCGTGCTGCGGCTCTCCAGAAGGATCTGAAGGCGACGCGAAGACGTGTCGAAGGGGTCGAGCGGGACGTAGGCCCCCCCTGCCTCAAGGACGGCGAGGATCGCGGTCAGCAGGTCGACTCCGCGCCAGGCGAGCAGCGCGACCCGCACTTCGGGCCCCACGCCCAGACCGACGAGCTCCGAGGCGAGTCGTTCGACCCGCCTGCGCAGCTCTCTGTAGGTCAGACTCTCCCCTCCTCCTGAGACGGCGATGGACTCGGGACAGATCTTCGACCGCTCTGCGAAGAGCCGTGGGAAGGCCCGGTCGCTCGGCACGGCACGCTTCGTGGCGTTGAAATCCCGCAGGATCTGGCCCGACTCTTCCGGGCTCAGCGCGGTCGAGGTCCAGAGAGGGACCGAGGCATCCTTCAGGAAGGCATCCAGAGTGTTCAGGAAGTGACGCACGCTTCGCGACCGCAGGGCCTCGTCGAAGACGTCGGCGTGGAAATCGAAATCGATCTCCAACTCCCCCGCCCCTTCGAAGTCATGCACCTGGATCGCGAGCGCCTCCAGGCCATGCCCGGTACTCAGCCAGGTGACCTGTGTGGATGTGCCATGGAAGCTCGGGAACTGTTCCCGGTGGAAGTTGACGAGCACCTCGAAGAACGGGTTGCGCAGCGGGTTGTCGACCGCATACTCCCGATACTTCAAGGTTTCGTAGATCTCGTGGGCGGCTCTCGATACGAGGGAAAGGGCGCTGTCGCGCTCATCGAAGGAGAGAAAGACCGGCAGGATCTGGGAGAAGTACCCGATCGTTGCCTTGTGCGCCCTGGTACGGCGGTTGTGAAAGATCGATCCCAAGGCGAGGTCGCGGCTCCCCTGAATCTGGTGCAGGTACCAGGCCGCCACGGCGAAAAAGATCTGCAACAGCGTGGCATCCTCGGACAGGTGAAAGACATCGGCGCGCGCGGCCAGACTCCGGAGCCGTTCGGTTTGCTCGCGATCGAGACGCCGAGTGACGCGCTCGACTCTCGTCGAGAGCATCGAGGCCGGCTCACCATAGAAGCCGACGCGCTCATGCGGCCGGGTGAGCTTCTCCCTCCAGTGCTGCTCGACTTCATGGTAGCGGGGCGATTCGCGACGGCTTCGCTCGTAGGTCACGTAGTCGGCGAAGGCGGGGAGATTCAGGATCGGGACGCGGCCCTCGCGGAGTGTCCTCTCGTAGGTCTCCGCCACCCGGCGATAAACCAGGGATGCCCCCCAGCCGTCCGCGACGATGTGATGAAGGTTGAGGAACCAGGCGAAGCTCTGGTCCGAGAGTCGGATCAGGACCGAGTCGTACACGCATCGGGCCAGATCGAAAGGGATGCGACAACGCTCCCTGACCCAGGCGTCAAGACACCCGGAAGGATCGACAGCGGTGCTGAAGTCGATCACCTCGACTGCGGCCGGAGGTTCCGCCAGCACCCTTTGGAACGGGATTCCATCCACCTCTTCGAAGACCGTCCGCAGGGCATCGCTGGCCTTGGCCACGGCGTTGAAGCACTCGGAGAACACGTCTGGATCGATCGCCGTGCCGATCCTGATGCTCAGGGCGTTGTTGAACACCGGCAGCTCGGGATTCAGCCGGTGTCCCGTCCAGGCCAGGATCTGGCGCGGGGTCAGATTGGAGACCGCGGACGCCTTCTTCTCCACCCGTGGTGAACGGGGATAGCCGAGCGCTCCGGCCAGTTGCGAAAGGCGCAGGTGCGGGTCGTCCGCGGCTCTTTCGAGCAGCCCGCGGAAGTGCTCCAGGAACCGTGCGATGGAGGCTTCATCGAACAGGTCGGCGTTGTATTCCGCCTGACCCCGAAGTCTCCCATCCGACTCCCAGGCGCCGACGGTGAGGTCGAGCCTGGCCGTGCCGCTGTCCAAGGGAATGGGAGCGAAGCTCAGGCCCGGCAGGTCCGTGACGTCCGCCAAGGCTTCGTTCAGCGTGAACGCCACCTGGACCAGAGGCGGCCGCGACGGATCGCGTTCCGGGCGCAGGGTCTCGACCAGCTTCTCGAACGGAAGATCCTGATGGGCGTAGGCTTCCAGGGTCGTTTCGCGAACGCGGCGCAACAGCTCGAAGAACGAGGGATCCCCGGACAGGTCGGTCCGCAGGACCAAAGCGTTGATGAAGAGTCCGATCAGCCCCTCGACTTCCGGCCGGCCTCGGTTCGCGATCGAGGTCCCCACCAGGACGTCGTTCTGCCCCGCGAGGCTCCAGAGCAGCGCCTTGAAGGCGGAGAGCAGCGTCATGAAGAGGGTGGCTTCCTGCTTGCGGCCCAGAGCCGTCAGTCTTGCCACGAGCTCCACCGGCACCTCGAACGGCAGCACCGCACCCCGCGTCGTCTGTCTCGGCGGACGCGGCCGATCGGTTGGCAGATCCAGACTCGGCGGCGCGCCGGCGAGCCTGCGGCGCCAGTAGCCGAGCTCCGTTTCGAGAACCTCACCGTCGAGCCAGCGGCGCTGCCAGGCGGCGAAGTCCGCGTACTGGATGCGCAATTCGGGAAGCGGGCGCGGCTCGCCCGTGACGGTCCGCCACAGCAGACTTTTCAACTCCTCCAACAGCACGTTCACGGACCAGCCGTCGGCAATGATGTGGTGGAGGGTGCCTACGAGGATCTGCTCCTTGCGGGACAGTCTTACGAGGAGGAAGCGAACCAAGGGCCCGCGAGCCAGATCGAAGGAACGCCGTGCCTCGCAGGCCGCAAGCCGCAGCGCCTCGTGCTCCCGCCACGGCTCGGGCAGCAGCTCCAAGCTGACGACCGGCAGGGTGAACGCGCCGACGTCCGCCACGTGCTGGTAGGGCTCACCTTCCGGGTTGCTCGGGAAGGTCGTTCGCAACACCTCGTGGCGGCGCACGATCTCGCCGAGGCACAGATGCAGGACCTCCGGGCTCAAAGCTCCCGAGATGCGCAGAGCCGAGGGAACGTTATGGAGCGCGCTGCCTGGCGCCAGTTGATCGAGGAACCACAGGCGCTGCTGCGCGAACGATAGCGGCAGATATCCATTACGTTCCGCCGCATCGATCGGACGCGGCGAGCGCGTGCCCGTCCGCAGCAGCATGTCGATCCGCTCCGCGAGGTCGGCAAGCCTTGAAGCCGCAAAGACATCGCTCAGCGGTATCTCGACCCCCAGAGCTGCCCTCACACGAGACGTCACCCTTGTGGCAAGAAGAGAGTGTCCTCCCAGCTCGAAGAAATGATCGTACGCTCCGACCCGCTCGATCCCGAGCAACTCGGCCCAGATCCCGGCGAGCATTTCTTCCACCGGCGTCCGCGGCGCGACATGACTCTCTTCCTCGCCTTGCTGCTTGGGAGCGGGCAGGGCCTTCCGGTCCACTTTGCCGTTGGGGGTGAGGGGCAGCGCCTGGAGCTTCACGAAGGCGCTGGGCACCATGTAATCCGGCAACTGCATGCGCAGCGAGCTCCGCAACTCGCCGGCCGTGACATCCCCGGTCACATAGGCCACGAGCCTTCCGCCCGTCACGTCCTCCCGCGCGACCACGACCGCCTCGCTCACCCCGGCCACCGCCGCGACAGCCCGTTCGACCTCGCCGAGCTCGATCCGGAAGCCCCGCACCTTGACCTGATGGTCCAGGCGCCCGAGGAACTCGATCTCACCGTCGGGCCTGCGGATCGCCAGGTCGCCGGTGCGGTAGAGCCGTTCTCCGGGAGACATTGCGAGCGGGTGCGGTACGAAGCGCTCGGCCGTCAAGTCCGGCCGCCCCAGGTAGCCTCGCGCCAGCCCCGTGCCGGCCACGCAGAGCTCTCCCGCCACCCCGACAGGGGCCAGCGTCTCCCAGGCGTCCAGCACGTGGACCTCCATCCCCGCGAGCGGTCTGCCGATCGGCAGTCGTTCCCCGCCGTCGTAGAGCTTCATCGCCGCGCCGATCGTCACCTCGGTCGGGCCGTAGCCGTTGAAGAGCCGTTTCCCGGACGACCAGCGCCGCGCGAGGTCGACGGGGAAAGCCTCTCCCGCCACGATGAGGGCCTTCAGCTCCGGCAGATCCTCCGGCTCCAGCGTCGCCAGGACGCTCGGCGGCAGAGTGACGATGTTGCTCGTCTTGAGCAGCGCGGTCAGGTCCGCACCCGAAAGCCGCCGCTCCCTGGGCCCGAGCACCAACGTGGCGCCTGCGCCCAGCGCCATGGCGATCTCCGAGGCGGAAGCATCGAAGCTGAGGGAAGCGAACTGGAGCACGCGGTCGCCCGGCCGGACGCCCAAGAGGTGGCGCTGGGCATACGCGAGGTTGCTCCAACCGCGATGGTGGATCATCACCCCTTTCGGCCGGCCGGTCGAGCCCGAGGTGTAGATCACGTATGCCAGACTGTCCAACGTCGGCAGGCCCGGCAGACGCGCGCTGCCGAGGCAGGAACCGTCTCCGCCCGGGAGGTCCAGGAGCACCGTCTCCGCCGCCGTCTTCGGAAGCGAGCTCACGAGCCGCTCCTCCGTCAGAAGCAACGGGAGACAGGCGTCCTCGACCATGAAGGCGAGGCGCTCCTGGGGGTAAGCCGGGTCCAGCGGCACATACGCGGCGCCCGCCTTGAGAATTCCGAGCAGGGCTACGACCATCGCCGGCGAACGTTCGACGCAAAGCCCAAGCCGGGAGTCGATCGTCACGCCCCGCGCCCGCAGGAAGCGGGCGAGCCGATTGGCGCGGCGGTCGAGCTCGACGTAGCTCAAGACCTCGCCTGGAGCGAGCACGGCGGCTGCGTCCGGAGTCCGGTCCACCCAGCTCTCGAACTCTTCGATCAGGGACGTCTCCGGCCCCGCCGCGACCGAGTTCCACTCGATCCGCACCTGGTGGAGCTCGGATTCCGACAGCATGGGAAGGCTGTTCAAGGGCCGGCCGGGATCGGCCACGGCGGCCGTAAGGAGCCGCTCGTAATGGACGATCCATCGATCGATCGTCGTCCCGTCGAACAGATCGGAGAGGTATTTGAGGACCCCGACCATTCCACCGTCGCATTCCTGGAGCGCCAGCGTGAGATCGAACTTCACCGCCGACCCGCCCCCGCCCGCCGTGCGCAGCGACAAGTCCCGGATCTTCAAGTTTTCGACCGGAGCGTCCTGCATGGCGAAGAGCACCTGGAAGAGGGGCGAGTGCGCGAGGCTCCTCTCCGGCGCAAGCTCCTCGACTACCTTTTCGAACGGCACGTCCTGGTGCAGGTAGGCGGCCAGCGCGGTTTCGCGCACCCGGCCGAGCAACTCCCGAAGCGAGGGCTCGCCGGACAGCTCGGCGCGGAGCACCAGCATGTTGACGAACAACCCGATCAGACCTTCCCACTCCACCCGGTTGCGCCCGGCGACGGGCGAGCCCACCGCGACATCCTCCTGCCCGCAGTAGCGGGCCAGGACGGCGGCAAAGACGGCCAGGAGCACCATGAAGCGTGTTGCGCCCGAGCTCCGGCTCAGCGCCTCGACCTGGCGGATGACCGCGGCCGGCAGCCTCACCGGCCGTGCCGCCCCGCGCAGGCTCTGCACCGCCGGACGAGGCCGGTCCGTGGGGAGCTCCAGCCGCGACGGCATACCGGCCAGTCGGCCACGCCAGTAGGAGATCTCGGCCTCCATCGCCTCGCCTTGCAGCCATGAGCGTTGCCACACCGCGAAGTCCCCGTACTGCAGCGGGAGCTCCGGTAGAGGCGACGGCCTGCCGTCGGCGAACGCCGGATACAGCTCCGCGAGCTCGCGGAGCAGGATGCCCATCGACCAACCGTCGGTGGCGATGTGGTGGAGGGTGAGCGCGAGCACATGGTCGTTCTCCGCCAGCCGCAGCAGCCCGCCGCGCAGCAGCGGACCCCGCGCGAGATCGAAGGAGCGCAGAGCGTCCTCGTCCACCAGGGCGAGCGCCTGCTTCTCGCGCGGGGCCTCCGGGAGCCCCGACAGGTCGATCAAGGGCAAGCGGAAAGGGGTCGCCGGCCGGACCACCTGCACCGGCTCGCCGTCCTGGGCGGCGAAGACCGTACGCAGCGCCTCATGACGGCGCACGATCTCACCGATGCAGAGCGTCAGCACCGCGCCGTCCAGCGGCCCTTCAACACCCAGCGCTCCGGGCATGTTGTAGATCGGATTGCCCGGCTCGAGCTGATCGACGAACCACAGGCGCTGCTGCGCGAAGGACAAGGGAAGAGGACCTTCGCCACGGAGCCGGCCGGGAGAGACCCGCGGCAGGGCGGATCTGCCGGCGCCCAGGCGGAGCGTCTCTTCGACGCGGACCGCGAGGTCGGACAGCACCGGGGCTTCGAAGAGATCGCGCAGCGGCAGTTCCACGCCGAGGGCGCTGCGCAGGCGCGAAGTCACCCGCGTCGCCAGCAGCGAGTGACCGCCCAGGTCGAAGAAGTGATCGTCCGCTCCGACGCGATCGAGGCCGAGCAGATCGGCCCAGATGCCGGCGAGCACCTCTTCGACCGGCGTCCGCGGCGCCTGTCCCACCGCCCCCGAGCGCTCTGCTTCCGGCGCCGGCAGGGCGTTCCTATCTACCTTGCCGCTCGGCGTGGCGGGGAGCGCCTCCAGTTTTACGAACGCCGCCGGCACCATGTAGTCCGGCAGCCGCTCGCGCAGAGACCGGCGCAGCGTATCGATGCTGACGTCGCCGCTGACGTAGGCCACCAGCCGCCGGTCGTCACCCGATCCCCCTGCTGATCGATCGACTCGGGCCATCACTGCCGCCTCCCGGACGCCGGGTAGCTCGACGAGTGCGGCCTCGATTTCACCCGGCTCGATCCGGAAGCCCCGGATTTTGACCTGGTGATCCAGGCGGCCCACGAAGTCGAGAGCTCCGTCGGGCAGCCAGCGCGCGAGGTCGCCCGTGCGGTAGAGCCTCGCGCCAGGATCTCCACTGAACGGATCTGGGACGAACCGCTCCGCGGTCAGATCGGGCCGCCTTCGATATCCGCGCGCCACGCCGGCTCCACCCACCAGCAGCTCTCCGACCACCCCGATCGGCGCCAACTGCAGCTCCAGGCCTGCTACATAAAGCCGGCTGTTGGCGATCGGCCGGCCGATCGGCGCTCTCCCTTCCCCTGGCACGCAGACATGGCGCGTGGTGTCGATCGAGATCTCCGTGGGTCCGTACTGATTGTCGAGAGGCGCGGGCAGGCGCATCAGCGCGCGGTCCCGAAGCTCGGGAGTCAGCGCCTCGCCACCCGAGAAGACCTGGCGGAGAGACGTGCACGACTCGACGCCCTCCTCGCCCAGGAACACGGCGAGCATCGACGGGACGAAGTGGACAAAGGTGACGCGATGCCTGGAGAGAGCGCTCACCAGATACGCCCCGTCCCCCTGCCTGCCGGGCTCCGCAAGGACCAGCCGCGCCCCGGCGATCAGCGGCGCGAAGCACTCCCAGACCGAGAAGTCGAATCCGAACGACGCCTTCTGGAGCACCGCGTCACGCTCGTCGAGACCGTAGACCTCCTGCGCCCAGTGCAAGCGGTTGCGAATACCCCGGTGCGGCACCATGACTCCTTTCGGCCGTCCCGTGGAGCCCGAGGTGTAGATCACGTAGGCCAGGTTTTCCGGAGAGACCTCCACTCTGAGCGCCTCGCCCATCTCTTCGCCGGCATCCCAGCTCTCGTCCAGAATCACCACCGGGAAGCCGGCCGCCGGCACCCGCTCGCGCAGCGGCTTCTGAGCCAGCAGTACCTGGGCGCCGGCGTCGTCGAATTGGAAAGCGAGGCGTTCCGCAGGCAGCGCGGGATCGAGCGGCAGCCACGCGCCGCCAGCCTCCAGCACGGCAAGCATGCCGACCATCATGGCGGGTGAGCGCTCGGCGCAGAGGCCCACGATCGTGTCCGGGCCGATGCCCAATGTTCTCAGGTGGCGCGCCAGACGCCGCGCGCTGCCGACCAGGCGGCGGTATGTCCAGCGCTCATCGCCCATCTCCAACGCCACGGCCGAAGGGGTACGCGCCGCCTGCTCGGCCACATCCTCCTGCAGGGATCCCCGCGGGAAGGAGGCGGTCACGCCGCTCCACTCGCATAGCAGCTGATGGCGCTCGGCTTCCGGCAACACCGACAGGTCCTGAAGGCGCCGGCCCGAATCGACGGCGACCCCTGCCAGCAGAGTCTCCAGGCCCATGAGCCAGCGTTCGATCGTTACCCTGTCGAAGAGTGCGGAGTCGTACTCGCACGACAGAACCAGGGCATCGCCGACCTCGGCGGCGGAGAGCGTCAGATCGAGCTGGGCGGCTCCGCGATCCAGGAGGAGCGATTCCAAAGCGAGCCCACCCATCTCGGCGCGCTCCCCCGACTGCCCCACGGCGAAGGCAGTCAAGTCCGACATCTGCCCCGGCGCCACGCCCTGGAGCACGAACATGACCTGGAAGACTGGCGGCCGGCCCGGATCGCGCGCCGGCTGCAACTCCCGTGCGAGTTGGGGAAAAGGGAAGTCGCGATGCTCCAGCGCGGCGGCAACGGTTCGGCGAGTCTCCATGAGATGCGCCGAGAACAACGGGTCTCCGGCCAGATCCGCGCGAAGCACGACCGGGTTGACGAAGTAGCCGACCACCTCGTCGAACGCAGCCTCGCGCCGCAAGGTGACGGGAGAGCCGACCAGGAGATCGCCTTGGCCCGTGAGCCGCCCAAGCAGGATCTCGAAGGTGGCCAGGAGCGTCGTGAACAGGGTGGCTTCGTGAGCCCGGGCGAGTCCGCGCACCCGGCCGGTCAGCTCGCGGCCGAGCCGGGCGCCGGCATGGGCACCGACGTGAGTGGCAGTCCGGGGCCGTGGCCGGTCGGTCGGCAGGTCGAGCACGAGCGGCGCATTGCGCAGGCGGTCGAGCCAGTAGCGTTCGAGTCGCTCTCCAACAGGGCTCGCCAGTTGCCGCCGCTGCCAACGGACAAAATCGGTGTACGAGTGCTCCAGGCGCGGCAGCGGCGTGGCCCCATCGATGAGGGCTGCCCAATCGCGAAGGAGCACGGCTACGGACCAGAAGTCGCCCACCAGATGATGCAGGACGAGCAGCAGGACTCGTTCTCCACCCGGGTCGACGAAGATCCGAATGCGCAGCAGCGGCCCCGCAGCCAGGTCGAACGGCCGCCGGGCTTCGTGCAACAGCGGGCCGTCCAACTCCTCCACCGTTTCCACGGACAGCTCCGGCGGCAGACTCGCGTGGACCCGCTGCCGGAGCTCGCCCTCCACCTCCACGAACGTGGTGCGCAACGCGGGGTGGCGCGCCGAGAGCGCGTGCGCTGCCCGCAGCAGGGTGGCGTTGTCGGTCTCGCCCCGCAGCCGCGCGGCAGCCGCGATATGGAGCACTCCTGTCGCACCTTGCGCGGACAGCGACCGCTCCAGCAGCCACAGTGCCATCTGCCCGGGGGAGACGGGGTGGTCTCCAAGAACCCCGTCGGCGACGAGGTGCGGGGCTTCGTCACCCGCAGGCTCCAACTCCAGCAGGCGATCGCGAAGCTCCGCCAGCGACAGCTCCGCCAAGGACGGGATGGGCAGCGCGAGGCCCAGATTCTGCTCCAGCCGCCCCTGCAAACCGAAGAGCGCCAGAGAATCGAGGCCCGCGGCGCCAATCACGGTTTCCGGACCGATCTCCTCCACGGGCACTCCCGCGAGCCGCGCGGTTTCCTCGCGAAGCCAATCCGCGAGCGCCGCCTCACGTTCCGCCGGATCGAGGTCGAGCAGGTCGCAGCGCGTGAGGAGCCGGCCGGCAGAGGCCGGCGCGGCCGCGCTCCGATGCAACGCCTCGAGGTCCCCTGCGATATAGAGGGCGCGGCACTCCCGCCGGCGGATCTTTCCGCTCGAGGTCTTCGGGATGGTCCCGATGCGCAGGAGCACCACGTCGGCCACCCGCACGCCGTGCTCCTCTGCGACCGCGCGCCGCACACTGCCCGCGATTTCGTCGAAACCACCGGCCCGCCGCTCGACCTCGTAGACGACGATCACGCTCTCTTCGCCGCGCCGCTCGATCGAGAACGCCGCGCCGCTTCCGGCGCGCAAGGCCGGGTGCGCTTCTTCTGCCGTCCGCTCCAGGTCCTGCGGATAGATGTTGCGTCCGCGAAGGACAATCAGGTCTTTGAGCCGGCCGGTGACGACGAGCTCGCCGTCCCGGACAAAGCCGAGGTCGCCCGTCCGCAGATAGCGCAGGCCGGGTGCTCCTCCCGCCGGGACAGCCCCGAACGTCTCACGCGTCTCTTCGGGCCGGTTCCAGTAGCCGGCGGCGACGCTGGCTCCTGACAGCCAGATCTCCCCCACCTGGCCCTCGGGCACGGGCGCGTACGTCTCCGGATCGACAATGCGTGTCTCGTCACCTTCCGGCAGAGCTCCGCAGCTCACCAACGGCTCCTTCGACATGCCCCGCGCCGAAGCGACCAGCAGCGTCGACTCGGCCAGGCCATAGCAGGGAGCGAAGGATTCAGGGCGGAAGCCGCAGGGGGCGAAGGCCTCGGCGAAGCGGCCCAGCGTCTCATGGCGCACCGGCTCCGCCCCATTGAACGCAACTCTCCAGGATGACAGGTCGATCCGCTCCTTCGCTTCCTGTCCGATGCTCCTGGCGCAGAGGTCGTAGGCGAAATTGGGCCCTCCGCTGGTCGTGCCCTGAAAGCGGCTGATCGCCTCCAGCCAGCGGGCGGGCCTCTGCAGAAACGCCGTCGGGGACATGAGCACGCACTCGCACCCCACGTAACACGGCTCGAGGACGTTGCCGATGAGCCCCATGTCATGGAACAACGGCAGCCATCCAACCACCACGGATTCCGGGGTTTGGCCGAAAGCGACGCGGATCCTCTCCAGGTTGTGCATCAGGTTGGCGTGGGTGACCATCACGCCTTTCGGTGTGCCCGTCGAGCCGGAGGTGTACTGGAGGAAGGCGATGGCTCCCGCATCTTCGGCCCACGGCTCGAATGCCAGGTCCCTATCTCCTAGCTCCTCCGTGTCGATCCAGAGTGCGGACGCGAGCTCGGGGACCTGATCGACGGTCTCCTCTCGCCGGCCGATGAGGCCCGGGGTGGTCAACACCGCCTGTGGATGGCAATCCATGGCGATGCTCCGCAGCCTCGAGTCGGCTCGGCGGCTGCGCGGTGGATAGGCTGGAACGGCGATGGCTCCGGCATAGAGGCAGCCGAAGAACGCCGCCACGAAGTCGAGGCCGGGGGGATGGAGCAGGAGCACGCGCTCCCCGGGACGCACCGCGCCCGAGAGCGCCGCGCCAATGGCGCGGGCGCGGCGATCCAGGTCCGCATAGGTGAGCCGCTGCGCGACTTCCTCGCCCCGGGCGAGCCAGGTGTAGCCGCGGTCCGGCGTCTCCCTCGCGCGGTCCCTGAGGAGCGCCGAAAGCGTTTGCGATCGATTCGACATCATGGCTCCTGCAACGCCGCGGAAGACGCCGATCCACGAGAGACTGCCTGGGAGAAGCCGGCCTGGGTGTGGCTCAATCCGAGCCGTGGCCGCACCGTCACATAAAGGCCGTCGACCGCTACGTCCAGCGCGCCGAGCCCCTCAACCTGGTCGAAAAACGCCGCGTTCTCCTTCTGGCGCTCCCTCTGCTCGGCGCCGGCCTGCGCCATCGCCACCTTGTCCCGCCGCATCCGGAGGTTCGCGTCCACTTTGCGGGACATCTCCCCCATCAGATGCTCGGTCACCGCCTCCGCGTCGGACAGATCCTCGATCCCGGAGACAAGGTTCAAGAACGCCTGGTGCAGCCCCTGCCCTTCGACGTCGTAGTGACTCAGCCTCTCCGCCTCGGCGAAATACGACTCCTTGCCACACGCCTGGTCGTAGAACGCAGAGACAAACACGAGGAAGCGCAGGTACGATTGCCGGTAACTCTTCTCGAAGAACGACAGGGCCTGCAGCTCGCTCACCTCGCCGCGCAGCAGGCTGGCGGCCGAAGCGGCTCCCAGCAGCCCGCTCAACATCGCCAGGTGGACCCCGGTCGAGAGCAGCGGATCCAGGAAACAGGCCGCGTCGCCGCAGAGGAAGAAGCCGGGCCCGCAGAAGGTCTCGGCCGCGTAGGAATAGTCGGTCTCGAGCATCACGTCAGAGACCAGAGTGGCCGGCGCGCAAATCTTCGCCAACAGGGGCGACGAGGCGATCGCCTCGCGATAAATGCTCCCGAGGTTCGGCGCCTCGTCCTTCATTCGCCTGAAGGCAGATTTGTGCAATACCGCTCCAATGCTGGTGCGGCCGCCGCTCAGCGGGATCGACCAGAGCCAGCCGTCCGGGATCGAGCCCACCGCGATAGAGCCTTCCCGGTATCTGGGTTCGCTGCAGACGGCGCCCTCCCAATAGCCCCACAGCGCCACGTTCTGGAAGACCCGGTGATACTTGCGGTTCCGCAGATAGCGCAGCGCCATGATTCCGGTGCGGCCGGAGCAGTCGAGGAGATGATCGAACTCGATCGTGCCACGGCTGCCCGCGTCCCCCGGCCGGATCCAGTGGGCCCGGCAGGGTCGGCCCGCCTCGTCGAAGTCGAGCGACTGAATCTCGACCCCCTCATGAACTGACGCTCCCTGGGACCGGGCATGGCGCAGGAGCAGGTGGTCGAAGCGGGAGCGCTCCACCTGGAAGCTGTAGGTGTGCTCGCCGCGCAACTCCCCGAAGTCGAGACTCCAGCTCTCGGCTCCCCACTCCAGATAGGCGCCGGGCTTCCGCTGGAATCCTTCGGCCTCGAGCAGCTCGCGGGCGCCGATCAGATCCGCGATCTCCAGGCAGGACGGAAGCAACGACTCGCCGATGTGATAACGCGGAAAGACCTCCCGCTCGATCAAGGTGACTTCGATTCCATCCCGGGCCAACAGGGAGGCCGCCGTGGAACCGGCTGGTCCTCCGCCGACGATGAGAACACGGGTGCGTGAATGTGGAGCTGACATCTGAGGTTCTCCTCGAAGCAATTGGGACCGCGGATCTTACACCGGACCTCGTGTGCCGCACTGCTGCCGCTCACGAAACGGTTGGCGAAGCAGCCATGGCTGCCGCGACCGAGGCGGCCGAGGCTTCGGGGCTCTCAAGACGACCGCGGCGAGGCGCCGCGGCGCTGGCGGTTCCGGACACCAGCGCTCTGCGGTGCGACGGATCTACTCCAGCCGCAGCACCACGATCGTCTGATCGTCCTCGCGTGGAGCGTGGCCCGTGAAGCGGGCCACGTCCGCGAGGATGGCGTCGCGGAGCCGCTCGACGCCGAGCCGGGCGTGGACGGACAGGCTCTGCTCCAGGCGCTCGAAGCCGAAGTCCTCCTCGCTCCCCTCGGGCCGCGCTTCGACGATGCCGTCGCTGAACAGGAACAGCGTGTCACCGGCCGACAGCCGCGCCGTCCGCGGCTCCACCCGGAGCTGGCCGCGCACGCCGAGCGGATAGGCCACCGACTCCAGGGCCTCCACTCTTCCTTCGACCGTCACCCGGTACGGGAAGAGATGGCCGGCGCTCGCGTAGATCAGCTCCTTGCGCGCGGGATCGAGCAACGCGTAACAGAGCGTCGCGAGAAGTCGCTTGCGGGCCGTCTGATAAACCGTTCGATTGAGCGTGTTGAACACTGCCGCCACGTCCGGATCGAACGTCACCTGAACCGCGAGCGCGGACTTGGCCATGGACATCACCAATCCGCTCGAAACGCCGTGCCCGGCCACGTCGCCCACCGCGACCGCGAGGCGCCCGTCCTCCAGCGCCAGCACGTCGTAGAAATCGCCGCCGACCTCGGACGCCGGCAGGTACGCGTGCGCGATCTCGACGCCGTTCAGACTCGGCGGCAGATCCGGCAGGATCGAGCTCTGGATCTTCCGCGCGGTCTCCAGCTCCACGCGCTGGCGCTCGCGCTCGGCGATGCGGCGCACGTGCGGCGGCACGTCCTCGTATCGATAGTGGAAGCTGCGATCACTCCGTAAATACCGGAGGCTCACCAGCAGCGGCACCGCGGCCAGGGCCAGGGCCGACCAGCCGTGGACGCGCAGGCTCGTGTCCTGCGCCGTCAGCAGGGGATATCCGAACAAAAGGAGCTGCGAGACCAGGCCCGCGCTCAGCGCCGCCAGGAGGTCCGAGGCCAGGAAGATGAGCGCCGGTCCGAGCACCGCCACCGCGCTCACCAGGAAACCCCAGCGGATCGGCACCACCAGCGCGAACGGAAACGCCACGACCGCACCCACAGCCACCGCGGCCAGCAGGCCCACGACCACGCCGGCGCGCTTCGCGACCGCCGGCAGCAGGAACAGGATCACGGCGAGGAGCGGCGGCAGGCCATAGGCCAGGAAGGACGCGACCAGCTCCAGTCCTGGCCAGCCGCTGTCGAACGCCTGGAAGAGGGACACCAGTGGCGAGGCCCCGCTCTCACGCAGCAGCACGAGCAGGGTCGCCACGATTCCGGCGACCGCGACGCCTCCGGCGAAGCCGCGCAGCGACGACCGGGCCACCGTCACCGTTCGCCACTGGCGCTGGAACAGGGCGTCGAACGCCGCCAGCTTGTGACCCCAGCGCTCGCGGCAGATCGACTCGCCCACCGACCAGCCCACGAACGCGAGCACCGCGTAGGGCAGCACCCAGAAAACCAGATAGATCACCGCCACCACCCACGTGGTCTGCTCGCGCGTCGCGATCCCGAAACCCACCGTCTGCGCCCGGGCTCCGGCGGTGAGCAGCACGAGAAGCAGCCCGGTCACGAGCACGCAGAGGAAGATCTGCACCGGCCGCTCCACGCCGATCTCTCCCTCGTGGTAGCGCTTGAGGAACGGGACGCCGACCAGCGCCGCCAGCAGATAGACCGCGAGCAGCCGCACCAGGCCCGAGAACTGCGTGGGCTGCATGGCCGTCTGCAGCGCCCGCTCCTGCGGGTCGTCGAACCAGAACGAGAAGCCCGCCAGGCGCTCGCCCACGAAATGGACCTGGATGCCGTGGCTCCCTTCGACCGGCGCGGCGGTTCGATCGGGATAGCGCACGGTGAGATCGGTGCGCGCCAGAAGCTGCCGGCTGCGCAGCTCGGGCTCGCCATAGCGCGAGAGATCGAACCCCTGCTCCGCCAGGAACGCGTCGGCCCGGTTCCGCGCCTCCTTCGGCTGGATCGCGGAGCCCTGGGCGCGCGGGTCGAGATTGAGCTGCAGCAGGAGCACCTCGCCCGTCGGCGAGACCTGCGCGCGATAGGTCCAGTCGTCGCGCAGCCCTCCGGGCGGATACACGAACACGTCCCACAGGAGCACCTGCTTCGGCAGGCCCGTGGACCGCAGCCGCTCCAGGGGGTCGCCTGCGTCGAGAGCCAGCTCCAGGCGCCGCTCCAGGATGTCGTCGCGGTTGAGCGAGGCCGTGATGTAGGGATCCTTGACCGGATCGCCGAGCACGTTCAGCCGGGCCAGCGCGATGGCCACGGCCTCGTCGCGGGTGATCGACCAGGCGGCCGGACGGAAGGGGAAGGCCTGGGGATACGCCCAGACCAGGAGCAAAGCCCCGACGATCCCGAGCAGGGACCAGAGAACGAGAAGGTCGCGAGAGCGTCGCATGAGTAGGGGGCCGCAGCCGGCCCCCTCTCCTCTACGTTGGAATCATCCCGCGGGTTGCTTACTTCGGCAGGGCGTTGACCAGCTCGCGCACGGCCTCGGCGGACTTGTCGAGCGCCGCCTTCTCGTCGGCCGTCAGCTCGAGCTCGACCACCTTCTCCATGCCGCCCCGGCCGAGCACCGCCGGCACGCCCACGAACAGGTCGTTGAGACCGTACTCGCCGTTGAGCAGCACGGCGCACGGCAGGATCTTCTTCTTGTCGTGGAGGATCGACCCGACCATGTCGAACACCGCCGCCGAAGGCGCGTAGTAGGCCGAGCCCGTCTTGTAGTAGTCCACGATCTCGATGCCGCCCTTGCGGGTGCGGTTGTTGATCGCCTCGATCCGGTCCGCGGCCAGGAGCTGCGGCAGCGGAATGCCGTTCACCGTCGAATAGCGCGGCAGCGGCACCATGGTGTCGCCGTGGCCGCCGAGCACGAAGCCGGCGACGTCCTCCACCGAGACGTTCAGCTCGGCGGAGATGAAATACCGCATGCGGGCCGCGTCGAGCACGCCGGCCATGCCGAACACCCGCTCGCGCGGGAAGCCGGAGACGCGGCGCGCCACCTCGCACATGGCGTCGAGCGGGTTCGTCACCAGGATCAGGATCGTATCGGGCGAGCGCTGGACGATCTGGCGCACGCACTCGCCGACGATCTCCTGGTTCTTGGCGAGGAGGTCGTCGCGGCTCATGCCCGGCTTGCGCGCGAGGCCCGCGGTCACCACTGTGACGTGAGAACCCTCGGTCGGCCCGTAATCGCCGCCGCCGGAGATCTTCGAGTTGAAGCCGAGCACGGGCGCGGCCTCCATCATGTCCAGGGCCTTGCCGGTCGCCAGATCCGCGGCGACGTCCACCATGACCACGTCGGCCAGCTCGGCCTCCGCGATCCTCTGAGCAGTGGTGGCGCCCACGTTGCCGGCGCCGACCACGGTTACCTTGTATCGCATGGGAAAAATCCCCTCCGTATCAGTATTGGTTACTTCACGTTCTCCAGGATCGCGGCTGCGAACTCGGAGGTCTTGAGGAGGGTCGCGCCCTCCATCTGCCGCTCCAGGTCGTAGGTCACCCGCTTCTGCTCGATCGTGCGGCCGAGGGCCGACTCGATGCCGTCCGCCGCCTCGTGCCAGCCGAGCCAGCGCAGCATCATGCAGCCGGAGAGGATCAGGGAGCCGGGGTTGACCTTGTCCTGGTTCGCATACTTCGGAGCGGTGCCGTGCGTGGCCTCGAACACGGCCACGCCGTCGCCCTCGTTGCTGCCCGGCGCCATGCCGAGACCGCCGACCTGGGCGGCCAGCGCGTCGGACAGATAGTCGCCGTTCAGGTTCGTCGTCGCGAGCACGTCATACTCGTCGGGCCGCAGCAGCGCCTGCTGGAACATCGAGTCCGCGATGCGGTCCTTGACCACGATCCGGCCGCCCGGCGCCTTGCCGCCGTGCTGCTCGTAGACGTCGTTCTCCGTGATCGTGCGGTCGCCGAACTCGTCGCGCGCCACCTCGTAGCCCCAGTCGCGGAAGGCGCCCTCGGTGAACTTCATGATGTTGCCCTTGTGGACCAGGGTGACGCTCTTGCGCTTGCAGTCCATCGAATAGCGCAGCGCCTTGCGCACCAGGCGCTTGCTGCCGAAGATCGAGACCGGCTTGATGCCGATGCCGCTGTCCGGCCGGATCTCCTTGCCGAGCTGGCCGATGAAATCGATCACCTTCTTCGCGTTCTCCGAGCCCGACGGCCACTCGATGCCGGCGTACACGTCCTCGGTGTTCTCGCGGAAGATCACCATGTCGACCTTCTCCGGCTCCTTGACCGGCGAAGGCACGCCCTTGAACCAGCGCACCGGCCGGACGCAGGCGTAGAGATCGAGCACCTGGCGAAGGGTGACGTTCAAGCTGCGGATGCCGCCGCCGACCGGCGTGGTCAGCGGGCCCTTGATGGCCACGCGGTACTGGCGGATGGCCTCGAGCGTATCGTTCGGGAGCCACTCGCCGGTGCGGCCCTGGGCCTTCTCGCCGGCCAGGACCTCGAACCACGCGATGGAGCGGGAGCCGCCGTAAAGCTTCTCGACCGCCCCGTCGATGACCTGACGGGTGGCGCGCCAGATATCCGGCCCCGTGCCATCGCCTTCGATGAAGGGGATGATCGGCCGATCGGGAACTTCCAGCCGGTCCTCGCCCGCGTGCCAGGAAATCTCCTTGCCGTCCGCGGGCGGCGTCATGTCATTGTATGTCCTGGCCAAGGCCGCGCTCCTGTGGAAGAGTTGTAGAAAAGGATGAATCGGGGCACGAAGACGGACCCGTCCCGTGCGCGCGTACGGTATCACACTGAGGGCGTGCTAGATTCTTGGCATGGACTGGGACCGCCTGCTGGCCGCCGCGACCGCCGTGCGCGAGAACGCGTACGCGCCCTACAGCCACTACCCTGTGGGCGCCGCGATCCTGATGGAGGACGGCTCCATCTGGACCGGGGCGAACGTGGAGAACTGCATCCCGGCGCTCGGCACCTGCGCCGAGCGCAACGCCATGACCACCGCGGCCTCGGCCGGCCTGAGGAAGCCCCGGGCCGTGGCCGTGGTCACGGACACCAGCCCCCCCGCCGCTCCCTGCGGCCTCTGCCGCCAGACGATCTCCGAGTTCCTGGCCGCCGACGAGGACCTGCCGATCCTGCTGGCCAACCTCCAGGGAGAACGCGAGGAGACCTCGCTCGCCCAATTGCTGCCGCACCGGTTCAAGCTGGGGGCCTGAGGCCTCGCGAAGGAAGGGAGCTAAGGCCGATGAGAACCCAGTCCCCCGACACCCCGCCAGAGATCGAGGAGATTCTCCTGGAAGGCTATCGGCGGATGAGCCCGATCGAAAAGCTGCGACAGGTTTTCGATCTGAATCGAACCGCCCAGCAGATGGCCGCGATGCGGATTCAAGCCAGGTATGGCCCCGACCTCTCCGAGCGTGAGCTCCGCCTCCGGCTCGCCGCCCTATGGCTGGATCGCGAGACCATGATCGAGGCATTCGGCTGGGATCCTGAAGTCGAGGGGTACTGACCTTGGTCAGCCCGGACGAGGCGTTTCAGATCCTCCTGGACGTGACGCGGGTCCTGGAAGATCTCGGAGTTCCTTACGTCGTCGGCGGCTCACTCGCCAGCTCGCTGCACGGCATCCCTCGCTCCACTCAGGACGCGGATCTCGTTGCGGCTTTGCGGCCAAACCACATCCAATCCTTCGTCAGCCGGCTCGAAGGAACCTTTTACCTTTCGCCCGAGCGCATCGAATCGGCCGTGCGCCGCCAGACGTCCTTCAATCTCATCCATTTGAAGACCATGATCAAGGTCGATCTGTTCGTCTTCAATGGGACTCCTCTCGCGCAGCAGGAGATGGCAAGGAGACAGATCCTTCCGGTTCCAGGGATACCCGAAGCACGTCTTCAAATAGCGACTGCCGAGGACACCATCCTCCAGAAGCTGCTCTGGTACCGCCAAGGCGGTGGGACCTCGGAACGGCAGTGGAACGATATTCTCGGAGTTCTGAAGGTCCAGGGGAAAGCTTTGGACGTGGCCTATCTCCAGGAGTGGGCGAAAAAATCAGAGGTCGACGATCTTCTCACCCAGGCCCTGATCGACTCGGGGATGAGCAACTGAGGTGACCTGGCCCCGCATCCGCGGAGCCAGGTGCCGGTTATTTCTGGTTCGAAGAGCTCGTCAGGGCACCTGGCAATAGCACTCGACGTAGTTGCTCTGCTGAGGGCACATATTGGTGGTCGGCGTGCAAGTACCCTGCGCCCCGAACGACGTGCAGCCCGTATAGGGACGGTGATAGTCGCAACTGACGTCGGGACCGCAAGGGCCGCAGATGATGATCTGCTCTCCTGGAGTCACATCCGGTCCCTTGTGGGTGCTGGCACTGCAGGCAGCGCCCGAGGCGTCCGACGACAGGAAAGACGCGAGAGACGGGGCTGTGGTGCTGTCTGCTGCCAGGAGCGGGAAGCTGAAGAGCAGGCATCCGGCAAAGGCGATTCCGTACAACCTCTTGATCATGCCGTTCTCCTTTCGAGTTGGCGGGCAAGGGCGCCCGCGTCCGTGCAGTGGATACTACAGCACCGACAGGCGCCAAAGAGTTTGCGCGGTCTGCGCACGCGTTTTCACGCGCCGCGCGGCGGTTTGCCGCAGCGGCGAACGTGGTACCACGGGCTGCGAACCGGTTTGCGGCCCATGGGACCGGGTTTGCCGCTCATGGTTCCGGGTTTGCGGCCCCTGAGAACGCGTTCCCACGCGCCGCACACGTAAGCACACGGCCCGCGCTCGAGTTTGCGGCGCACGGGAACACGGGCGCAGCTCACGGGATCTCGTTCTCGCCGGCCGCAAACCCGGGATCGTACGATGGGGCTACTTGACAGGATCAACCTGTCGGTGTTGAAGTCGTCGACAACCGTGCCCCAGTCTCTTTCCAAGGTCTACATCCATCTCGTCTTCTCGACAAAAGACCGTGCGCGAAGTCTATCCGACGAGTGTCGCCCGGACCTCCACCTGTACCTGGGTGGCATTCTCAAGGGCCTCGGCTGCACCCCGGTCGAGATCAACACCGAGCCGGATCATGCGCACATCCTGTTCCTGCTGTCCCGGACCGAGCCGTTGAGCGAGATTGTCGGTCACCTCAAGAAGAGCTCGAACGACTGGCTTCGCATGCGGGGGCCCGAGTTCTCCGAGTTTTTCTGGCAGGGAGGATACGGCGCTTTCTCGGTCAGCCAGTCCCGACTCGAACACGTCCAAGCCTACATCCGCAATCAGCGCGAGCATCACCGGGTGAGCTCATTCCAAGACGAGTTCCGAGAGTTCCTCAAGGCCCACAGAATCGAATATGACGAACGCTACGTGTGGGACTAATCATCCGGCCC
>JACZDC010022809.1_pt1 | contig 54768 bp, 50 predicted proteins | sample 8641791 | NCBI WGS metagenome assembly JACZDC01 (sample SAMN15324613, study PRJNA640507) | soil metagenome | isolation source: intercropping peanut in the second line | place: China: Luxin town, Laibin City, Guangxi Province | collected 2019-07-25 | depth 10cm m
ACCCGCTCCCGCCCCCCCTCCCCCCGCCCCTCCCCCCCGTTCGGGTGGAGAGGGAGACAGGCCCCCGTCTCGCCGATTCCTTCGCCCGCCGGCTCACCTATCTGAGGGTCTCGGTCACGGACCGCTGCAATCTGCGTTGCACGTACTGTCTCCCGGCCGACGCGCAGTTCCCGTTCGGAGACAAGGCCTTCCTCTCGCCGGACGAGATGGAGATCCTGGTCGGAGCGCTGGTGCGCCTGGGCATCCGCCGGGTGCGACTGACCGGCGGTGAGCCGCTGATCCGCAAGGACATCCTGGAGATCGTGCGCCGTCTCAAGGCCCTGCCGGGCCTGGAGAACCTCGCGCTGTCCACGAACGGCACCGAGCTCGCGCGCCTCGCGCCGGACCTCAAGGCCGCCGGGCTCGACCGGATCAACGTCAGCGTCGACAGCCTGGACCCGGAGCGCTTCAGCGAGATCACTCGCCGCGGTCTTCTGGAAGACGTCTGGCGAGGCGTCGAAACCGCCCTGGAGGTCGGCCTCCACCCGGTGAAGCTGAACGCCGTCCTCCTCGATGGAGGTCAGGACGACTTCGAAAGGCTGGCGGCGCTGACCCTCGACCGTCCGCTCGCCGTGCGCTTCATCGAGCTGATGGCCACGGCCTCGAACCGTCACTTGGAAGGCCAGTTCCTCTCCGCCGACGCGGTCCGGCAGCAGTTGGAGGCCCGTTTCGGTCCTCTGGAAGAGGTCGAGGAGACCGAGCCGCGGACCGGACCGGCACGCTCCTATCGCTTCCGCGGGGCCGTGGGCACGGTCGGCTTCATCACTCCGATGTCCCACACCTTCTGCGCCGACTGCAACCGCCTTCGCCTGACCGCCCGCGGCGACCTGCGTCTCTGCCTCTTCGCCGACCGCTACCACCCGCTCCGCCCCCTGCTCGCAGAGCCGGATCCGGTCCGGCGCGACGAAGCCGTGGAGGCGGAGATCCTGCGCGTCCTCCAGGAGAAGCCCGAAGCCCACGGACTGGCGCGCGGGGATTACGGGAACCTGGTCAGCTTCATGCAGTTCGGGGGGTAGACCTTGATTCCGTAGCGTGAATGTGCGAGAGTCGTCCTGCATGAAGACGACCCTGGCTGTTCCTGACGCCCTTCTCCAGCAAGCTGAAGCCGCGGCTTCGCTGAACGGAGAAAGCCTCCAGCGCTTTGTCGTAGAGGCTTTGCAGGCACACCTTCAGAGAGGGACCAAGGATAAGGAAGCTTCACCGCAAGAGGGCTGGCGGAGCGTCTTCGGCAAAGCAACCCCCGAACAGGTAGAGCCGGTGGATGCCATCATCTCCGAGGAGTTCGAGCGCGTCGAGGCATCCGGCTGGCGGTGATCCTCGACACCAACGCCGTCTCCGCCCTGTTTGTCGGCAACCCTGTCCTCGGTGAGGTTCTGGGGGCGGGTCGACGCCACCACCTGCCGGTGATCGTCATCGGCGAGTATCGGTTCGGCCTGATACGGTCGCGGGACCGCAGTCACCTCCGCCGCCTGTTGGGTTCCCTGATCCGGGAGTCCATCGTGCTGCCGGTGGACGAGACGACAGCGGAGACCTATGCCGAGGTCCGGGACGAGCTGCGCCGGAAGGGCAAACCCATCCCGGAAAACGATCTCTGGATCGCGGCCCTGGCGCGCCAGCACGATCAGCCGGTGGTCAGCTGTGACGACCACTTCGACTACGTCTCGGGTCTCTATAGGGTCGCCTGGTAAAGAGCCTCTTGGTGTGGCCGTCCGCGGCGCACCAGTTCGATTCGCTTCTTTTCGGCCAGCCGGCGGAGCACCACCGAGACCTGGCGCTCGTCGATCGGTTTGCGCAGGCGTTCTCCGAAGCGGCGGTTGACCTCCGCGGTCAGCGACTCGGAGCCGAAGCGCTCGCCCGGCCTCATGGTCTCGACCACCTTCTCCACCATCCGCGCCAACCTCGGGCGCGACGCCGGGCCCAGATCCTCATCGTCTTCGGCCGGAGTGTTCTGGAGCGACCGTCTGTCGGTCTGGTCCAACGCGGCGACCGCGGCGCGGAGAGCTTCCAGATGCCGGCGGACCTGCTCGAGCTCGGCCGCATGGGCGCTCCGGCGCTCGCGATGGAAGGTCTCCTGCTCGGCGTGGAACGACTCCTGCCGCTCGTGCTCGGCAGCCTGGGCCTCCAAGCTCCCGATCAGCTCTGCGATGGACAGATTCGTGCTCGTCATGCCGGTATTATGACGCAAAGATCGACCAACCTGACGCAAATCTCCTTCAAGTCGCGGCAAAGCTCATGAGCTCTTGCGACAGACCGGTGTTTGTCGCGGCAGATGACGGCAGGACTGACGCGACAAACCCGTTATTCGCGTCAGAAATGTCGGACGCGTCTGCGGCTCAAGGTCGATTCGCGTCATAAATCCTCCGAGTCGCGTCAGATCGGAGGGAATCCGACGCGACTCGGGACCTTTATGCCGCGACAATTCAGAGGGCAGAACCTGCCCCACGAATTGTTGCGTCAAAAATCGCCGACGGGGCGCCGGCGGTCCCAGGGTTGCGGCGGCTACCAGCCGATCCCGTAGTCCTCGCCGTAGTCGCTGGAGCCGCCCCAGAAGGTTCCGTGCTCCTGGTCCAGGAGGATGGCGTTGATCGGGCCGGAGGTCCTCGGCAGGACCTCGACCTTGTAGCCCATCTTTGTCAGCTCGTTGCGGACCCACTCGGGCGTGGCCGCCTGGACCTCGATACGGCCCGGCTGCGATTCGTGGCCGCCGAAGGAGCTGCGCATCTGGTAGCTGTTGATGTTCGGCGCCTCCACGGCCTCCTGGACGGTCATGCCGAACTCCACGATGTCCAGGAAGAACTGGAGGAGGTTCTGGTCCTGGGTGTCGCCGCCCTGCACCGCGAAGGCGAGCCAGGGCTTGCCGTCCTTGAGCGCGAGGCTGGGGGTCAGGGTCACGCGCGGACGCTTGCCGGGGACCAGGACGTTGAAGGGGTTCTGCCCCTCCTCCAGCACGAAGCTCTGCATGCGCTGGGAGAGGCCGACGCCCGTGCGGCCCGCGATGAAGGCCGGGACCCAACCGCCGCTCGGCGTCATCGACACCACCCAGCCCTCCTCGTCCGCCGCGATCACCGAGGTCGTGCCGGCCCGGAAGCCTTCCTCGAAGGTCATGTCACCCAGAGACGCCTGGTGCGGCTGGGTGTAGCTCGACGACTCGCCGGGGGTGCCCCACTTCTCCAGGAGCGCCTTGAACGGATTGGTTCCACCCTGAAACGGATAGGGATCGCCGGGCTTGACCGCGGGGTCGTTGCGGGTCCAGTCGATCTGCTTGCGCCGGGCTTCGGCGTACTCCTTGGAGAGCAGGCCGCGGACCGGCTCCTCCGGCGGAAACGCGGGGTCCCCATAGTAGAAGTCGCGGTCGGCGAAGGCCAGATTCATCGCCTGATGAACAGTGTGGATGTACCGGGCGCTGTTGAAGCCCATGCCCTTCAGGTCCAGCGGCTCCAGGATGTTCAGCGCCTGGAGCATGGCCGGACCCTGGGTCCAGGTGGTGAGCTTGTAGACCTCGACGCCCTTGTAGTCGGTCTTGACCGGCTCCTCGATCTTCACCTGCCAGCGGGCGAGGTCGTCCTTGGTGATCAGACCGCCGGCCTCCTGGGTGCCGCGGGCCAGCTCTTCGGCGATGTCACCCTTGTAGAAGCGGTCGTAGGCGGCCAGGATGGCGGCCTTCCGGTTCTTGCCCGCGCCGAGCGCCTGGCGCTCGGTTTCGACCAGCTTGCGCAGCGTGGCCGCGAGGTCGGACTGGCGGAAGACCTGGCCCGGCTCGGGAGCGCTGTCGCCGGGACCGGGCAGGAACACGGCCTTGGAGAACGGCCATTCGAGGATGCGGTTGCGCTCGGCCTTGATGCGGCCGATGACCTGGGCCTCGATGGGATAGCCGTCGGCCATCTGGATCGCCGGGCCGAGGACGTCGGCCAGGCTGAGCTTGCCGTACTCGGCGAGCATGACCAGGAGGCCGCCCGGCGTGCCCGGAGTCACCGCGGACAGCGGCCCGAACTCCGGCGGGTACGGCATGTTCTTGCCACGGAAGAACTCCGGGGTCGCGCCGGTCGGCGCGACGCCCAGGGCGTTGATGGCAATCACCTTGTGGGTCTTCGGGTTCCAGATGAGAGCCTGCGTCTCGCCGCCCCAGCCGAGCGTGTCCCACATGGTGCAGGTGGCCGCGAGCATGGAGCAGGCCGCGTCCACGGCGTTGCCGCCCTTCTGGAACATCATCGACCCGGCCGTGGCCGCCAGCGGCTTGCCGGTGACCGCCATCCAGTGGCGGCCGTGCAGCGGTGGCTTGTTGGTGCGTGCGGAGACGGTCCGGATCGCGACGAACGAGATCCCGAGAGCGGTGATCAGGACGGCGGGCAGGACGAGACGACGGAATCGCATGGCTCTCCCTCCTTCGCGCGCAGGAGCATACAGGAGGGAGCGGCCGGAGCGGATCAGCGGCGGGAGTCGATTTCGCGGCGCAGGCGGGCCAGTTCTTCCTCGGCTGCCCGGAGGGCCTCGTCCTTCTGTCGAAGCTCTTCGCCGAGACGGACGTTCTCCTCCCGGTGCTCCTGGAAGCTGCGAAGGGGCTCTCCGGTGACGAGATCGATCAGACGCAGGTGCTCTCCTTCCCGGCGCAGGCGCAGGCCGGTCATCAAGCTTACGAGCGCGCCGTCCGGCTCAGGCGCGATCCGCCGGTAGCGACCGTTCTGAAGGCGGAACCCCTGCAGGGAGGGCTTGAGATATTCCGACAACGGGTCGTGAAGGAAGTATTCGTCGACCCCAAGCCGCCGGTAGACATCCATCTTCTTGTTGAGGTCCTCATCACTAGTGCTGTCGGAGGTGACCTCGATCACAAAGCAAGGCCCGCGCCCTTCCTTCCAGAGCAGAAAGGACTTTCGCTTGCCCTTCGAGCCCCCCTTCACCAGGAAGACATCCGGCGCGACCACCGCCTTGCGGTCACCCGGGATGTAGTAGAGGAACAGGTTACCGGCCACGTACACGTCAGGCGTCTCCCGATACCAGCCGTCGAGAGCCTGGATCAGGTACACCATCTCGTCACGATGAAGGTCGCTCTCCGCCATCGGCTTGCCGTCGGAATACGGGTACTCGATCTCTTCGTACTGCAAAGGCATCGCGGACATGAAAGCCGTCCTTTCTGCGATCGGCGACGATTCCATCACGAAGACACGCTCCGACGCAACCGTGTCGTCTCGAATCATAGCACTGCCGGCCGGGTGGACGCTCCCTCCCTGACGTTCTAGAATGCCGGGGTCTTTCCGGGTGGCGTTCCGCACCCGGCCCCCATACTGCCAACCCGACGGGAGGAGATGAAGATGGCTGAGACCACTGCGGCCGAGCGCACCCTGGTCCATTACGAGGTGAAGGACGGCGTCGCCTACCTCACCCTTGACGATCCGCCGGCCAATACCTATACCCACGAGATGATGCGCCAGCTCGACGGCGCGATCCTCCAGGCCCGGTTCGACAAGGACGTCTATGTGATCGTCCTGCGCGGCGAAGGCGACAAGTTCTTCTGCGCCGGCGCCAACATCAACATGCTCAAGTCGTCCGATCCGTACTTCAAGTACTACTTCTGCCTGCATGCGAACGAGACGCTCAACCGTCTCGAGCAGACGCCCAAGCTGGTGATCGCGGCGCTCGACGGCCACACGGTCGGCGGCGGCCTGGAGATCGCCATGGCGGCCGACATCCTGATCGCCCGCAAGGGCTCCGGCAAGCTCGGCCTGCCCGAGATCAACCTCGGCGTGCTCCCGGGCACCGGCGGCACCCAGCGCCTCGCCCGCCGCGTCGGCAAGACGATCTCGATCGATCTCATGGTCACCGGCCGCCTCATCGACTTCGAGGAGGCGAAGCAGCTCGGCATCGTCAACTACATCCATGAGGGCGACAGCGCCAGCTTCGCGGCCCACATCCACGAGTATGCGACGCAGTTCTGCCCGCCCGGCAAGGCCGCCAAGGCCGCGGGCCGCATCAAGCGGTCGGTCCAGTCCGGCTGGGAGGTCCCCTTCGAGAGCGGTCTGGCGATCGAGCGCGAGCTCCAGCAGCAGCTCTTCGAGAGCCCGGACGCCAAGGAAGGCCTCGACGCCTACATCAGCAAGCGCAAGCCGGAGTTCCGCGGCTGGTAATCGTGTTGAAGGGTAGGAGCGCAGCAGTCTGCGCTCCTACCACCAGGATCCAAGGATGAAACAAGACAACGACATCGTCCTCGCCGCACCGGTGCGGACGCCCATCGGCAGGTTCCTCGGCGGCCTCTCGACGCTGACCGCAGCCGACCTCGGCACCGCGGCCGCGAAGGCCGCGCTGGAGCGCGCGCAGCTCGACCCGGCGAAGGTCGACCAGGTGATCTTCGGCCATGGCCGGCAGGCCGGCGGCGGCCCGAACACCGCGCGCCAGATCGGCCACCGCGCCGGCGTGCCCGACGACCGGCCGGCCTTCACGGTCAACCAGGCCTGCGCTTCGGGCCTCCAGGCCGTGCTCTCCGCCGCCCGCACCATCCTCACCGGCGAGGCCGGCGTCGTCCTGGCCGGCGGCACCGAGAGCATGTCGAACACCCCCTACTATCTCCCGCGCGCCCGCACCGGCTACCGGCTCGGCAACGCGGAGATCGTGGACGGTATGTATAAGGACGGGTTCAACTGCCCGATCTCCAACCTCGTCATGGGCGAGACCGCCGAGGAGCTGGCCGCGGAGATGGGCATCGACCGCGCCGCTTCGGACGCCTACGCCCTGGAGAGCCAGCTCCGTTGCGAGCGCGCCCGCGCCGAGGACCGCTTCGTGAGCGAGATCGCGCCCATCATCGTGCCCGGCAAGAAGGGCGACGTGACGATCGACAAGGACGAGCACCCGCGCGACGGCGCCACCCTGGAGTCGATGACGAAGCTCAAGCCGGTGTTCCGCGACAACGGCGTGGTGACCGCGGGCAACGCCTCGGGCATCACGGACGGCGCCGCGGCCATCGTGGTAGCTTCCCGCGCCGCCGCGAAAGAGCTGGGGCTGCCGATCGTGGCCCGGCTGGCGGCCTGGAACGTGGTCGGGGTCGATCCAAGGATCATGGGCATCGGCCCGGTGCCGGCGGTCCGCAGGATGCTGGAGAAAGCCGGCCTGGATATAGGGGCGATCGACGAGGTCGAGCTCAACGAGGCCTTCGCCGCGCAGGTGCTCGCCTGCAACAAGGAGCTGGGCTTCGACCCCGGCCGACTGAATCCGGATGGCGGCGCCATCGCGCTCGGCCATCCGATCGGTGCCACGGGCACGCGCATTCTGGTCACTCTCTTGCACGGCATGGAGAAGAGAGGCCTGGAGCGGGGCATCGCCACGCTCTGCGTCTCGGGCGGCATGGGCATCGCGGCTCTTGTGGAAAGGGAGGCTGCCTGATGATCCTGGTTGCCACGGCTTCAGACGAGTACGCGGCTCCGTACGGCGCAGCGCTTCGGGCGGTCGGGGTGCCGGAGGAGGGCTTCCGCTACGTGACTCCCGACTCCGTCACACCCGAGGAGGCCCGGACCCTGGCCGCGCAGGCTTCCGGGCTCGTGCTTTGCGGCGGGGTCGACGTGGCTCCGGAGCTTTACGGCGAGACCGCCGTCAACGACACGATCGAGGTCTACCCCGAGCGCGACGCCATGGAGTGGGCGCTTCTCGAAGGCGCCCGCGAGGCAAAGGTGCCGGTCTGGGGCGTGTGCCGGGGCATCCAGGTGCTCAACGTCTTCCTCGGCGGCTCGCTCTGGCAGGACATCCCGACCCAGAAGCCGAGCGACGTCCCGCACAGCATCAACATTCCCAAGGACCACATCGCGCACACTGTCACGGTGGTGCGTCCGGACCTGCCGCTCGGCGAGATCCTTTCCCGCGAGACGCCGCGGGTGAACAGCCGCCACCATCAGGCCATCAAGCGCCTGGCGGACGGCTTGATCCCGGTGGCCGAGTCGCCCGACGGGCTGATCGAGGCCACGATTCTCGACCGGCCGGACTGGTGGGTGCGTTCCGTCCAGTGGCACCCCGAGAACCTGATCGCCGACGCTCAGCACCGCGCCCTCTGGACCGATTTCGTCCACACCACCCGGTGAGCTGATGAGCGACACCCTCCTCCTGGCTCGGGACGGCCGGTCCGCGACGGTCACGATCAACCGTCCGCCGCTCAACATCCTCGACATCCCGACCATCGAGAGCCTCGCCGCGGCGCTCGACGAGTTGGAGAAGGATGAGGACCTCCAGGTGCTGGTCGTGCGCGGCGCGGGCGAGCGGGCGTTCTCGGCCGGCGTGGCGGTCCAGGACCACACCCCGGACAAGGTCGGGTCCATGCTCTCGACCCTGCACGGCGCGATCAAGAAGCTCCGCACGCTGCCGGCCGTGACCGTGGCGGCGGTCCAGGGCCACTGCCTGGGCGGCGGCATGGAGGTGGCACTCGCCTGCGACCTCGTGCTCGCAACGGAAGACGCCCGCTTCGGCCAGCCGGAGATCGAGCTGGGCTGCTATCCGCCAGTGGCCGCGGCCCTCTACCCGTCGCGCATCGGTCCGGGCCGGACCCTGGAGCTGCTCCTCACCGGCCGCACGCTCACCTGCGAGCAGGCCGACGCCCTGGGACTCATCGCCCGGCGGGTGGCCAAGGGGAGCCTGGACGAGGAGACCGCGAAGCTGGTCTCCGAGATCTCTGGACGCAGCGCGGCCGTGACCCGTATTACGAAGCAGGCCGTGCGGATCGGCGACCGGGCCTCCGAGGAGGCCTTTTTCCAGGCGCTCGACGACAACGAGCGCCTCTATCTCGACAAGCTCTGCCCCACCGCCGACATGGCCGAGGGGCTCGCCGCCTTCCTGGAGAAGCGGCGGCCGGTGTGGAAGCACCGTTGATCTACCTTCCGGAGGAGACTTTCCCATGCTTGAAACCATCCTGATGGAAAAGGAAGGCCGCGTCGCCATCCTGACCATAAACCGTCCCGACAAGCTGAACGCCTTGAGCCAGCAGGTGCGGGACGACATGCTGCAGGTCCTCGCCGAAATCGAGAAGGACGACTCGGTGGGCGCCGTCGTGATCACCGGCGCCGGCGAGAAGTCGTTCATCGCCGGCGCGGACATCGGCGAGTTCGCCGGCCGCACGCCGTTCGACCAGCGCGAGGCCATGGCGAGCCCGCGCATCTTCGACGTCATGGCGGCGTTCCCGAAGCCGGTCATCGCCATGATCAACGGCTTCTGCCTGGGCGGCGGCTGCGAGCTGGCCATGTCGTGCGACATGCGGATCGCGTCCGAAAAGGCTCGCTTCGGCCAGCCGGAGATCAACCTCGGCATCATCCCGGGCGGCGGCGGCACCCAGCGCCTGCCGCGCCTGGTCGGCCTCGGCAACGCCATGCGCCTGATCCTCTCCGGCGACATGATCCCGGCCGCCGAGGCGAAGGAGATCGGCCTCGTCGACATGGTGTTCCCGGCCGACGAGCTGCGGGCGAAGACCCTGGAGCTGGCCGGCAAGATCGCGAGCAAGAGCCCGCTCACCCTCCGCGTCGCCAAGGAGGCGGTGCGCGCCAGCGAGCGGCTGGCGATCGAGGACGGCATTCCCTATGAGCGCGACCTCTTCTGCCTCTGCTTCTCCACCCAGGACAAGGAGGAGGGCGTCAAGGCCTTCCTCGAGAAGCGTCCGGCGCAGTGGACGGGGCGCTGAGGACATCATGGCCGCTCCACACGAAGACCTGCTGTCGCTGCGCTCCGAGTTCCCGATCCTGGAGAGCGCGACCTACCTGATCAACAACTCGCTCGGCGCCATGCCGCGTGGAGTGAAGGACGAGCTCGCCATCTACGCGAAGCAGTGGGGCGAGCGCGGCGTGCGCGCCTGGCACGAGGGGTGGTGGGAGATGGCCGCGGAGACCGGCGACCTGCTGGCGCCGCTCCTCGGAGTCCGCCCCGGCGCGGTCTCCATGCACCAGAACGTGGCGGTGGCGGCGGCGCTCTTCCTCTCCGCGATCGACTACCCGGCGGAGCGCAACCGCATCGTCTACACCGAGCTGAACTTCCCCAACGTGATGTACATCATGGAGGGGGAGCGCCGGAAGGGTGCCGAGATCGTCATGGTGCCGTCGGACGACGGCATCGGCGTCCCGACCGAGCGTCTTCTGGCGGCGATCGACGAGCGCACCCGGCTGGTGCCGATCTCCCACACCCTGTTCCGCAGCGCCTACGTGCAAGACGCCGAGGCGATTGCGAAGCGTTGCCGCGAGGTGGGGGCGATCCTGCTCCTCGACGTCTACCAGTCCACGGGCGTGCTGCCGCTGGAGCTGGAGGCCTGGGGCGTCCACGCGGCCATGGGCGGCTCGGTGAAGTGGCTCTGTGGCGGCCCGGGAGACGGCTACCTCTGGGTGGAGCCCGAGTTCGCGAAGACCCTCCAGCCGACCTTCACTGGCTGGCAAGCGGACGAGGAGCCGTTCCAGTTCCGGCCCGGCCCGATCCGCTACCGCGAGGAGGCCAACTGGCGCTTCCTGACCGGCACGCCGAACATCCCGGCCCTCTACGCCTGCCGTCCGGGCTACCGCATCGTGGCCGGCGTCGGAGCGAAGAGGATCCGGGAGCGTTCGCTCGCCCTCACCCAGCACCTGATGGACACCGCCGAGGAAGCCGGCTTCGATCTGCGCACCCCGCGCGACCCGAAGCACCGCGGCGGCACGGTCTCCATCTGGCACCCGGAAGCCGAGCGCCTGTGCAAGGAGCTGATCGCACGGGAGATCGTCTGCGACTTCCGCCCGAACGCCGGCATCCGCCTCTCGCCGCACTTCTACAACACCGAGGCGGAGCTGGACCACGCGGTCAGGACGCTGAAGGAGCTGGCGGGGTAATCCAAACCCGGCGGCGTGTCGCCGATGGGCGGCACGCCGTCATGTGACAGCGCTCTCCGATCGTGGTAATGTACGTTCATGAGGAAGATCGAAGTTCGGAGCACGTCCGTTCCTAAACGGGTCAAGCCGCAATCTCCGGATCGCCTGGCAGAAGTGCTGCTCGACGACTCCAAGACCTTCCTCGACCTGCGGGGAAGCTTCAAGGTAGGGCCGGGAGATTCCGTTGAAGACGTTCGGAAGGCGAGGAAGCGGATGGGGACCGAGCGCGCGTGAATGAGATCCTGGTTGATGCCAACGTCCTGATTTCCTTCGTCACCGACCGCAATCTCCAGCAGCAGGAACAAGCGGACAACCTCTTCAAGGCCGCGGCGGATCAGCGGCACCGGCTTGTTCTGCACACGGTCTCGCTCCTGGAGATGATGTATGTCCTCATCAACATCTATGCGTTCCCCCGCTGGAGCGCAGCCGCGGCTCTGAGGAAGCTGCTCGCCATGCCCGGAGTTGTTTCGGAGGGGGCTGTCGTTTGGAATGAAGTCCTTGCACTGTGGCCGGAATCGATTGCCAACCTCGGTGATGCAGTCGTCGCCTCCGCCGCAGCTCAAGGAGGCTATGAGGCCGTAGCCACCTTCGATCGCCCCCTCCGGAAGAAGCTGGCGAAACTCGGAGCGCAGTCCTACTGGACAGACCGCTGAAGTCGGAGATGTCGCGCCGGCCCCCGTCGCCAGACCCACCAACTGTAAGCGCCGAGCCAGAGCGCCACGTAGGGCGCGAAGAAGGTGGACATGCCGGTCCACTTGCTCAGGATCCTCTCCTCCCATCGGCTGCCGTAGTCAGAGAGGGATGTGGTGACGAAGGCAACAACTGCGGCGAGGGTGACGGCGATCACAGCGCCCAGGAGGAACCCTCCCACGCCGGCTCTTACTCCGGACTGAGTGTTGCGAAGCTTCCAGCTTGCAAGAGCACAGAGAGCTCCGACCGCGAGAGTCGAGAGCCACGCCAGGGAGTAGGCGAAGATCTGGGCGCCAATCCATATGTCTCGAAACAGCATCATCGGGACGAGCAGGCCGGCGAGGAGCGCGAGGAGCAGGCTGCGGAGCAGATGGATGAAGGACGGAGGCATCAGCTTTCCTCCTTTGTCGTCGCCCCATAGCTTACTCCTTTCGGGCGGCGAGTCATGAGGATCGCGAAGACGAGGCCCGTCGCGAGCACCGGCGCCAGCGTGCCCCAATTCAGACCGGCCGTGGTGGAGGCCAGGCCGATGGCGAACGCCTCGCCGAGAGCACCCAGGAAGATCAGCAGCGGCAGGAGCCCGAGCACTATGGCCGAGATCCGCACCCAGGTCCGCTTCGGCGGGAACGCAGCCAGCAGCCCCAGTGGGAAGAGCAGGACCGAGAGCACTGGCGAGAGCAGAACCGCGGCGAGAAAGAGAGCCCGGAACAGAACCCCGGGCAGATGGCGACGCCAGGCGCGGGACCGCTCCTCGGCAGTCTCGAACTTCGCTCCGCGCGGCCGGCCGCGAAATGCCAGGATCAGCCAGAGGCCGATGCCCATCCAATAGAGATCCCTGCGGATCCAGACCCGGTTGAACAGAACCAGGAACTCGTCGTCCTGGACCGGCCGGCCGGAGAGGCGGTCCATCCGCCGCACCGCCGCGGTCACCGCGGTCGTCCATGCTTCCATCCTGGCCGGATCGAGCCGCTCCGCAGTGTCGGTGGGCCGGTGGAAGGCGGGGTCCATCCGCAGAAGCGAGCTGTCCGATACCGAGATCGCCGGGATGCCCTGGGCCGTGAAGGCGTTGGCATCGGCGCCGAGCTTCACCCGGGCCGTGCGCAGGACGAGTTGAGCCAGGAACGGCGCCTGGGCGTCCGACATGCCGTAATGCCACCCGACCGCGTCGCCGCTACGCAGAAGGAAATGGACGAGCCAGGCCGGCGCCAGCGTCCAGTCTCCCTTGACCTCCATCGGAAAGCTGTGGATCGTGGCTCCGGCGCTGCCGGCCCAGCCGACCATCTCGACATTGAGATCGGCCAGGATCCGGTCCCGCTGAGCCGGCGAGAGGCTCGCCACCCAGCCTTTGCTTCCGTTCAACCCGCTCTCCTCGCCGTCGAACAGGACCACCCGCACCGTGTGCTCGAGGGGCGTCCGCGCCAGATCGGTCGCGGCGGCGATCACCACGCCGCACCCCGAGGCATCATCCCCAGCTCCAGGCCCCGCCGAAACGCTGTCGTAATGGGCAGACAGGACGATCTCCCGGTCCGACCGCCCCGGCAGCAGGCCGGTCAGGTTCACCCATTCCGGATGATTGGGAACGGGCACGGCCAAGACGTCCTTCAATCCTGCACGCTGCATGGCATCGAGAAGGAAGCGCGCCGCGGGTCCTTGAGAAGGAGCGCCATCCGGCCGCGGCCCCAGCCGGGCAAGCCCGGTCGCCACCCGCCAGGCGAGCGGCCCCTGGGAGATCACGGGCACGGCGAGGAGCAGAAGGAGGACAAAGATTCGGGCGGGCCGGTTCATGCGGAACGCATCCTAGCAGGCCGGCTCCCTGGCTGCCCTCAGAAGCACCATCTTGAAGTAGAGGGGCGAAGAAGGTGCTTACGCGGAGAGCGCAGTTGAAGTATGATTCAACTACTTCTTGAACTTGCACTCATGTTCTGTTGATTTGGGGATGCTCCCTCCCCCTGGAGGCGTTTCGGGTTGTCTCAACCTCATCGGATCGTTTCGCTGATCGTCGCCGTCGCCGCGGCGGTTTCCCTGGTGAGCCTTCTGCTGGTTCGCGAGGCCGGCTGGACCGTGCTCGCGGCCACCCTGCTGTCCGGGGCGCTCTCGGCGACCCTGGCCTGGTTCGTGATCTGGCGCATCCACTTCCGCTCGCTCAAGGACTCGCAGCGCGACCGGGAGCGCTCGTACGTCGAAGCCGTGGGCGCGATCGTGACCGCCGCCGACGCCCGCGACCAGGAGACCGGAGGCCACTCTTTCCGCGTGGCGCTCTACGCGGTCGAGCTGGCCCGGAGCCTCGGCATCCAGGGCAAGGCGCTCAAGGCGATCGAGTGGGGCGCTCTGCTTCACGACGTCGGCAAGATGGTCGTGCCCGACCACATCCTGCGCAAGGGGAGCCCGCTCACCGACGAGGAGTGGCTCATCATGAAGCAGCACCCGAGCTGGGGGTACGAGATGCTGGCCGAGGTCCGCTTCCTCCAGTCCGAGGCGCTCGACCTCATCTACAGCCACCACGAGCGCTGGGACGGCGCTGGCTATCCGCGCGGCCTCGCCGGCGAGAACATTCCTCTCGGCGCCCGCATCTTCGCGGTGGTGGACACGTACGATGCCATCACCTCGGACCGGCCCTATCGCAAGGCGCGGCCGCACGGCATGGCCATGGCCGAGCTTCAGCGGGTGGCCGGCCGCCAGCTCGATCCGCGGGTCGTGGAGGCGTTCGAGCAGATCTCCGAGGTCGAGCTCAGGAGACTGAGAGCGCTGTGCCAGCGGGTCCAGCCCGGACTCCGGCTGCCGGGCGACATGCTCGACCGGCTGAGCGACTCCCGCGAGCTGCCGATCGCCCAGATGACCTAGACTCCGAGGATGAGCCGGGTCCTCCACCCCGTCCTGACTCCGGACGAACGACGCCGTTTCGTCCGGCAGGGCGTGGATTGCTTCAACCGCGGCGAATTCTTCGACGCCCACGAAGTCTGGGAGGAGGTCTGGCGCTCCAATCTGCCCGAGCCGCGCACGCTCCTCCAAGGGCTGATCCAGGTTGCGGCCGGCATGCACCAGATCCTGGACCTTCATCGCAAAGTCGGCCCGCGCAACACGCTCGCCAAGGCCGTGGCCCACCTGGAGCCCTACGCGCCCACGGCCTTGGGCCTTGACGTCGAAGGCGTTCTCTCGTCGGCGAGGCAGTGGCGCGAATGGCTGGAGAACGGCGGAGAAAAGCCCTTGCTGCCAGAGCTGCAGGTGGTGGATCGGGAGATCCTGGTCTGAGCGCTACGGGATCCCGTATCGCTTCCGCTTCTCCCACAACGCCTTGCGGCTGATACCGAGGAGGTCGGCGGCGTTTCCCTGGTGGCCCCGGGTATACGCGAGAGCCTTGCGGATCGCGTCCATCTCCATCTCCAGGAGAGGACGCGGGCGGCTCTCGATCGAGCCGTCCGGAGGCGGCGGATCGATGGGTCCGGCACCGGACAGAATGATCCCCCGCTCCAGGACATTGCGGAGCTGCCTCAGATTGCCCGGCCAGGGATGCTCCAACATCCAGTCCCTGGCCGACGGCGCGAGTTGCGCATCCGGACGGCCGAAGCGGAAGCCGAGGTCCGCCAACAGGTGGTCGAGGATCGCCGGCAGGTCGCGACGACGCTCGCGCAGCGGCGGCAAGAGGAAGGCCAGCACCTCCAGCCGATAGAAGAGGTCCGGCCGGAAGCTCTGGCGCTCGACGCGGACCGGCAGGTCCTCGGACGCGATGGCCACGAAGCGCACGTCCGCGCTGCGCTCCGCATCGCCGAGCGGGGCGTAGCGGCGCTCGGCGATGAGCCGCAGGAGCTTGGGCTGGGTGGTGAGAGGCAGTTCCTCGACGTGGTCGAGAACGAGCGTGCCTCCCGCCGCCCTCCCCATTCGGCCTTCGCTCGCGCGCTCGGCACCGGTGAAGGCGCCGGCCCGGTAGCCGAAGAGCTCGCTCTCGAAAAGGGTGCCGGGGATAGCGCCGACGTCCACCTCCAAAAGTGGACCGGCGGCGCGTGGGCTCGCCTCGTGGAAGGCGCGCGCCAGGGTCGAGCGGCCGGTGCCCGGCTCGCCGAGGATCAGCACCGGCGCGTCGGTGGCTGCGGCGCGCTCCGCTCCTCTCAGGCTCTGTGCGAGGACGGGGAAGTCCCGGGCCAGCCTGGCGAGGGAGAGCGCGGTATCGCTCACAAGATCACGAGCGGAATTCGTTCGTCACGTCGGGCGCGTCGCCCCAGAGGCGCTCGAGCGAGTAGAACCGCCGCGGCTCCTCCTGGAAAATGTGGCAGACGAAATCGCCGTAGTCCAGCAGCACCCACTGGCCGCGGTTGAAGCCTTCGACGTGCAGCGGGCGCACGCGCTCCTCGCGCATCTTCTCCTGCACCGCGTCGGCGATCGCCTGCACTTGGCGCTCGCTCGTGCCGCTGCAGATCACGAAGTAGTCGGTGAAGTCGCTGATCTTCTCCAGGTAGAGCACGCGCAGCTCGACCGCCTTGCGGTCCTCCGCGGCGGCGACGGCCTGGCGGACCCGGGTCGGAGTGTCGACGGCTACCGCGGGAGGAGCAGGGGTCGGCGGGTTTTCGGGAGTCGGATTGGTGGCTTCCATTCTCATCTGTACAGGTCGTACTTGTGCACGTATCGTACCACTGACTCGGGCACGGTTTCCGGCGGTGGAGCTTCTCCGCGGGAGAACAGTTCCCGCAGTCGGGTCGAAGAGATATCGACCGGCGGCTGGTGCAGGAAGCGAACCTTCCCGCTCCGCGCCAGAACGGCCAGGTCGGGGGACAGCGACGACTCCTCCAGAGTCCATCCCGGACGCGTCAGAACGGCCAGTCCGGCCAGCTCCGGGATCTCCCGCCAGCGCACCCAATGGTCCAGCTCGGCATAGGAGTCGCCGCCGATGATCAGGAACAGCTCCGTGTCGACCAGCGTCCGGCGGAAGTGCTCCAGCGTCTCCACCGTGTACGCGGGCCGGCCCAGCGTCAGCTCGAAGGTCGAGGCGTAGAGCCCCTCCTCGTCGAGGAGCGCCATCTCCACCATGGCGTAGCGGGCGTGCGCCGGCGCCAGAAGCCGGCCTGGCTTGTGCGGCGGCACCGCGGTCGGCAGGTAGAGGACGCGGTCGAGACCCAGCTCCCGGCGCGCGGCCTGGACCGGATCGATGTGGCCGCGATGGATCGGATCGAAGCTGCCCCCAAAGAGAGCGAGCTTCATGGGTTTGCGTCGACCTCGCGCAGGCTGCGGGAGAGCTCCGCGATCAGCGTCGGAATGCCTTCGTTGGTCGCCGAGCTGATCTCCAGATAGGTCAGCCCGCGCCTCTCCGCCTCCCGGCGCAGCTCCTCCTGCCGTTCCGGCACCGCCGAGTCGCGCTTGCTGCCGACGATCAGCCGCGGACGCCGGAGGAGATCCTCGTTGAACGCCTCCAGCTCGGTCTCCACGGTAGTGAGATCGGATGCGATATCGCCGATATCGCCGACGCCGTCCGGGTGCGAGAGGTCGACCAGGTGGAGCAGCACCCGGCAGCGCTCGATGTGGCGCAGGAACTGGAAGCCGAGGCCCGCGCCCTGCGCCGCTCCCGCGATCAGTCCGGGCAGGTCGGCGATCACGAACGGCTCGGAGAGCGGGCCTTCGGCGACGACCCCGAGCTGCGGCACGAGCGTGGTGAACGGATAGTCGGCGATCTTCGGCTTGGCCGCGGAGACCACGCTGATCAGCGTCGACTTGCCGGCGTTTGGCAGGCCGATGACCCCGACGTCGGCCAGCAGCTTGAGCTCCAGGCGGAGCCGCCGCTCCTCGCCGTCGCGCCCGGGCTCGGAGTGGCGCGGCGCCTGGTTCGTGGCCGTGGCGAAGCGGGCGTTGCCGCGGCCGCCGCGGGCGCCGGAGGCGACCATGAGGCGCTCGCCGTCCTGGACGATCTCGCCGAGCATCTCGCCGGAGTCGTCGTCGAACGCCACGGTGCCGAGAGGGACCGGAACCTCTAGGTCCTCGGCGCTCTTGCCGCTCTTGTTCGAGCCTTCGCCGTGACGCCCGCGGTCGGCCGGATAGAGCGACTGGAACCGCAGGTGGTAGAGCGTGTTGCGGCTCTGCTCGCCGACCAGGTAGACGGCGCCGCCGTGGCCGCCGTCGCCGCCCGACGGGCCGCCTCGCGGGACGTACTTCTCCCGACGGAAGGCAACGCACCCGTTCCCACCACGGCCGCCACGGACGTGGATGCTGGCTTCGTCGATGAAAATCAAGGTTGATTCACGAGGGGAGCCGGGCGGACCCGGCTCCCGAGCAGGAGATCAGGAAGCGGCTTCTTCGGTCGTCTCGGTCGGGGGGACGATGTGCACGAACTTCCCACGCCGGCCCTTGTCCTGGAACTTCACGACGCCGTCGAGCTTGGCGAACAGGGTGTCGTCCTTGCCGCGGCCGACGTTCAGACCGGCGTTGAAGACGGTCCCGCGCTGGCGGACCAGGATCGAGCCGCCGGTGACGAGCTCGCCGCCGTAGGCCTTGACGCCGAGATGCTGCGGGTTCGAGTCGCGGCCGTTGCGGCTGGAGCCCTGTCCCTTCTTATGTGCCATGACTGAGTACCCTCTCTGAAGCGAGTCGCCTTACGGCAGCTCGATGCCTTCGATGCGGACCCGCAGGAGGTCCTGCCGGTGTCCCTTGGTGCGGCGGTAGGTCGTCCGCTTCTTCTTCTTGAAGACGCGGATCTTGGGGCCCCGCACCTCGCCGACCACCGACGCCTTCACCAGGGCGCCCGAGACCACCGGGCTGCCGAGCTGCGCGCCGTTGTCGCCGTTGACCATGAGCACGCGGTCGAACCGGAGCGAGCCGTCGCTCTCGGAGCTCGCGCCGCGCTCCACGTCGATCACGTCACCCGGAGCGACGCGGTATTGCTTGCCACCCGTTTCGATCACTGCGTACATAGAGATGCTCCCAGATTCGTCTTCACAGACGCGTGGACGGCGGAAAGTAACACAAGACCCCGGCCGGGTCAACCGCCTCCGGGCACGGTTCGTGCTGTATCCTCGCTCCATGGGCTCGATACTGCTGCGGCTCTACGCCCAGGCCACGCGCCTCAGCCTCCGCCTCCTCCGCGCGGAACGCAAGCGTCTCGACGACGGACCGGTCTCTCTCGTCTATTACAGCCTGGGGCCGGCCGACGGCGAGCCGTGGGTCCTTCTCCACGGCCTCGGCGCGGTGGCGGCCAACTGGCTGCCGGTGATGCGCGCGCTCAAGCGCGAGTGCCGGGTGCTGGTGCCCGAGCTGTCGTCGCTCGGCGGCACCCTCGGGCCGCGGGCCGGTCTCGGCGTGCTTCAGGGCGCCTGGATGGTGGCGCGGCTGATCGAGAAGGAGCTCGGCGGCCGGCCGGCCAATGTGGCTGGCATCAGTCTCGGTGGCTGGACCGCGGTGCGCCTGGCCCTGCGCCGCCCCGACCTGGTCTCGCGCCTCGCGCTCATCGACGCCGGCGGCTACCGCGACCAGGACTGGGACGAGATCGAAAGGCTCGTCCGGGTCGACGACCTGGCCGGGATCGACCGCCTCTACAAAGTGCTGTTCGCCCGCATCCCCTGGTTCCTCGGCCTGTCGCGGCAGGGGTTCCTCGACACCTACACCTCGCCGGCCGTGCGCGAGACCCTGGACGATCTGGAGGAGCACGACACCTACCACGACGAGGACCTGGCGCGCCTGCGCATGCCCACGGCGATCATCTGGGGCGAGAAGGACGGCCTCTTCAAGGTGGAAGTGGCGCGGGCCATGGCAGCGGCCCTGCCGCAGGTCCGCCTGGAGGTGATCCCGGACTGCGGCCACGCCCTCCATATCGAGTGTCCGCGCAAGCTGGTCGAGGCCATCGAGCGCTTCCGCCGCGCCACCCCCATCAGGACGGCGAACGGTCTACAATCCTCTTCCAGCCCCAGGAAGGAGATGACCGGATGGCCAGCCCCGAGTACGTGATCTGCCTCGACTGCGAGACCCCCTGCTACGAGTTCGAGTGGAACGACGGGGAGATCAGCGAGGTCCTCTGCATGACCTGCGGCAACGACCACCCCGACCAGTTCGTCCTGCCCGAAGATTTCGACGAGCTGTCGTCCTAGCTTTGCACCCGGACGGTTTTCCTCTAAGATCCTCGCCCTGCCCATGGCGAGACGACGCCTTCCGCTGCACACGCGCATCCTCCTCGGCGGCCTCCTCGGAGCCGCGGCCGGGGTCGTGGCGCACCTGCTGTTCGCGACGCCGACGGGTCTCTCGCCCGGTCTCGACCGGTTCATCCACATCGTCTCCGGTCCGATCGGCCAGATCTTCCTCCGCCTCCTCTTCATGCTGGTGGTGCCGCTCCTCTTCTCCGCCCTGGTCCTGGGCGTGGTCGAGATGGGCGACCCGCGCCGGCTCGGGCGGATCGGGCTCAAGACCCTGGCCTACACGGCGGTCGTGTCGGCGATCGCGGTGCTGATCGGCGTCACCCTGGTCAACCTTCTGCAGCCGGGCACCGGCATCTCGCCGGAGCTCAAGGCGCGGCTGCCCGCCTGCGCCGCGGAGCGGGCGGCGACCGTCCCCTCGTCCACGGCGCCGAAGACCGGCGCCGACCTGTTCATCCAGATCGTGCCGAGCAATCCGATCAAGTCGGCCGCCGAAGGCGACATGCTAGGGCTGATGTTCTTCTCGCTGCTGTTCGGCATCGCGCTCGCGATCGTCCGCACCGAGGGCTCGGCCCGCCTCCAGGAGGCCATCCAGGGCATCTACGACGTGACCATGTGGCTGATCGGGTGGGTCATCTCGCTCGCGCCGTTCGGCGTCGCGGCGCTGCTCTTCACCCTCACGGCCGAGCTGGGTTACGAGATCCTCCAGCAGCTCGCCTTCTACGTCGGCGTGGTGGTGCTGGCGCTCGCCATCCACCAGTTCGTCGTCTACTCCCTGGCCGTCCGCCTGCTCGGCGGAATGAGCCCGCTCTTCTTCTTCCGCGGCATCGAGGCGGCGATGATCACCGCCTTCTCGACCGCATCGAGCAACGCGACACTCCCGACCGCTCTCAAGGTGGCCGAGGAGAACCTGCGCCTCCCGGCGTCGGTCAGCCGGTTCGTCCTGACGGTCGGCTCGACCATGAACCAGAACGGGACGGCGCTCTTCGAAGGTGTGACGGTGCTGTTCCTGGCCCAGTTCTACGGCGTGCACCTGTCGCTCGGCGAGCAGATCACGGTGGTCCTGATCTGCATCCTGGGCGGCATCGGCACGGCGGGCGTCCCGGCGGGCTCGATCCCGGTGGTGGCGCTGATTCTCGGCCTGGTCGGAGTGCCGGTGGAGGGGATCGGCCTCATCCTGGGGGTGGACCGGTTCCTCGACATGTGCCGGACCACGCTCAACGTGACCGGCGATCTGGCCGCGGCTGTCGTGGTATCCCGCGGGGAGGGCCCGGACCAGCCGGCGCCCGACCCCGCGACCTGAGAAATAGGAAAGGGAAGCGACCGGTTTTCAACCGGGCAGGCCGGCATGGTTTCTGCTTGCTTCGGGAGGGGGGAGGATATGAAGCTGCTGATCCCTCCTCTTCCCAGGCATCACGAAGCGCTCGGCCCTCCTCCGGGAACCAAATCGGAGGTGCTCCCATCTAATGTGGCGGAGAGGTGAACCAATGAAAAGACCGCTTCCCATTCTTCTCGCCCTTCTCATGCTGGCCCCGGTCCTTGGCGGATGCCAGAAGGTCCGGGCCCGTGCCGAGATGAAGAAGGGCAACGAGATGTACCACGACGAGGCCTACCGCGAGGCGCTCGCCCAGTACCAGAAGGGGTTGAAGCTCGATCCGAGCGCGACCTTCGCCTGGCGCTCGGTGGGGCTGAGCGCCCTCGCCCTCTATCGTCCCGGCGACAACAGCAAGGCCAACCGGGAGATGGGCGAGCTGGCGACGCAGGCCTTCGAGAAGTACCTCGAAGACTATCCGGACGACGAGAAGGTCCGGGACTACCTGATCTCCACCTACGTCAACACCAAGAAATACGACCAGGCTCTCGCCTATCTCGAGAAGCAGGCGAAGGCCAGCCCCGACGACCCCACCCTCCAGGCTTCGCAGGTGCGCCTCCTGATCGAGTCCGACCGCGTGCCGAGAGCGGCCGAGGTGGCCCGCAACATGCCCAACGGCCAGCCCAAGGCCGAGGCCCTGTACTCGATCGGCGTGTGGACCTGGGACAAGTCGTTCCACGGCTCCGACATCCCCATGGAAGAGCGGCAGCGCTGGGTGGATCTGGGCCTGTCCTGCATGGAGCAGGCGGTCAAGATCAATCCCGACTACTTCGAGGCGGTGGTGTACTACAACCTCCTCTATCGCGAGAAGGCGAAAATGGAGCTGGACGGCACCAAGCGGCTCGAGTACGTCGCCAAGGCCGACGCGTTGCAGGCCCGGGCGAAGGAATTGCGTAAGAAGCAGGTCGAAGAGGAAAAGAAGAAGGCGGCCGAAGCGGCCAAGACGGCCAAAAGCTGAGAGCTGGCGGCTAGAACAGGCGGAAAACCATGTTCGAAGACTCTTTGCTTGAGCTGGACGAGAAAAGAAAGAAGAAGAGCGGCCTCATCCGTTTCATCGTCCTGCCGGTCGCCATCCTGATGCACCTGGTGGCCGGAGGCGCGTTCCTCTTCGCCAACTACTGGCAGGTGGAACCGGTGCCGGAGCCGCCGATCAACGTCGTGTTCTTCAGCGCGGCGGCCCCGCCGCCGCCTCCGCCTCCGCCGCCTCCGCCGCCGCCCCCGGCCGCGAAGGCGACGCCGAAGGTCGAGGTGCCGAAGGACGTGCCGATCGTGCGTCCGACGGAGCCGGTGCAGCCCGTCGAGGTGCCTGAGGACATTCCGAAGCCCGGTCCGGCCGAGGATGTCGGCGTCGAGGGCGGTGTCGAAGGCGGTGTCGAGGGCGGCGTGGCCGGCGGTGTGGTGGGTGGCGTGGTCGGCGGCGTCGTGGGCGGTGTCCCCGGCGGTGTCCCCGGCGGCGTCCCCGGCGGCGTGGAGGGTGGCGTCGGCGACGAGCCCCTGCGCGTCGGCGGCGCGGTGTCGCGGCCCGAGAAGACCTCCGGCTCCCCGCCGATCTACACCGAGCTGGCGCGCAAGGCCCGGGTCACGGGCGTGGTGATCGTGGAAGCGATCATCGACGAGCGCGGCAACGTCGTGAACGCCCGGGTGCTCAAGGGGCTGCCCATGGGCCTGGACAAGGCCGCCCTGGACGCCGTGGAGCGCTGGAAGTTCAAGCCGGCCACCCTGCAAGGCAAGCCGGTCAAGGTCTATTACACGCTAACTGTCAACTTCACCATGCAGTAGGCGCCCCGGCGCACGCACAAAGGAGAGAACGAGTATGGATTTCAGTCCTCTAGCCCTCTGGGAGACCATGACCCCCATTGCCCGGGGCGTGGTGGTCGCGCTGCTCATCCTGTCCGTCTGGTCGCTGTACATCTCGGTCGAGCGCCTCCTGGTCTTCCGCAAGGCCAAGAAGCAGTCGCTCGCGTTCGCCAAGATCGCCACCGAGCACCTCAAGCACGACCGTCCGCAGGCGGTGATCGAAGCCGCCAACAAGCACCCCGCCAGCCACCTGGCCCGCGTGGTCAGCGCCGGTCTGCAGTCGTTCCAGTTCGAGACCCAGACCAGCCCGCTCTCCGAGATGGAGGTGGTCGAGGCCGCCAGCCGCGCCGTCGAGCGCGCCACCCTGCTGACCGTCTCCGACTTCAAGCGCGGCGTCGGCAGCCTCGCGACGATCGCCACCACGGCCCCCTTCATCGGCCTGTTCGGCACCGTGATCGGCATCATCAACGCGTTCCGCGGCATGGCCATGAGCGGCTCGGGCGGCATCGGCGCCGTCTCGGCCGGTATCGCCGAGGCGCTCGTCACCACCGCTCTGGGTCTCTTCGTGGCCATCCCGGCCGCCTGGATGTTCAACCTCTTCACCAACAAGCTCGAGCGGCTCCAGGTCGAGATGTCGAACTCGTCCTCCGAGCTGATCGACTTCTTCATGAAGAAGCAGAAGAAAAATGCTGCTTAAACTGGGCAAGAAGCACACGATGGAGGCTCCGGAGGTCCGGAGCGACATCAACGTCACGCCCCTCGTGGACGTCTGCCTCGTGCTCCTGATCATCTTCATGGTGGTCACGCCGCTCCTCCAGAAGGGCGTCAACGTGACCCTGCCGTCCACGGCCGACCCCGAGAAGATGCCGGAGAACGAAAAGCAGCTCGAGGTCTCCATCAAGTCGGATGGCAACGTCTTCATCGGCCAGAACTGGGTGACCGAGGACAACCTTCCGAGCACGCTCAAGGAGGTCTATGAGACCAACCCGGAGCGCCAGGTGGTGGTCAAGGGCGACAAGGCACTGAAGTACAAGGAGGTCCGCAAGGTGATGCGCCTCATCAACGAGGCCGGCTTCACCCGCGTGGGTCTCATCACCGAGAAGAGGGACACTGGCGGCGCGGCCTAGCGCCCACCGCTGGAGGATACGCACATGGCGATGAACGTTGGAGGAAGCGGCGGACCGAAGAGCGACATCAACATCACGCCGCTGGTCGACGTGGTGCTGGTGCTGCTGATCATCTTCATGGTGATCACGCCCATCGTCCAGATGGGCTACGGGGTCCAGGTGCCGCCCAAGGTGGAGACCTCCGCTCCGGTGCCCCAGGACTCCAACCAGGTGATCGTCCGCCTCGACGCGGACGGGCGGCCCTGGATCAACAAGCAGCAGATCTCCATGCAGGAGTTCCCGGCCAAGCTCCGCGAGGCGCTCACCGGGCGGTCGTCCAAGGTGGTCTTCTTCGCCGCCGACGGCGAGCTCACCTACGATCGGGTCGCCGACTTCATGGACATCTGCCGCGACAACGGCGCGCAGAACCTCGGCATCGTGTTCGAGGATATGCGGGGCGGTCCGGCGGCGGCCAACGCCCTCGGCGGCGGCGGCGCGGCGGGCACGACACAGTAGGACCTGTAAAAAGACAGGATCTCAAAGGGCGCAGCCTACCGGCTGCGCCCTTTTGATTTGATCACCGGAACCAGGAGCGGACGCGGCCGAGGATCTGGTTGAAGATGTTGTTCCGCGAGAGGAACGGCAGCACCGGATCCTGGCGGATCCCCAGGTCCCGGTACAGCGCCAGCAGCTCCAGGTTCTGCGGATCGACCTTGAGCCCCTTGCGGATCGCCTGCACCGCACCGCTCCGGTCCTGGTCGAGCAGGTAGGTCCGCGCCAGGTTGAGGTAGTTCTCCGACTCGTAGAACTCCACCTTGATGGAGTGTTGGCAGAGCTTCAGCCCTTCCTTGATCTTCCCCTGGCAGCGGGCGATCCCATAGCCAAGGTACGAGTAGAAGAGCCCGGGCATGGGACCGGACTCTGTCAACTGCCCGAGATGGTACAGTCCTCCATCCCAATCCCCCGCCCGGCAGAGAGCGAGGGCCCGGCCCAATGTGTCGGAGATCTCACGTCGCACAGCCTTCATGGGCAGGATGACTCCTGAATATTCCTCAATCTACATAAGAAGATCCAGGAAGGCAAGAGCCCGGGTCGTGCTAGACTCCCATGTCGCGCTTCAAGAAGGGGTAGTATGAGCGATCCTCAGAGCTTCCGTGGCCGCAACGTCCGGGACATGTTGCGAGAGGGCTTCCGCCGCAACGCGATCGACGCGGCCCACTTCGTCGGTCTGGCCCACCTGTATGCGGAGAAGGGCGAGAACGCCCGCGCGGTCGAGTGCCTGGAGGTTGCGAAGGCCAAGGGCCTGGCGAGCCCGTCCTGCCACAAGCTGCACGGACGGCTATGCTTCCGGCGCAAGGACTTCGACGGCGCCGTCGAGGAGCTCGGCCAGGCGCTGCGCTACAACCCGTTCGACCGCGAGACCGCCGAGAGCCTCGGCCGGGCCGAGTACGAGCGCAAGCAGTACGAGCCCGCGCTGCGCGCCACGGTCCACGCCTTCCTGCTCCTCAACGACGGCGACGACGAGGGAGTCCGCCGCCTGCGCCGCCGCATCCAGACGCTCAAGAAGATTCTCGGCTGGGACAAGCGCGAGCTGTCCCAGGTGTTCAAGGAAGTCCAGGAGCAGATCCACACCGCCTTCGACCGGCTCGAGTGGCATCGCGAGCGCTTCATGGAAGAGTCCGGCCTGCAGAGCTCCGCGTTCCCGAGCGCGCCGACCACAGCCCGGCGGGAGCGCGGCGGCCAGATCGAGATGGCGGCCCGCCTGCGCCGCATGAAGCCCTGGGCCCACTTCACCGACGAGCAGATCTTCCGCCTCACCCAGGTCACCGAGGAGGAGATCCACGACGCCGGCAGCCTGGTCTTCGCCCACCGCAGCTCCGGCCGCGACCTCTATCTCCTGGAGCAGGGCGAGGTCACGGTGCAGCGGACGACAACCTATGGCACCTACGCCCTGGGTACGATCGAGCCGGGCAACCTCTTCGGCGAAGGGAGCTTCGTCGGCGCCTACGAGCGCACGTCGGACATCGTGGCCACGACTCCGAGCCAGCTCCTGCGCATCGACGCCGAGCTGCTCGACGAGCTCATCGACATCAACCCGGATCTCGGCGTGCAGCTCTACTGGAGCCTCTGGCACAGCCTGGCGCGCAAGCTCCGGTCCACGAACGAGCAGCTCCGCAGCTTCTTCTCCGCGGAGACCGTCCCCGAGAGCTTCCTGCGCCTGCGCCGGCCCGCCCTGGGCATGGGCGCGGCGGTCCAGGTCAAGGAGGACGACAAGGTCCGCCTCTTCCGCGAGCAGGGGATCTCGCGCAAGGAGCTGATCACGCTGGCCGCGTTCTCGAAGGAGAGGCGCTTCGTGCCCGGCGCCTCGCTCTTCCACGAAGGCGACGAGGGCTCGGAGATGTACGTCATCCTGGAAGGCCGCGTGGTGATCAGCAAGATGATCCCCGGCGCCGGCGAGGAGGCGCTGGCGATCCTCGAACGGGGCGACTTCTTCGGCGAGATGTCGCTGATCGACGGCGAGCCGCGCTCGGCCGACGCCCGCGCCCATGGCGGCGCGCTCACCGTCCTGGCCCTGGATCAGGAGACCGTGCGCGAGGTCCTCGCCATGGATCCGCACGCCGCCCTGGAGTTCATGCAGCTCCTCTGCCGCCTGATCGCCAACCGCCTGCGCGAGATCGACGAGAAGGTGATCGGCTGGCGCATCATGTCGGGCGAGAGGAACGAGGTCGCTTCGGCGTAGCTACTCATAGCGCAGCGCTGACGACGGATCCACCCGCGCCGCCCGCCATGCCGGGAAGAAGCTGGCGATCAGCGTCACCGCCAGGGCGAAGCCCACGATCGCCAGCACGTCCCCCACCTCCACCCGGAACGGCACCGAGCGGATGAAGTAGATCGCCGCCACGTCCGGGTCGAAGCGGATCAGCTCGTAGCGGGTCAGCACCCAGGAGGTACCGCAGCCGAGCGCTACGCCGAGCAGGGTGCCCAGGCCGCCAAGGAAGGCGCCGTAGAGCAGAAAGACCCGCCACATCCGTCCCGGGGACAGCCCCAGGGAGCCGAGCAGGCCGATGTCGCGCATCCGCTCTCGCACCAGGACCACCACCGTCGACGCGACGTTGAAGGTGGACACCAGCACGATCAGGCCCAGCACGATGAAGAGCGCCGCCTGCTGCAGCTTGAGCGCCGTGAACAGCTCGCGGTTGAGCTGCTGCCAGTCCGTGACCACGAAGTCCGGCTCCAGGATCTTCCCGGCGGCGTCGGCGATGCGCGGCGCCTCCGCCGGGTCGGCGACCGTGAACTCCAGGAGGTCCACCGCCGCCTCACCGCCCATCAGCAGCTCGACCCGGGAGCGCTCCAGCAGCACCCAGCTCCGGTCGAACTCCGCGAAGCCGGTCGAAAACGTGCCGGTCACCCGCAGGCTCTGGTAGCGGAATCGCGGCCGGCCCTCGCCGAACCCCAAAGCCACCAGACGCAGCACGTCGCCGGTGCGGATCTTCAACCGCTCCGCCAGGTCCTGTCCGAGCACCGCGCCCGGGATGCCGTCCATAGCGCGGAGCTGCTCGGGCGTGGCCGTGAGCTGCCCGCCGCCGGCCTCGATGCCGCGCAGGATCACTTCGGTGCCGGACGGCACCGCGTCGCTCGACAGCGAGCCCTGCCCGTAGGCCACCCGGCCGATCTGTTCGACGCCCGGGATCGCCTCCAGCGCCCGCAGCTTCTCCGCCAGGGTGCGCGACCCCTCAGTGCCGACCGGATAGGCGATCACGGCCGCGTTGCCGCGCACCAGCTTGCCCTGAAGATCCTCGCGGTAGCCGGTCATCAGCGCCATCGCGATGACCATGGCCGTGACCCCGAGCGCGGTCGCGAGGAGCGCCGCCCTGGCCGTGCCTTCGAGCAGGTTGCTGCGGTGGCCCCTCAGGAAGCGCCAGGCGAGGACCCAGGTCAGCGGGCCTTCGAGGAGGGCCTGGTTCTTCATGGTCTCAGCGCCGGCAGACCTTCTCCAGGAAGCGGTCGAAGACGCCCGCGGCGTCGTGCGGCCCCGGTGCGGCTTCTGGATGGTACTGCACCGAGAACACCGGCCGGCCGGAGACCATGAAGCCCTCGACCGTGCCGTCGTTCAGGTTGATCTCCGTGACCTCACAGGAGGCCGGAAGCGAGCCGGGCTCGACCGCGAAGCCATGGTTCTGGCTGGTGATCGCCACCTTGCCGGTCAGCATGTCGCGCACCGGCTGGTTGCCGCCGTGGTGCCCGAACTTGAGCTTGAACGTGCGCCCGCCCATCGCGAGTCCCAGGAGCTGGTGCCCAAGGCAGATCCCCAGGACCGGCCGGGACGCCTCCACCACCTCGCGCACCGCGTCGATGATGCCGGTCAGCGGCTCCGGATCGCCGGGTCCGTTCGAGAGCACGACCCCGTCCACCGGCAGCGCCAGGCACTCCGCGGCCGGGGTCCGCGCCGGCAGCACGGTCAGGCGCGCGCCGCGCTCCTGGAGCGAACGCAGGATGTTGGCCTTGATCCCGAAGTCGTAGACCGCCAGGTGGCAGCGCTCGTCTCCCACCGGCGCCAGCTCGTAGACCTTCTCGCAGGTCACCTCGTCGACCAGCGCGCGGCCGGTCATGGACGGGAAATCGGCCAGCTCGGCGCGCAGGGCGTCCACGTCCGAGCGCTCCGTGGTCAGGACTCCCCGCAGCGCTCCCTTCTCGCGCAGCCGGCGGACGACCGCGCGCGTGTCGAGCCCGTCGATCGCCGGCACGCCGTAGCGCCGCAGGTACGAGACCAGACTCTCCCCACCCTGGCCTGAGGGCCGGACCGTGAACCGGCGCGCGATGAACCCTTCGACCCACGGATGGACCGACTCCTCGAAGTCCGGGCCCGTGCCGTAGTTGCCGATGTGCGGCTGGGTCATGACCACGATCTGACCGCGGTAGGAGGGGTCGGTCACGACCTCCTGGTAACCGGTCATCGAGGTGTTGAACACCACCTCGCCGAAGCGGGTGCCCGCCGACACGGCTTCTCCTTCGAAGATGCTGCCGTCTTCGAGGAGCAAAAGGCCGGAGGTGGGGGTTGGGGTCTTCATCCGGATCGGCGCAGAGGGTATCATGACCGCCAGCAAACCGACTGGAAGCGAGGTATCGAGCATGCGCCGCACCCTCCTGATCTCCGCCCTGGCTCTCGCCCTGGCCGCACCGCTGTCGGCCTACACGGTCTATCTCAAGGACGGCCGTACCATCCAGACCAAGGACAAGCCGCGCATCGTCAACGGCCGTGCCTACGTGGTCCTGCTCAACGGCACCGAGGCCGCCTTCGACGCGCGGGAGATCGACAACCGGCGTACCGACGAGATGAACAAGAAGAACCTGGGCGCGGCCGAGATCATCGACGGCGGCCCGTCCGGCAATCCGGCCCCGCCGGCGCCGCAGCCCCAATCGTCATCGCGCCTCACCGACCTCGCGGCGCGCGGCGTCGGCCCGCGCGACGCCCCCGCACGGCGCAACTCCTCCTCGCAGGCTGCGGGCCGCACCGGCACCGGCTTTCCCGACCTGCTGGCCACGCCGCGCAACGCCTACTCCGACGCTGCGGTGGCCGCCGAGTTGCGCACCTTCTTCCTCGGTCAGAAGGTCGAGGGCGTGGAGATCTACCAGGGGACGCAGTCGGGCCGGCCGCTGGCCGAGATCACCACCAGCTCCGAGGGCTCGGTGTTCAAGGCGCTCTCGGTCGGCGCCAACGCTCTGCTGCACATCCGCGACCGCTTCCCGCAGGCGGTCTCGGGACTCGAGCTGGTCATGGTCACCCCGGCCCGCGAGCGCGCCGGCCAGTTCGTCCTCACCCCGGACATGGCCGAGAGCCTCGTGGCCAAGAAGGTCAACCTCGTCGCCTTCTACCTGGAGAACGTCCAGTTCTGAGGAGTGGCGGGATCAGGACGGGATCTCGCCCGGCTCGCCGTCCTCTTCCGGGGACTCTTCCAGTCCCAGATAGCGCTCCACCGGCATGCCGACGCGCTTCAGGAACCTCTGGCGGTAGCTCTCGACCTCGCCGACCGCCTCGTCGAGGAAGATCCGCTCCACCCGGAACAGGGGGACGAACACCGTGGATAGCCCGAGCGTCTGCTCGCGCGCCGCAGCCTGCGCCATCCAGTCGTCGAAGCTCCCCAGGCTGATGCCGCGGAAGATCACACCCGCAACCGCCAGGTCCTGCAGCACCCCGAAGAACTTCTCCGTCGGATTGATCAGATGGACGATGACGATCGTCCCGGGCTGGAGCATCATGGCCGATCTTCCTGGGACAGCTCCACCAGCACGCCGCCGGTGCTCTTCGGATGGACGAACTGGACCCAGCAGCCGCCGGCGCCGCGGGTCGGCTCCGGACGCATGGGCTCGATCCCGGCCGCGCGGAGCGCGGCGTCGTCTCTCTTGAGATCGTCGCTCGCCAGGCACAGGTGGTGGATGCCCGGGCCACGCTTCTCCAGGAACTTTGCCACCGTCGAGTCTTCAGACAACGGCTCCAGCAGCTCGATGAGCGATTCGCCGCAGCGCATCATGGCAACGCGTACCCCCTCGGCCGGGACCTCCTCGACGTGCTCCACGGTCAACCCGAGCGCCTCGTAGAACTTCCGCCCCTCCTCGATCGAGCGGACGGCGATGCCGATGTGGTCGATCTTCCCGATCATGGCGCGCGCTCCTCCAGAGATCCCACCGGGCCGCCTTCGACCTCGACGATCCCCTGATCCACTTCCTCGGAGTGGAGCACGCCCGAGAACAGCCGGTCGGCCACGCGGTAGGGGTCGACCCGCTGCTCGAAGCCGCGCTCGACCTCGCGCTCGACGCCGAGCACCCGGTCGGCCGCGGCCACGATGCGCTCCTTGAGGATGGTCTCGACCCGCAGCCGCAGGTGGGCGCGGCGGCGACGGTCCATCTCGCCCGAGGCCGTCAGATGCTCGCGGTGGCGCTCGACCGCGGCCAGCACCTGGTCGACCCCCTCGTCGCGCGCCGCCACGGTCTTGACGATCGGCGGCAGCCATTCGCCATGCTCGCCGAGCGAGAGCATCATTTCCAGGTCGCGCGTCGTGCGCTCGACTCCTTCGCGGTCGGCCTTGTTGACCACGAACACGTCCGCGATCTCCAGGATGCCAGCCTTGATGGCCTGGATGTCGTCGCCCAGGCCGGGCACCGTGACCACGGCCACCGTATCGACCGTGCGCACCACGTCCACCTCGTCCTGGCCGACGCCCACGGTCTCCAACAGAATCCAGTCGAAGCCGGCGGCGTCGAGCAGGTCCACGGCGTCGCGCGAGGCACGGGCGAGCCCACCCATGGCGCCGCGGGTGGCCATCGAGCGGATGAACACGCCTGGATCGGTGTAGAGCGTCTGCATGCGGATGCGGTCTCCGAGCAACGCGCCGCCGGTGTATGGGCTGGTCGGATCGACCGCCAGGATTCCAACGGTCTCGCCGCGCGCCCGGCAGTGCCGCGCGAGGCGGTCGACCAGCGTGCTCTTGCCTGCGCCCGGCGGCCCGGTGATGCCCACGACCTTGGCCCGGCCGATGTGCGAATAGACGCGGCGGACCAGCTCGCGCTGCCCCGCACCGCCGTCCTCCACCACCGAGATGGCGCGCGCCACCGCCCGCGGCTGCCGTTCGAGCAGCCGCGGGACGAGATCATCGAGGTTGGCCCGCACCTAGCGTCCCTTGTAGAGCTGGCGCGCGATCACCAGGCGCTGGATCTCGCTCGTGCCTTCACCGATGGTGCAGATCTTCGCGTCGCGGTAGTACTTCTCGGCCCGGTAGTCCTTGATGAACCCGTAGCCGCCATGGATCTGGACGCCGCGCTCGGAGCAGAACACGGCCGCCTCGCCGGTGTAGAGCTTGGCCTCGGAGGCGAGGCGCGACACCGACTTGCCGCGGTCCATGGCCTCGGCCGCGGCATAGGTGAGGATCTCGGCCGCGGCGATGCGGGTGGCCATCTCGGCGAGCGCGAACTGGATTGCCTGAAAGCCGGCGATCGCCTGGCCGAACTGCTCGCGCTCCTTGGCGTAGCGCAGCGCCGTCTCGTAGGCGCCGATCGCCGTGCCGAGCCCGAGCGCCGCGATCGAGATGCGGCCGCCGTCGAGGATCTGAAGCGCCTGGATAAACCCTTCGCCCGGGTTGCCGAGCAGCCGGTCCTCGGACACGAAGCAGTTCTCCATCACCACCTCGGCCGTATCCGAGGCGCGGATGCCGAGCTTGTTCTCCTTCTTGCCGGGCCGGAAGCCCTCCATCCCCTTCTCCACCACGAAGGCGGAGATGTTGTGGTGGCGCGGACCCTGCGGGTCGGTCACCGCGAACACCACGCAGATGTCGCCGACGCTGCCGTGGGTGGTGAACGTCTTCGAGCCGTTGAGCACCCAGCCGCCGTCGACCTTCTCGGCGCGCGTGCGGGTGCCGGCCGCGTCCGAGCCGGCGCCGGGCTCGGTGAGGCTCCAGGCGCCGATCTTCTCGCCCTTGGCGAGCGGGGTCAGCCAGCGGCGCCGCTGCTCATCGGAGCCGAACTTGTAGATGTGATTGCTGCACAGCGAGTTGTGCGCCGCCACGCTGATGCCGACCGAGGGGTCGACCTTGGACAGCTCGGTGACGACGAGAACGTATTCGACATAGCCGAGCCCGGCGCCGCCATACTCCTCGGGAAAGATGATGCCGAGGAAGCCGAGCTCGCCCGCCTTGGCCATGACCTGGCGGGGGAACTTCTGGCTCTCGTCGATCTCCTCGACGATCGGATCGACCTCGCGACGGGCGAAGTCCCGTGCGGTCTCCTGGATGGCGCGCTGCTCGTCGGTCAGGGAAAAGTCCACGTGATCTCTCCTCTCGGCCTTTCAAGGGCCGGCTGGCGATGCTATCGCGCCGGCACGAGGATGGCAACGACAAGGGGTCGGGTAGAATCCCGCCAGGCCGCCTCATAGTGTATTTTGAAATAATACAGACGTGCCGCACACTCCCCGATAGGAGACCCCCTCCGCATGACGCCCGACATCCTCCTCATCCGCAAGCTGATGACCCGGCAGAACCTGACCCGCGCCGAGAGCGCCGAGCTCCTAGAGACCCTCCTGAGGAGCGACGAGGAGGGGTGGAAGCTCCTGGCCTATTCCGTGGCATCGCAGACCAAGGGCGAGACGGTCGAGGAGATCCTGGGCATGTTCGACGCCCTGCACCGGCTGACGGGCGACTATGACCTCGACCTGTCGGGTCGCAGGGCGATGGACATCTCCAGCGCGGGTGGCTCGGGGGTGAGAAAGATCAACGTCTCGACCCTGGCCTCGCTGGTAGCGGGCGACCCGGTGGTGCCGATCATCAAGCATTCGTTCTGGAGAGTGTCCGGCATCGCCGGGAGCGCTGACGCGCTGGAGGCGGTGGGCATCCATCCGCAGACCGTGACCCTGCCGCAGATCCAGAAGGCGGTGGAGAGCACGGGCGTGGCCTTCTACTCGCCGATCTTCGTCAGCCCGGAGCTGCGCAACATCGTGAGCTTCGGGCGCACGCTGGGCGAGAAGCAGGTCGGCGTGAGCACGCCGTTCCACCTCATGGTGCCGATCTTCACGCCGATCCCGCTCACCTACCGGATGTTCGGGCTGAACAACCCGACCCAGTTCGAGATGCTGAGCGAGGTCTTCCGCGGCATGGGCTACCGCAACGCGTTGCTGGTGCGGGGCTTCGAGGGCCTGGACGAGGCGTCGATCTCCTCGCCGAGCCGGGTGAGGGGGTTCCGGGGTGAGGAGGATTTCGACTTCGTGCTCCTGCCGGAGGAGGTGGGCCTCCAGCGCTGCCCGCCGGACGAGGTGCAGCCGGTGGACGCGGAGTCCAACTACCGCGACTTCCTGCGCATCGCGCACGGCCTGGAGACCGGGCCGAAGCGCGACCTGATCGCGCTCAACGCCGGCCTGGCGCTGTGGATCTCGGAGCGGGCGGCGTCGATCCAGGAAGGCGTGCAGATGGCGCTGGAGCGGCTCGCGAGCGGCCAGGCCGCGGAGCGGCTGACCGAGTTGGTGGAGCAGCACGGCTCGCCGGACATCCTGTCCAAGGCGCGGGAAGCGTACTTAGGCACGTGATCGCATGGATATCCGGCGAGAGATCCTGCGCAACGTCATCCTCTGCCAGTCGTTGGAGCCGCTGGGGAAGAAGCCGGGCCTGACCAGTCGTTACGAGGACTCCTCGCCGGGCGCGAAGCTGGAGTATTTCATCATCTCGGGGGTGAACTGCTCGTGGAATTTCTATGATCTGGTGGACCGGATCCTGAAGGAAGGTCGGCAGCCGGACTGCATCTTCGAGTACGCCTTCGAAGCCCAGAACGCGAGCGTCCGCAACCGGCTGGGGAGCAAGGTGAACTACGGCCAGATCATGCTCCTGACGCCGCTGATCACGGCGCAGGCGCTGGAGTACCTGGAGACGGAGACCTTCGACGACATCGAGGCGATCCTGGAGCGGACGGCCGACGTGCTCCGCAACACGACCGAGAAGGACGTAGAGTACCTGGACCGGTTCATCCGCCTGGGCTACGAGCTCTCGGCCCGGCACCACGAGAGGCTGGGCGGCAAGCGGGCGACGCGCGAGTATGCCCTGCGCGGGAAATACCCGAACGTCTGGGAGTCGCTGCACGACTTCATGTACCACCATCTGGCGCGGGAGATGGCGGAGAGCTACCCGAACGCACTCCGGACCTACCGGTTCCTCCTGCACAACCTGGAGGAAGGCATCCTGCCGGCGAGCGACCTGATCTACCGCCTGCTCGTGACCGAGATCAACCGCCCCGATTTCGTGGCCGACGTCATCGCCTGCGGCATCTACCTCGTTCTCACCCGTCACCCGGAAGAGGTGCTCTTCGCGTAGGTCAGAAGAACCGACTCGCCGATCCGCTCCAGCGCCTCCAGGCGGAGCGGAACCGGCGCGCCCGGACCTTCGAACAGGTTCACCGATCCAGCATCCAGGATGACCTCCAGGAGCAGGAGGTAGATCCGTCCGAGGAATCCCTGGTCGAGCAGGGCACGATTCAGGATGCCGCCTCCCTCGCAGACTGCCGTCCGAACGCCTCTCTCCTCCAAACCAGCCAGGAACAGCGAAAGCTCCGGACGCCCCGATCCACAGGGAACCGCCTCGACACCGCGTTCCTCCAGAAGTCTCCGATAGAAATCCGGAGTGGAGTCGGTGACGCCGACCAGAGTCCTGACCGAGCCGTCAAAGAACCGGAATCCCGGAGGGATGCGGCCGGCCGAGTCGATCGTGGCGCGGACGACCTCATACCCGGGAGCCGCATGCGACGACATCGTCGGGTCGTTGGACAGCACCGTATTGGAGCCGACGAGCACGGCGTCATGCCGCCGCCTGACCTCATACTTGGCCTCCCAGAGCTCGCGGGGAGGGTTGAGGACCGGCACCAGGTCATGACTGCAGACGCCACGTCCCGGGGTGATGATCCCGTTGATGGACGAGGCGGTCAGGATATCGACGCGCATCGTTCGAAGTAGGACCGGGCCGCCGCGAGATCCAGAGGCGTGTCGACCTCGAAGACCGGGTGCGGGTATTCGCGGAGAGCAATCCTCTCCCCAGCGGCCAGGGCCACCTCCAGAAAATCCGTCTCGGCCGTCATGTAGGAGAAGGTCCGAGGAGAATGGACCCCGAAGTTTGGAAGGCTGAGCTCCCATTGCCCCTGACGGGTGATCTTCAGGGTCAGCTCCGGCTCGAGCCGCACCTTGGCCTTGAAGCGGTCGGTACGGCAATAGGCATAGGACGCGAAATCGTCAGGGTCGTAGCCCTCGACGATCTCACGCAGCGGTCCGTGATCGGAGAACACCATGTCTCCACCGACCCAGACGAATGGCTCGTCGCCAATCGCGCTCCGGGTCTGATAGAGCGTGGTCAGGATACCGACCGGCCGTTCTTCCACCAGAATCTCGGCCGGGGCCTCGTGAAACCACGCGGCGTGCTCAGGCCGTGTGACAACGAGAGGTTCGAGCCGGAGATCGGAGGCGAGGGAGAGCAGGCGGCCGAGAACCGTCTCGCCTCCAACATCCAGGAGAACCTTGGGCTTGCCGCCGCTGGCCGTGGCAAGCCGGGTGCCCAGGCCGGCGGCGAGGATGACCATCTTCATTGGAGGGATTGTAGCAAGCCGGGTATTTTCGGGAAAGCTGTTATGGCAAGGGGCGCCCGGAAGCTCCGGATGCTTCCAACACGCCGGGCGACGCGTCCAACGGGACGCCGGACCGGGAAACCGGACGACTTACGCGTCCGGCGAGGCGGTGGAAGCTTCCAACAGGGCGCCGGACGCTTCCAACTACACCTGGACTTCGGCCTGCCAGGCTTCCGTGCCCTGGCTGAAGCTGTCATCCGTGGGAATCGGCTTCTCCTCAGGGTTCGTCGAAAGCAGCGGCCAGCCGCGGCGCAGCACGTGGGACAGCCAGGCTCCCGCGATCTGGGAGGTCACGATGGCGGTCAGCACGAGCGTGGTGTAGAACTGGACATTGATGATCTTGGCTTCGTACGCGACCGTAGCCAGCACGATGCCCGGCCCTCCCCGCGCGTTGGTGGCCACCGCGAGATTGACGACGTCCAGGCCACGGAATCCCGCCGCCAAGGCCCCCAGGCCGACTCCGAACAGCGCCAGCAACGACGAACCCGCAAGGAACGCTAGAAACATCGGGACCGAAAAGCCGCTGCCGAAGTCGAGCCGGTATCCGACAAACGCGAAGTAGATCGGGATGAAGAAGGCCGCAGCGAACTTTGAAATCGCGTTCAGGGAGTCCGCGAACCGAGGCCGCTCGATCCCCCGGATGCCTCCGACCACACCGACGCCGGCGAGAAACGCAGCGAACACCGGAGTCACTCCGAGCACGGCCGCCAGGGCGGCATAACCGAGCAGGATGACGATGATGTAGGCGATCGGCGACGAATGGACGAGGTAGTTGAGACGCCATTTCTGGAACCGGCGCAGGAAGAGCGGCGCGATGGTCAGGCCGCAGAACGTGAACGCCAGCGTCGGCGTCATGTGGGATGTGACGTTCCCGATGATCAGTTGGGCTTCCGTCGTCGAGGAGCCCGCCGTGGTATTGGTCGCGACGGCAAGGACGGCCCAGAGGATGACGTCCTCGATGACCGCGGAGCCCAGCAGAAGGCTCGCGAACCGTGTGTGCAGGATCCCGAGGTCATAGAAGATCCGCGAGATGACCGGGATGGAGGTGACGGCAACGGCGATGGACAGCACGAGGAGCGCCGAGGTCGGCTGGCCGGCCTCCCCCGTCAACCGGTGCAGCGGAAGCCAGCCCTCCAGCCCCAGGATGAGGACGACAAAGAAGGGGAGCGGAGTTCCGATCAGCAGGATCAGGGCCGTCTCACGCCGGTTTTCATTCCCCAGGAGATGACGCGTCTGGCTGCCGGATACGAACATCAGCAGCAGCAGCCCCAGCCAGTAGATGAACCCGAGCACGACCTGCGTCTTGTCGCCGGCCGATCCGAAGAGCGCCGAGGAGAAACCCGGGAGCCACCGGCCGAGGACGTGAGGTCCCAAGGCGACTCCCGCCAGGATCTCGCCGACCAGCCGGGGTTGCCGCAGACGCTCGAAAAGGTACCCCATCCCATGCACGGAGGCGACGAGCACCGCCAACGTCAATACCAGTCGCCCAATTTCTTCATTCGACATGGGAATACCCCCGACCGCGGCACCCGGGCCGCCGCGCTGTCATTTCATGCCAGGCGTGCCTCTTCTGAAGCCGGCTGGCTCTCCGCCGCCGGTGCGCCGCTCGCGGCCCGGATCGCATCGACGCGATCGGCGATGGCTGCCACCGTAGGCCTGGCGAAGAAATCGATCGCCGTAAATCGGACCTTGAGGGCCTCCGAGATGGAGGCAATCATCTGCGTCGCCATCAGCGAGTGACCGCCCAGGCGGAAGAAGTGGTCGTCGCGCGCCACCATGTCGACCTTGAGAACCGAGGCGAAGAGCGCGGCCACGGCCTCTTCGGTGGGCGTGCGCGGCGCCGCGAAGCCTTCCTGCACCGGACGGTCGAGGTTGGTCGGCACCGGCAGGGCGTCGCGGTCGATCTTGCCGTTCGGGTTGAGCGGCATCTCGTCGAGCTTGACGAAGTGGTTCGGAACCATGTACGCCGGAAGCTTCTGCGTCAACGTTTCACGCAGCTCGTTTTCCAGCGTGTCTCCAACGGTATCGGCAGCAGGGACGGCATGGGCGGCGGGCTTGACGCGGGTGTAGTAGGCGATGAGTCGCTGGTCGCCCGGCGCGGTCTCCGCGGCCACGGCGACCGCCTCCTTGACCCTGGGGTGCGCGCGCATCAGCGTCTCGATCTCTCCGAGCTCGATGCGCAGGCCGCGGATCTTCACCTGGTGGTCGATGCGGCCAAAGAATTCGAGGGTCCCGTCGGGAAGGTAGCGGCCCAGGTCGCCCGTGCGGTAGAGCTTCCCTCCAGCCTCGCCTGCGAACGGATTGGCGACGAACTTCCTGGTGGTCAGGGCAGCGTCGTTGATGTAGCCGCGGCCGACACCGTCGCCGGCCAGACAGATCTCGCCGATCGCCCCGGTCGGCACCAGCCGCAGGTTCTCGTCGAGGAGAAAGATCTGGGTGTTGTCGATCGGTTTGCCGATCGGCACCGAGGTCCTGGCGTAGCGGGCGAAGTCGTGCAGCCGATAGGAGGAGGAGACGTCGCTGCACTCCGCGGCGCCGTAGACGTTGACGATCTCGGTCGTGCGCTCCTTCGACTGGCCCCAGGCCATCAGCCGCGACGCCGAGATGGCTTCACCGCCGAGGAACAGGCAGCGCAGCGAGCTCACGCTCGCGAAACGGTCCTCCCCCGTGCCTTCGATCAGGGGATAGAAGGTGCTGGGAGCGCAGTTGAGCAGCGTGATCTTTTCCTCGCGCAGGATGCGCCGCAGAAGGTCGGGATCGTAGCCGTCCGGCACCAGGTGGAGCTCGCCGCCGCTCACCAGCGGCATGGCCATGCTGCGCTGGGTGATGTCGAAGCTGATCGAGCTCATCAGCAGGTTCTTGTCCTCCGGCGAGGTCGAGAACTCGCGGCGGAACCAGCACAGCAGGTTGGTCCAGCCGCGGTGGTAGACCGCGGCGGACTTGGGCCGGCCCGTCGACCCGGAGGTGAAGATGATGTAGCAGAGGTCGTCCGGCCCGGAGAGCCGCGGCGGCCGCGCCGTCGACTCCTTGGCGATCGCCGCCGCTTCGTTGTCGACGGCCACGACCCGCGGTTTGTGCTCCGGGAGGCGCTCGAGCAGCGACTGGCGGGTGAGGAGCACCTTGAGCTTGACGTCTTCGAGCATGGCGCTCATGCGCTCGGTCGGGTACGTCGGATCGTAGGGGATGTAGGCGCCGCCCGCCTTGAGGACCGCGAGCACGGAGATCACCAGCTCCGCCGAGCGGTTCATGCAGATCCCGACGGGGGTGTTGGCGGCCACTCCCAGCCTCTGGAGAAGGTGAGCAAGCTGATTGCTGCGCTCGTCGAGCTCGCGATAGCTCAGGCGCAGGTCGCCGTCCACCAGCGCGGTCCGATCCGGCGCGCTGTCGACGTGATCCTCGAAGAGCTGATGCACGCAGCGGTCCCGGGGATACTCGCGCGCGGTGTCGTTCCATTCGACCAGCAGCCGGCGCCGCTCCTCGTCGGTCAGCATCTCCAGCGCGTCCAGCGTCAGCCGCGGATCGGCCAGGCCGGACCGGAGCAGCCGTACGAAACGCTGTCCGAAGCGCTCGATGGTGGCGGCCTCGTAGCGCCACGGGCTGTACGCCACCGTGCCCTGAAGACCGCCGTCCCTGCGCTCGAAGGTCAGGGCGATGTCGTTCCCCACCTCCGGCATCGCCTGATGCAGACCGCGATGCTCCAGGCTGACCTCGAAGAGCGGACAGCCGTTCGAGGAGGCCGGGAGGCTCAGATCCGCGAGCAGTTGTTCGAAGGGATAGTGCTGGTGCGGATGGGCATCGAGCAGCGCCTGGCGGACGGCGAGAAGGAGCTGGCGGAAGCTCATGCTGGCGTCGACGTGGTTGAGGAGGACGGTGGCATTCTGCGGTTCCGCCTCCCCGCTCTCCGACTTCAGGACGGGGCACCCGCTCCCGATCGGCGAGACCTGGGTGGAGCGGTAGAGAGAGGCGGTGAGGGCCGCTGCCAGAGCCGCGTGCTCCAGGAAGGGCTCGCCGCCCGTGAGCCGGGAGAGCTGTTCGAACGCCTCCCCGTCGATCTGGAACGTCGCGGTGGCGCTGCGCTCCCGACCCTCGGCATCGCCGTGATCAGGACGCAGGCCGGCCGGGCTTGGGCCACCGTTCAGCTTCTCAAGCCAATATTGACGGCCGTCGCCCGGAGAGTCGATCTTGGCGACGGCTGCTTCGGTAGGGCTCATGGATCAACCTCCAGGTCTGCGGCCGATCCGGCCGTCAGAAATTGAACTGCAGGGCGCTCAAGGGCCGCCCTGTCACCCCGGCGAAGTTTGCCGCCATCACGAGCGGAACGTCGCCGAGAGAAACATTCGGGTCCGCGGCGGCTGAGCTCAAAGTCTTGAGGATCGCCGCGCCCAGGTCCGCGATGCGCTCGGGCGTCCACGCTCCGGGCGTGGAGAGGAGTCGCAGAGCGGCGCCGTCGTCGCGGGCATCCAGCCGGAGGAGCAGCGATAGCTCGCGGTAGGCCGGGACGTCGAAGCGAAGAAGCATCTCGTCCGAGGCCGAAAACGCCTCCAGATAACCAAGATCGAGGCTGGGAGGGGTTTTCAGATAACCGGGCATGCGGCACACGCCGTTGAGAATGACCGGCGCGAAAATCCGGTGGGGAGCCGCGGCAGCCATCTTCTTCTCGACGGCCTGGGCCAGATTCCGGAAGCTCAGCCGTTCGTTGGCGGTGAAGCGCACGGGGAAAGGCGTCTCGGCATCGGCGGCGGTGACGACGGCCATGTCGTCGCGGCCTTCGAGCCGCAGCAGGGCGGTCGCGAAGGAGGCCAGGAGGACGCTGCTGCGGCCGGTGCCGCAGGCCTGGGCAAGCCGGTCGAGCTGCAGCCAGGAAACCGGGAGCGCGGGGCCCGCGGTCCAGGCTTCGTCCGAGCCTGATTCGAGCCGTTCCTTGTCCCCCGGCGCGACCACCGGCGCGGGGCTGTCGGCGAACTCGTCGAGCCAGAACCGTTCGGCAGCCAGGTACCGGTCGGCCGAAGCGATCTCGAAGACTTCGGGGTCGACCTGCGCCGGCCGGTCGTACTGGCAGGCACGCCGCAGGTTCTCGATCAGCCGGGGCGACGGATCGCTGCTGCGTTGCGGATCGAGCAGCTTCTCCTTCACGACGGCGTTGAAGCTGCGCAGGAACGTCTCGATCTGCTCGAACGACATGCCGCGGTTCTGCAGCAGGAACAGGGAGACGAAGTTGAAGCCCGGGTCGGGAACCCACAGCGGCTTGTCGTAGGCCAGGAAGCAGCGCTCGACGAAATCGCAGGCCGTGGCCACGTCCATCGTGTCGTGGGACCAGGAGAAGTGGTAGCCCTGGATCCCGTACTTGTCGCGCTCGTTCCAGATCGGGGTGACCGGGTCGCAGTACCAGACCAGCGGACGATAGAAGTCGGGCCGCGTCTCGGCCAGGAAGTCCATCGTCTCCTGCGCCGTCTCGTGCGTCTCGCCGGGGAAGCCGAAGAACAGCGAGGCGAACACCTTGATCCCCGCCTTCTTGAACATCGGCACCACACTCAGATAGTGATGCTTGCGCGGGGTCTTGTGCATGTTGATCAGCAACTGGTCGTTGGCCGATTCGAGGCCCAGGAAGACGCCCTGGCAGCCGGAGCGCGCCATCAGCTCGACCAGCTCCTCGTCACAGAAGTCCGCGCGGAAGAAGCAATGCCATTTGAAGCCGTAGTCGTTGCGGATCATCATCCGCATCATGTCCTTGAAGGTCGCGAGCGGCACGTTGGCCGTATCGTCGACGAAGAACAGGCCGGTCACCGTGCCGATGTCGCGGATGGCGTCGAGCTCGCGCTCGATGTATTCCAGACGCGACACGTCATATTTTTCGGTGCGCAGCGGGAAGGAACAGAAGGAGCAGGTGAACGGGCAGCCCTTGGTGATGCGCACGTTGACGTAGCTGCCGACGTGCTCCCTCGGGAACAGCGAGTAGTCGATGATGTTCTCGTACAACGCGTTGTACTCGCGCTCGGTCGGCGTGAGCACGAACTGGCCGTTCTCCTGATAGGCGAAGTTGGGGATGTCGGCCAGGCTCTGGGAGCCGTTTTTCAGCGCGTCCAGAAGGCGGACGAGGACCTGCTCGCCTTCGCGGCTGCGCACGTAGTAGTCGGCGCCGATGTACTTGAAGACCGCCTTGAGGTCGTTCTCTTCCATGGTCTCCGAGCGCTTGGCCACGTAGGGTCCGCCGACGGCGATCGGGGTCTCGGGGCTGTGCTCGCGGAGGAAGTCGACGACCTCGCGGATCGGCGTGTCGTAGTTGTAGATCGTAGTGGTGACCACGGCAGCGCGGAACTTGCGCGTGCGCAGCTTCTCGAGCAACTCATCCTTCTCGTGTTGAAAGAGATTGATGTAGTCGAACGTGAAGCCGCGACGCGCAAGATAGGTCCCCAGATACATCACGACCATCCAGAGCACTTCCGTGTTGTGGAACTTCCGCTGGGAATCCGGTCCCGGCCGTCCCTCGTAATGGAAGTGATCGAGGATGTCCATGGCACGATAGGGCTTGCCCTGGTACTCGATGAAATTGAGGTTGAGGTCGCGGTAGTCAGGATGATCGGTGCCCATCGAACGCATCATCTGGACTTCGCGTTCAAACTGCCCGTCGTTGTATCCGATAATCAGGCAATCGGTGATCATTCCAATCCTCCTGCGGCGCTCCTCCGCCTCATGCTGCATGCGAGTGTTGAGCTTCGACGCCTCTGGCCTTAAGCCTTCGTCGCCACGATCTGGAACGAGTCCGTCGGGTTCACGCACTCACCCGGAGTGGTCGTGCGCACGAAGGAAACCTCGCCGAAGCCGTCGAACAGCCGGCGGATCTCCGCCTCGTCCACCAGCATGTGCCGCGTATGGTGGCCGGCGAATTCATCGAACAGCTTGATCAGGTCCCCATGACGGCCGTTGCCGTGCTGCGGGAAGCTGTCGGCATTGGCGTCGAGCAGGCGCCGGGCGCGCTCGGCGAAGCCCTGCCGGAGCTCCGGGGTCGTGGGTCCGCCGAGCATCGCCGTCGTGACAAGGGTTCCGCCCGGCTTGAGCAGCTCCTTCCAGCGCTTCACGATGATCGGCTTGTCCTCGGACTTGATCACGGTCAGGAACTCGTCGGTGACGATGAGATCGAACGACGCCGGCGGGATGTCGCAGGTGAGCAGGTTGGCGGCGACGGTCTCGATCTGGAACCCGTTCCGGTCCGCGTACCATTGGCACGCGCGCAGCGGCGTGCGGCAGATGTCGTAGATCCGGATGTGGGGCTCGGCTCCGGTCGTCTGGATCGCCTCGTGCAGGGTCGCCAGCATGCCGTAATCCGCGGCAGCCGAGATGAGCACCTCGGCCTTGGGGTGCTTGCGCAGCACGTTGCCGAGCGCCTCCTGGTAGAACTCGTACCAGGGCGGAACCGCGACCATGTTGAGCAGCCGCAGATACTGCCAGGTGCTGTGATACCAGCCGCAGCTCTCGACCGGCTGCGCATTCTTGGTCTTTGCCCATTCTTCCATGCCACCGGTATCCTTGGCAGCGCAATGACTTGTCGCCCAGGCCTCCATCAATGGAGCCGACTCGATCAACAAGTTGCGCGTGCTCTCATCCAATGTGTACATGGAATCCGAAGATAGCGTAGACAACGAATCCATCGTTGCATCCTCCCTGGTCGAAACGTTCTGAGTACAGCTCTGATCCCATCTCTTCCGCTCGTCTGAGGGGCGGAATCTTAGCAGGGGACAACAGGTGGTGCAATAGTTAATTGGGCCACTGTTAAAGTCTCAATCCGTGGGGTACACTCCGCCTTCAGACCGCCCGTGTTGATCCCGTCGATGCGGCAAGGGAGTAAGCTGATGCCTTCAATCAATGCCGACGCTTTCGTTCGGAAGAACGATCGTCCGAACGCCAGACTCCGGCTTTTCTGTTTTACGTATGCGGCGTCGAGCGCGCAGATCTTCTACCGCTGGAACGACCATGTGCCCGAGTGGCTGGAGGTCAGCGGCTGCGAGCTTCCGGGGCACGGCGCCCGCCTCGCCGAGAAGCCCTACGACAACCAGGACGCCGCGGCGCTGGAGATCGCCAACACCATCGAGCCTCTCCTGGATCGCCCCTACGCGCTGTTCGGACACTGCCTCGGCGCGGCCCTGGCCTATGAGGCCACACGCATTCTGCACGAACGGGGAAAGGCGCAGCCGGTCCACCTCTTCACCTCCGGCGCCAGGGGTCCGCATCTCGGCATTCCGATCGCGGACGTCGAGAGCATGGAGGACGACGAGTTCATCGAGCACATGCATTCGGCCTACTCCGCGCCGATCGAGTTCCTGCGGCATCCCGAGATGCGGCCGCTGTTCCTGCCGATGGTGCGCGCCGATGCCCGGATGACGCAGAACTACCGCTACCAGCCGGGTCCGAAGGTCGGCTATCCGATCACCGCCGTAGCCGGAGAGACGGATCCCGACGTGCAGATGGAGCACCTGGAAGGCTGGCGCTCGCATACCGAGGCCGGCGTGACCACGCGCATCTATCCCGGCAATCATTTCTTCTTTCTCGAAGCCGCGCCGCGGCTGCTGGGCGACTTCGTGAGCGAGCTCGAAGCGAACAAGGTGTGAAGCCATGGGCGCCGAGCTCAGCCTCCAGGAGCGTTTTGCCCCGCAAAACCGCTGCTTCGGCTGCGGTCCGGCGAACGACCGGGGACTGCGCATCCGGAGCTTCCCCGGTGAGGCCGAGGTGGTCGCGGATTGGACTCCCGAGCGGCATCACGAAACGTTCACGGGGGTGGTGAACGGCGGCGTCATCGGAGCGCTGTTCGACTGCCACAGTTGTTGGACCGCGGCCTGGTTCCTGATGAAGCGCGACGGGATGTCCGAGCCGCCCTGCACCGTCACCGCCGATTTCCAGGTCCACATGGTGTGGCCGACGTCGTCGGCCGGGCCGCTGCGCGTGCGGGCCTGGGTGGTCGAGCTGCTCGCGGACCGCGCCATCGTCGAGGCGAGCCTCGAAACCGGCGGCCGCACCACGGCCTATTGCCGTGGCACGTTCGTGGCCGTCCAGGAAGGGCATCCCGCCTATCACCACAGGTAGTCCAGGAGTCCTCGCTATGCGGCACCAGAGTCTGATCGAAGCCCTGCGCAGCCATGCCGAGGATGCCGAGGCGCGGGCCGGCCGGCGCGCCTTCCTCTTTCTCGACAGCCAAGGGAATGAAGCCGCGGAGCTGAGCTTCGGAGAGCTCGACCGGCGCTCCCGCTCCGTGGCCGCCGCCCTCGCCTCGCGCAACGCATATGGGGAGCGGGCCCTGCTGCTCTTCCCTCCCGGGCTCGATTTCATCGTGGCCTTCCTCGGCTGCCTGCGCGCCGGCGTGATCGCGGTGCCGGCCTATCCACCCCGCCCCCGCCGCAGCCAGCCGCGCCTGCAGACGATCGCCCGCGACGCCCGGGCCCGCTTCGTCCTGGCGCCCGCGTCGATCGTCGAGGGTGCGGGCACCCTGTGCGCCAGCGTCCCGGAGCTTGAAGGCAGCCACTGGCTGGCGATCGAGGAGGTCTCCTCCGGCGGAGAGACCTGGGACGGTCCCGATCCGAAGCCGGACGACCCCGCGTTCCTCCAGTACACCTCCGGTTCGACGTCGGACCCCAAGGGCGTGGTCGTGACCCATGCCAACCTCGCCCACAACGAGGAGGCGATCCGCCTCGGCTTCGGCCAGTCGGAGGAGTCGATCGTGGTGGGCTGGCTGCCGCTCTACCACGACATGGGTCTGATCGGAAACGTCCTGCAGCCGCTGTACGCGGGCGCGACCGCGGTCCTCCTGTCTCCCCTCGCCTTCCTGCAACGCCCGCGGCTCTGGCTGGAGACGATCGATCGCTATCGGGGCACGACCAGCGGCGGTCCCAACTTCGCGTACGACCTCTGCGTGCGGAAGATCGGCGAGGCGGACCGCGCCGGGCTCGACCTCTCATCCTGGCAGGTGGCCTTCAACGGCGCCGAGCCGGTGCACGCCGGGACGCTGGAGCAGTTCAGCGCCGCGTTCGCTCCTTGCGGCTTCCGCCGGGAGGCGTTCTTCCCCTGCTACGGTCTCGCGGAGGCGACGCTCTTCGTCGCCGGCGGCGACCCGACGGTCTCCGCCGTGGTGCGCGCCTTCGACGGCGCGAGCCTCGCCGTCAACGACGCCCTCGAGTCGACTCCCGGGCAGGCCGGCGCCCGTACGCTGGTGGGCTGCGGCCATGCGTCTCCCGGACAGCGGATCGCGGTGGTGGACCCCGAGTCCGGAGCTCCCTGCGCCCCCGGCCGGATCGGCGAGATCTGGGTCGCGGGGCCGAGCGTGGCGGCGGGCTACTGGGGCCGGCCCGAGGACTCCGAGCGCCTGTTCCAGGCGCGGACCGCGGATGGCGACGGCCCCTTCCTGCGCACCGGCGACCTCGGTTTCCTGGCGCCTGACGGCGAGCTGTTCGTGACCGGCCGCCTCAAGGACCTGATCATCCTGCGCGGACGCAACTACTACCCGCAGGACATCGAGCGGACCGCCGCGCGGGTCGATCCGCTGCTGCGGCCGGATAGCGGAGCGGCCTTCTCCATCGAGCGCGACGGCACGGAGCGGCTGGTCGTGGTGCAGGAGGTCGAGCACGGCCGCCTGGATGCCACCGGGTTGGCGAATCTGGCCGAGGCGGTCCGGCGCGCGGTCGCCGACGAGCACGAGGTGTCGGTCGAGGAGGTCGTGCTCCTGCGCAGCGGCACCTTGCCCAAGACGACCAGCGGCAAGGTCCGGCGCCAAGCCTGCCGGGCGGACTACCTCGCTGGGAACCTGACCGTGGTCGGCCGCAGCGCACTCGCCAGTGACCCGGATGCACCGGCCAGCGAGATGGGAGACAGCCTCGACTCGATCCAGGCGCTGGTCGCCGCGGAGGCCGCTCGCGTGCTGCGGCTCGACGCCGCGCGGCTGGCGCCGGACCGGCCCCTGACCGAGCTGGGCCTGGACTCCCTGGCCGCGGTCGAGCTGAAGACGGCCCTGGAGGAGCGGGCCGGCGTCGCGATCTCCCTCGCCGGGCTGCTCTCCGGAGCGAGCCTCGCGTCGCTCACGACCGAGGTAGAGGCGGGCTCGACGCCGTCGCGGGAGCCGGGAGCACAGGCCGGGGAGCCGCTCGGCGAGCATCCGCTCTCGGCCGGCCAGGAGGCGCTCTGGTTCGCCGACCGGCTGGCGCCGGAGACCGCGGTCTACAACGTCGCGACGGCCGTCCGCGTCGAAGGCCGTCTCGATCCGGACGCCCTGGGCCGCTCGCTTCAGGTCCTGGCCGACCGCCACCCGGCTCTCCGGACCACCTTCTCCTTCCTTCAGGGAGAGCCGCGCCAGATCGTGCACGAGAGCCTTTCCGTGGACTTCCGGATCGAGGCGGAAGCGCCGACGTCCGCGGCGCTCACCGGCGAGGCCTGGCACCCCTTCGATCTGGAACGCGGGTCCCTGCTGCGGGTGCGCCTCTGGCCTCAGGCGGACGGTGGCTGGCTGCTCCTGCTCGCCGTGCACCACCTGGTGACGGACTTCTGGTCTCTCGGCCTCCTCGTCCATGAGCTGGCCGCGGTCTACGGCGAAGAGACCGGACAGGGAGCGGCGCGGCTCGCGCCCCTGCCGCTCAGCTATACCGATTACGTCCGCTGGCAGGCGCACCTCCTCGCCGGAGAACGGGGCGAGCGGCTGCGGAGCTTCTGGGATCGCCAACTCGCCGGGGATCTCCCGGTCCTGGAGCTGACCACGGACCGCCCCCGTCCCGCGGTCCAGACCTACGCCAGCCTCTCCCGGAGCCTTCGCCTCGCGCCCGGGCTTGCGGACCGGCTGCGCGAGCTCGGGTTGGCCCTCGGCACGACACCCTTCGTCACCCTCCTCGCCGCGTACCAGACCCTCCTCGCCCGGATCTCCGGCCAGGACGAGGTGGTGATCGGCTCGCCCACGGCCGGCCGCGACGCCTCCGGCTTCCTGGGGGTGATGGGCTACTTCGTCAACCCGGTGGCGCTCCGCCTCTCCAATCAGGGTGATCCCACCTGGCGCGAGCTTCTCGCGTCTGTCCGGGAGGTCAGTCTCGCCGCGTTCGAGCACCGGGATCTCCCCTTTGCCGTCGTGGCCGAGCGGCTCCACCCCGAGCGCGATCCCAGCCGCTCGCCGGTCTTCCAGACCCTTTTCACCTTCCAGAAGGCGCAGCGGCCGGAGGAGCGGAGCCTGGCGGAGCTCGCCGTCGGAGCGGCGGGAGCGCGGGTGGCCCTGGCGGACCTGGAGCTCGTCGCGGTCCCGCTCGACGAGGGCCGGACTCCCTTCGACCTCACCCTGACGGCGGCCGACGCGGACGCGGGCCTCCCGCTCGTCCTGGAGGTCAACCGCGACCTCTTCGATCCGGCCACGGCGGACCGTCTGTTACGGGCCTTCGACACCCTGCTGCACGCGCTGGCCGCGAATCCCGACGCCCGGGTCTCCGAAGCCGACCTTCTCGACGACGCGGAGCGCCGCCAGATCGCGGCCTGGAACGACACCTCTGTCGAGATGCCGCAAGGAGTCCGGCTCCCGGACCTGTTCGTCGCCCAGGCGGAGCGGACTCCGGAACGGGAGGCTCTCATCGCCGGCGGTCAGCGTCTCACCTACGGCGAGCTGAGCCGCCGGACCGAAGCCCTGGCGAATCAGCTCCAGAGGCTCGGCGTCGGCCCGGAGAGCCGGGTCGGAGTCTGCTCCGGCCGGTCGGCCGATCTGGTGGTCGCGCTCCTCGCGGTGTTGCGGGCGGGCGGCGCCTATGTGCCGCTCGATCCCGTGCAGCCCGCCGAGCGGCTCGCCTGGATGCTGGAAGACTCCGGAGCGGACCTTCTGCTCGTCGAGGAGCGCCACGCGCCTGTCCTTCAGGCCGCCGGGGTGCCCGCGAACTGCCGGATCCTCCTCCTCGACCGCATCGAGCCGGCCGACGAAGAGATCGCGCGCCGGCCGGATCTCCTTCAGCCCGGAAATCTCGCCTATCTGATCTACACCTCGGGCTCGACGGGACGGCCGAAGGGCGTGGCGATCGAGCACCGGAGCGCGGTGACGTTCGTGCAATGGGCGCGGCAGGTCTTCACGGACGACGAGCTCTCCGGGGTCCTCGCCGGGACCTCGATCGGCTTCGATCTGTCCGTGTTCGAGATCTTCGTGCCGCTCTCCTGGGGCGGCCGGGTGATCCTGGCCGAGAACGCCCTGGCCCTCCCCACCCTGCCGGCCGCCGGCGAGGTGAGGCTGATCAACACCGTGCCTTCGGTCCTCGCCGAGTTGATCCGCGAAGAGGACGGATCCGGTCTGCCCGGCTCCCTCACCACGATCAACCTGGCAGGAGAGCCGCTGCCCCTCTCCCTGGTGCGCGCCGTCCACCGGACGCTTCCCGCGGTGCGGGTGCTCAACCTGTATGGACCGTCGGAGGACACGACCTACTCGACGTTCACCGTGGTCCCGCCCGACGACGAGCGGGCGCCGACCATCGGCCGCCCGATCGCCAACACTCAGGCCCATGTGCTGGACCGCGGTATCGGCGGCATCGGCGGCATCGGCGGCATCGGCGGCATGCGCCCGGTGCCGGTCGGCGCCCGCGGCGAGCTCTACCTGGGGGGCGAGGGCCTGGCGCGCGGCTACCATGGGAGGCCGGACCTCACCGCGGAGCGGTTCGTGCCGGACCCGTTCGTGTCCGGCGCCCGGCTCTACCGCACCGGCGACCTGGCGCGCTGGCGGCCGGATGGAGAGCTCGAATTCTTCGGCCGCATCGATCATCAAATCAAGATCCGCGGCGTCCGCATCGAGCCGGCCGAGGTCGAGGCGGCACTGCTCTCGCAGCCGGGGGTTCGGGAGGCCGTCGTCCTGCCTCTGGGCGAGGGGGGCGACCGGCGGCTGATCGCCTACGTCGTCGGCGGGGCTGACCACGAGGTGGACGAAGGCGTGCTCCGTGGGGCGCTCCTCGGGCTGCTGCCCAGGGCCATGATCCCGGCCGCGTTCGTTTCGCTCTCCACCCTGCCGCTCACCCCGAACGGCAAGCTGGACCGCCGGGCCCTGGCCCGCATCGCTCCCCGGGAGAAGGGGGAGGCCACACCGCTGTCTCCCCTGTCGCCGATGGAGGAGCTGCTGGCCGGACTGTGGATGGAGGCGCTCGGGACCGGACCGGTCGGACCCGGCGACGATTTCTTCGCCCTCGGCGGTCATTCGCTCCTCGCCCTGCGCGTCCAGGCCCGCGTGCGCGAGCGGCTCGGGGCCGAGCTTCCGCTCTCCGTGTTCTTCCAGTTCCCGACGCTGGCGGAGCAGGCCCGGCATCTCTCCCCGGGAGAGGCGGACCGACGTCCGCCCCTCCGTCCCGCACCGCCGGAGCAGACCCTCTTCCCGCTCTCGTTCGCCCAGGCCCAGCTCTGGCTGCTCGAACGCCTGCGCCCGGGAACGGCCGTCTACCACATGGCCGGCAGCGCCCGTCTGACCGGGCCGCTCGAGGTCGCGGCGCTCGACCGGGCGCTGGACGAGGTCGTCAAACGGCACGACGCCCTCCGCGCCCGCTTCCGGGAGGAAAACGGGGTTCCGGTCCAGGAGATCGCGCCCGCCGGGTCGACCTACCGGCCGCTGCCCGTGGTCTGCCTCGCGGGCCTGGCCCCCGGACAGAGACAGGCAGAGGCGGAGCGTCTCTCTCTGGTCGAGGCCCGGCGTCCGTTCAATCTGTCCACGGGGCCTGTCCTGCGGCCGCTCCTGATCCGCCTGGAGCCCTGTTCCCACGAGTTGCTCCTCACCCTGCACCACATCGCCGCGGACGAGGACTCTCTGACCGTGCTGGCGCGGGAGATCGCGACTCTCTACGGCGCTTTCGTATCCGCCCGACCCGCGGCGATGCCGGCGATGCCAGCGTTGCCGGAGCTGCCACTCCGCTACGTCGACTTCGCGGTCTGGCAGAGGGACTGGCTCCAGGGCGAAGCTCTGGAAGAGCAGGTGTCCTGGTGGCGGAACGAGCTGGCCGATCTGCCCACCGTCGAGCTGCCGGCCGACCGACCCCGCCCGGAGGTCTCCAGCTCACAGGGAGCCGTCGTCTCGGCGGCCGTCCCGCCAGACCTGGCCAACGATCTCGCAGCCCTGGCCCGCCGTGAAGGGGCGACCCTGTTCATGGTCCTCCTCGCCGCGTTCCAGGCCGTGCTGGAACGCATTTCGGGCGAGCCCGAGGTGCCGGTCGGCAGCCCGATCTCCAGCCGCGACCGCGAGCCGCTCCTGCCGATGGTCGGCTTTCTCGTCAACACCCTGGTGCTCCGCGCGAGCGGCGCCGCGCACCCGACCTTCAGCGCGCTCCTGCGCAGGGTGCGGGAGTCCACGGTGCACGGGTACGAGCACGGCGACGTCCCCTTCGAGCTGCTGGTGCAGGCCCTGCGGCCGGACCGGGGCGTGGGCCGCAACCCCTTCTTCGACGTGGCGTTCGCGCTCCAGCGCCCGCCTCGCGGATGGCAGCTCGGCGAGCTGGACTTCGCTCCCCGGATCGAGCCGACCGGCACCGCCAAGTTCGACTTCACCCTGTTCGGGATCGAAGATGGGAAGGGACTCTCGCTGTCCCTCGAATATGCGACGCAGCTCTTCGATCCCTCGACCGCGACACGGCTGCTGGGGCACCTCGAAACGCTGCTCACCGCCGTCGCGGCCGAACCGGGTCGTCCCCTTGCCGAGCTTCTCGTCCTGTCGCCGGCGGAGCAGCAGCAGATCGAAAGACTCCGCGAGCTGCGCCGGACCGCGACGGCGACAGCCGGCACGCCCGACGCCGCGGACGCGGAGCCGTCCGACGAGACGGAGCGGCTCGTGGCCGAGATCTGGCAGGACGCCCTGAAGGCCGAGGAGCCGGTGCGCAGGACGGACAACTTCTTCTCCCTCGGCGGGCACTCCCTCCTTCTCCTCCCTCTCCAGGGGCGCCTGCTGGAAAGCTTCGGCGTCACCGTGCCGATCGTCCACCTGTTCAAGTACCCCACCGTGGCCGCCCTCGCCCGCCATATCCGGGAGCTCCAGGCGGAGGCCCGGCCGGCCGAGACGGAGAGACAGCCTTCCATCGTCCCCCGGCCCGCGGACGCCGGAGATCCGCCGGCCTCCTTCGCGCAGGAGCAGCTCTGGTTCATCGATCGCCTGGAGCCGGGGAGCCCGGTCTACAACCTGCCCACGGCCGTACGTCTCGAAGGCACCCTGGACCGCTCCGCCCTCCAACGCGCCCTGACGAAGCTCGTCGAGCGCCAGGCCGTGCTGCGGACGACCCTGAGTGCCGTCGGAGGCCGGCCGATCCAGGTGGTGGCGCCGCACCTCGCGCCGCCCCTGCCCGAGATCGACCTCACCGCTCTCGACCCCGCCGTGCGCGAGGAGACGGCCGCGCGTCTCGTGGCGGCCGAGGCCTTGCTGCCGTTCGACCTCACGGCCGGGCCGCTCTTCCGCGCCACACTGGTGCGGATGGAAGGCGACCGCCACCTGCTGCTCGTCACCTTCCATCACTCCATCACCGACGGCGGGTCGCTGCGCATCTTCTATGAGGAGCTGGGAGCGTTCTATCTGGAGGCGGTCACCGGCGCGGCGCCTGTCCTTCCGGCCCTGCCGGTCCAGTACGCCGATTACGCGGCCTGGCAGCGCGAGCGGCTCCGCGGCGAGGTGCTCGAACAGATGGTCGCCCACTGGCGGCAGCGGCTGGCCGGCGCCCCCGCGGCCCTGGACATGCCGTTCGACCGTCCGCGACCGCCGGTCCAGACCTACGGCGGCACCTCACAGCTCCTGGAGGTCGGCGCCGAGGACGTCCAGGCCCTCCGCGCCTTTGCGCGCGATGAGAGCGTCACCCTCTTCATGATCCTCATCGCGGCCTGGGCGACGCTCGTCCACCGTCTGACCGGCGAGGACGACGTGGTGCTGGGGACGCCGACCGCCAACCGTCCGCACCCCGAGCTCGAGCCGCTCGTCGGCTTCTTCGCCAACACCATGCCGCTGCGGGTCGACCTCTCCGGAGATCCGACCTTCCGCGAGCTCGCGGCCCGGGTCCGGACCGTGGTGCTGGCCGACTTCGCCCACGAGGAGCTGCCCTTCGAGAAGGTCGTCGAGGAGCTGAAGCCCGAGCGCGACCTCAGCCACCATCCGATCTACCAGATGGTCGTGGCGCTCGAAACGTCGTCGCGGCCCGACCAGTTGGACCTTCCCGGCCTGCGCCTGGCTCCGTTGCCTCCGACCGAGGGCACGGCGAAGTACGACGTGGCCCTCTACATGAACGATCGCGGCGGCCGGCTCGCCGGGCTCTTCGAGGCCAACCGCGACCTCGTCGACCGCTCCACGGCCGCGCGCTGGCTCAGCCAGTTCACGGTCCTGGCCGCAGCCGGGGCGGGTGGTCCGGAGCAGCGCCTCTCGAAGCTGTCTCTCCTCGCGCCGGGCGAGCAGCTCCAGATTCTCGACCACGTGCGCGAGCGGGTGAAGGTGCGCGGCTACCGGGTGAATCCCCAGGTCGTCGAGGCCGCCCTCGCCGCTCATCCGGCGGTCGGCTCGGCGGTCGTGATCCTGCGCGCCGACCGCTCCGGCGAGGAGCAACTCGTGGCCTACGCCACGGCCCGGCCGGATGGATCGGTTCCGGGGTCGGGAGAGCTGCGTGGCTTCCTGAGCGAGCGCCTGCCCAAGTACATGCTCCCCGGCGCCTTCGTCTCTCTCGATGTCCTGCCGACGACGGCCACAGGCGAGATCGACCGGAACGCCCTGCCGGCTCCCGAGGAGAGCGCCGCGGCCGCCGACGAGCCCATGATGCCGAGCGAAGGCGCGGGACGGATCGTCGCCGAGATCTGGCAGGAGCTCCTGAAGGTCGAGCGGGTCGACCCCCGCGACAACTTCTTCGCCCTGGGTGGACACTCCCTGCTCCTCCTGCCGATGCAGGAGCGCATCCGCGACCGCTTCGGCGTCAACCTGCCGGTCGTCGAGCTGTTCAAATTTCCGACCGCGGGCGCGCTCGCGGACCACCTGCACAAGTTGCAGGAGGCCTCCCGCCAGGCCGAGACGCCGCCGGACCCGGTGATGACCAAGGTCCAGGAGCGCGCCGCGCGCTCACGGACCGCGAGCCGCGACCGCTTCGCCGACGCCCGGAAGCGGACGAAGCTGGCAGGCAGCTCCGAACCCGTTCCCGAGGAAGAGGTCACAGACTGAACGGCACGATCTGATCTTCAAGGAGCCCCGCGATGGAGAGTCCATCGGACATCTCAACCAATGCCATTGCAATCGTCGGCATGGCGGGACGGTTCCCCGGCGCCGGAGACATCGAAGGCTTCTGGAAAAACCTTGTCGCGGGCATCGAGTCGATCACGTTCTTCTCCGAGCAGGAGCTGCGGGCCGCCGGTGTCGATCCCGCGCTGATGGCCGATCCGGCCTATGTCGGAGCGCGGTCCATCGTCGAAGAGGCGGAGCTGTTCGACGCGGCCTTCTTCGACCTGAGCCCCCGTGAGGCGGAGGTGCTCGATCCCCAGCATCGGCTGCTCCTGGAGTGCGCCTGGGAGTCCTTGGAGAGCGCCGGTTGCGATCCCAGGAGATACCCGGGCCCGATCGGCGTCTTCGCCGGCGCCGGCTTCAACACCTATCTGCTCTCCAACGTGCAGCACAATCCGGAAGTCATCGGGGCCGTCGGCTCCTTCCAGGCGATGCTGGGCAACGGCTGCGACACCCTGGCCACCCGGGTCTCCTTCAAGCTCGG
>JACZDC010159667.1_pt1 | contig 50021 bp, 41 predicted proteins | sample 8641791 | NCBI WGS metagenome assembly JACZDC01 (sample SAMN15324613, study PRJNA640507) | soil metagenome | isolation source: intercropping peanut in the second line | place: China: Luxin town, Laibin City, Guangxi Province | collected 2019-07-25 | depth 10cm m
AAGGTCGACGGCAAGCTGTTCCTGACCACCGACAGCGTGAAGATCCCCCGCATCGAGATCCAGCTCACCGGAACCGCGCTCTGATCCCTTCTGGAGGGAAGCCGTCTCCGCTTGGCGACGGTTTCCCTCCAAATGATACTTCGTTCCGTTCTTCCGTATACTCCCGTCCTTTCGTTGCCTATACTGGTCGCCGGAGATCATCTCCGGGAGCGCAGGCGTGCTCCCGGAACGGAACCCGGAGGACAGGGGATGCGGAGAAAGTCTGTCTCGTCGTCGTCAGTTGCGTCGGTTGGGTACGATCCCGATTCCCAGACCCTGGAGATCGAGTTCCACAGCGGCTCGGTCTACGACTATGAAGAGGTACCGCCGGAGGTTTTTCAGGGACTGATGGCGGCGCCGTCGAAGGGCCGGTATTTCGCGAACGAGATCCGCGGCCAGTATCCTTCAACGAGGCTCTAAGGCCGGCCCCAAAGATCCTTCTCGGACTTGGCCGGCGCCGGGCGGCGGCGGCCTTTCGCGAGGATCTGCTGGACCTCTTCCATCGTCGGCGCCAGCACCGCCTGCTGGGCCTGCGCGAGCTCGCCGATGCCCTTGAAGGCCAGGTCGACGAGCGTGTCCATCTCCTCGCGCCGGAAGCTGCGCTTCTCGCCGGTGCCCTGGATCTCGACCAGTGCGCCGCTGGCGGTGGCGATCACGTTCATGTCCACCTCGGCCACCTGGTCCTCGACGTATTCGAGGTCGAGGAGCGGCGTGCCGCCGACGATGCCGACGGAGACGGCGGCGAGCTGGTCGGTGAGCGGCCACTCCGAGATGTCGCCGGTCATGAGCAGGCGGCCTAGCGCCAGGCTCGCGGCCACGTAGGCGCCGGTGATGGCGGCGGTGCGGGTGCCGCCGTCGGCCTGGAGGACGTCGCAGTCCAGGGTCAGGGTGCGGTCCGGCATCTTCGTCATGTCGATCACCGCGCGCAGGCTACGGCCGATCAGGCGCTGGATCTCGGCGGTGCGGCCGGAGGGACGGCCCTGTGAGACCTCGCGCGGGCTGCGCGTATGGGTGGCGCGCGGCAGCATCGAGTACTCGGCGGTCACCCAGCCCTGGCCCTTGTCCTTGAGGAACGGCGGCACCCGGTTGTCCACGCTCGCCGCCACCAGCACCCGCGTGTCGCCGACCTCGATCTGTACCGAGCCTTCGGCGAATTTGAGAGCTCCGGTCCGGATGTGGACGGGGCGGAGGGCGTCGGCCGCGCGGCCGTCGGGACGAAGGGTCGAAGGGGGTGTTTCGTTCATGGGCGCATTCTATTGCGGGTTTCACTCATCCGGACCGCGGGCGGCTCCGTACCCCCTACGAAGACGCGCGATGCCGGCCGGCGCCGCGAACAGCCCCGACAAAAGAATGGATTGGGATGAAGGAGGTTTGCTCCATGAAGAGTCGTTGTGTCGCCGCAGGTCTACTCGCCGCCGCAGCCATGCTGGCCCCAGCTCTGCCCGCGTCGGCGTCGAGCCACCGCGAAGCGCCTGCCATCACTGAAACCCCCAAAGTGGACAGCACGGATTTCTATATGTTCCGGAGCTATGAACCGGGACGCTCCGGCTATGTCACGCTGATCGCGGATTACTTTCCCTTCCAGGACCCGTTCGGAGGTCCCAACTATTTCGCGCTCGATCCCGACGCGCGCTACCGCATCCACATCGACAACAACGGCGACGGCGTCGAGGATCTGACTTTCCAGTTCCGCGTGGCGCAGCTCCTCCGGGATCTGAAGGTCCCCGTCGGCGGCCAGCAGGTCTCGGTGCCGCTGTACAACATCGGCCCGATCTCGGGAGGGCCCGGTCAGCGGTCGGACACTCTGAACGTTCTCGAAAGCTACACCATGGCCGTGATCCGCGGCCCGCTGTCGAACCCGACGAGCTTCGAATACGCCACCGGGCCGGGACCGGTCGGTGCCCGCTTCGGCAAGCCGGCGGACAACGTCGGCGAGAAGTCGATCCCGGACTACAACGCCTACGCGGCGAACTTCATCTGGGACTTCGAGATGCCCGGCTGCAACAGCGGCCTGGGCCGCATCTTCGTCGGCCAGCGCAAGGAGCCCTTCGCCGTCAACGTCGGCGAGGTCTTTGATCTGGTGAACCTGAACCCGCTGGGACCACGCGATGCCGAGCCGAACGCGCTGGAAGACAAGAACATCACCACGTTCGCGCTCGAGGTGCCGATCAACTGCCTGACGCGCAACGGCAACAGCCCGATCATCGGCGGCTGGCAGACGGCGGCCCTGCCGCGCAACCGCGCTTTCAAGAACAACCCCACCTTCATGAGCCCGACCAACGAGAGCGGCGAGTTCGTGCAGGTCTCCCGCCTGGGCATGCCCCTGGTCAACGAGGTTGTGATCGGCATCAAGGACAAGAACCTCTTCAACCAAGCGACCCCGGTCGGCGACGCGGCGCTCGCCACCTACATCACCAACCCCACGCTGCCCGAAATCCTGCAACTCCTCTTCCCGGTGCAGGCGCCGAACAACTTCCCGCGCACCGATCTGGTGGCGGCATTCGCGACCGGCATCCAGGGGTTGAACTTCCTCTCGGACGGCAAGCCGCACGAGATGCAGCGGCTCAACACCTCCACGGCACCCACGCCGGCCGGGTCGCAGAACAATCTCGGCGTCCTCGGCGGCGACAACGCCGGCTTCCCGAACGGCCGCCGTCCCGGCGACGACGTGGTCGACATCGAGCTGCGGGTGGCGATGGGCGTCCTCTGCCACGCCTTCCCGGGCGTCTTCTGCAACCCGGCCGACGCGCCGTCGGGCAACCTGCCGTTCACGGACGGCACGCTCCAGGACGTCAGCCAGTTCGACAACCAGTTCCCCTATCTGAAGGACCCGCTGCCGGGCTCGCCGAACGGCCCCAACGGAGTGGGGAACTGAGACGATGATGTTGCCGCGGACGCTCCTTCTTCTCGGCCTCCTCCTGTCAGGACCGGTACTGGCCCATGACTTCTGGATCGAGCCCTCGACGTTCCGGCCTGCGCCGGGCGGCCGGGTCGCGGTCCGGCTGCGCGTGGGACAGAACCTGCTCGGCGATCCGGTCCCGAGGGAGCCGCAGAGGATCGAGCGTTTCGCGGCGATCACTGGAACCGGAGAGGCGGGGGTACCCGGCGTGCCGGGCTCGGACCCGGCGGGCTGGCTGCTTCCGTCCTCTCCCGGTCTCCTCTGGATCGTGTACGACAGCGGCCACGAATCCGTCCAGCTCGACGCGGCGAAGTTCGACGCCTACCTCGGCGACGAGGGGCTGGAGAGGATCCGGAAGCTGCGCAAGGCGGGTCCGGGTCCGGTCAAGGAGATCTACTCCCGGTGCGCCAAGTCGCTGCTGGCGGTTGGCGCCGCCGGTCCGGCCGCGGGCTACGACAAGGTGCTCGGCCTGGAGTTGGAGCTGGTCGCGGAGAAGAACCCCTATGCGCTCAAACCCGGAGAGGATCTGCCGTTGCGGCTGCTCTACAAGGGCAAGCCTCTCGACGGCGCTCTTCTGGTGGCGATCCCCAAATCAGCACCGGACGCGCGGGCTTCGGCCCGCTCGGACCGGCACGGCAAGGCGGCCTTGCGCCTCGACCGGCCCGGGCTCTGGCTGGTCAAGGCCGTCCACATGGTGCCGGCCCCGGCAGGCAGCGGCGCGGAGTGGGAGAGCCTGTGGGCCTCTCTCACCTTCGAGCTGCCGGCACGCTAGTTTCGAAAAAGATTGCGTAAAAGAGAGGCGACTCTTGCTAGACTCCCCGCGACCGTCGCTGCTGGCGGTCCTCTCCAAGATGACGAGCCCGCCTCCCGACGAGTCTGCGCTGGTCCGCCGGATCGCCTCCGGCGATGGCGAAGCGTTGACCCGGCTCTTCGATCTGCACTCGCCCGTGGCGCTCGGCCTGCTGATCCGCATCCTGGGAGACCGGGCCGAGGCCGAAGAGGTGCTGCAGGAGGTCTTCCTCCAGGTCTGGACCCAGGCCGACCGCTACGACGCGGACCGCTCGTCGCCGCGCGGCTGGCTCCTGATGCTGGCCCGCTCGCGCGCCCTCGACCGGCTGCGGCGGCGGGACGCGCGCCGCCGCCGCGAGGAGGAGACGGCCGAGGAGGAGTCCCGCCTTACGGTGGAGCCCCGCGGGACCGAGCGGCTGGAGGCAGCGGAGCGGCAGAGCCGGGTCAGTTCGGCCCTCGGCTCGCTTTCACCCGATCAGCGGCACTGTATCGAGCTGGCCTTCTTCGAGGGCCTCACCCATACCCAGATCGCCGAGCGCCTGAAGGCGCCTCTCGGAACGGTCAAGTCCCGGATCCTGCTGGGCATGAGCAAGCTACGAAACGTATTGAGCACGTCATGAACCCGGGCCACTCCGCACGCCACGAAGAGCTCCTGCCGGCGTACGCCCTCGGCGCGCTGGACGGGGAGGAGCTGCGCGAGCTGGAGACCCACCTCGCCGCCGGCTGCGAGGAGTGCCACCGGCTGCTCGACCTGTGGCAGGGCGACGTCGAGGAGCTGGCCGCCGCAGTGGAACCAGTCGCGCCGTCGGAGGAGACCCGGCGGCGCATCCAGAGGCTGGCAGGAGCTCCTGCCGCGCCGGTGGTGCCGATCCGCCGGCCCGCCGCCAGCTCGGTCACCCGCTGGGCGTGGCTCGCGGCCGCGGCCTGCCTGCTGATCGCCGCCGGATCGCTCTGGCGCCAGGCGCAGCTCGGCCGGCAACTGGACCAGGTTGGCGCCGAGCGCGACCGCCTGGCGCGCGAGGTCGAAGGCCTCGACCAGCAGCTCGGGCTCGCCCGCGCCGAGTCGCAGCGCCTGGCCGAGTCGCTGTCGATCATCGCCTCGCCGGGCTCGCGCTCGATCCAGCTCGCGGGTCTCGGACCGACTCCGGAGGCGAGTGGCCACACGTTCGTCAGTCCGGAGCGCCGCGAGGCCGTCTTCTATGCCTTCCACCTGCCGGCGCCGGAGCCGGGCAAGACCTATCAGCTCTGGTGGATCCAGGACGGCAAGCCGGTCTCCGCCGGCACCTTCGGCGTGGACGAGCGCGGCACTGGCAGCCTGCGGGTCCAGAACGTGGCGCAGCCCGGCCAGATCCAGGCCTGGGCCGTGACCGTCGAGCCCGAAGGCGGCGTTCCACAGCCGACCGGCGCCATGGTTCTGAAGGGATAAGCTAGAATCCGGGTCCCGATGAGCGGCCCGAGCAACCTTCTGGATCGACTTCGCGAACGGGCCAGCCAGGTCGGCGCCACGGTCGTGCTCGCCGAGGGCGAGGACCCGCGCGTCCTGGCCGCCGCCGAGCGCGCCGCGGCCTCGGGCCTCTGCCGGGTCAACGTCGTCGGCCGGCGCGAGGAGGTGGCGCGGACCGCCGAGGCCGCCGGCCTGACCCTGACCGTCCCGGTCCTGGAGCCGATCGCGGAGCCGGACCTCCAGCACGTCACCGCCCGGCTCTCCGAGCGTCTCGCGGCGCGCGGCCTCGGCCCGGCCGAGGCCGGCAGTCTGGCGCTCAACCCTCTCTACTACGCGTGCCTGCGGGTCGCCTCGCGGCGCGCGGACGGCGCGGTCATGGGTGCGGTTGCGACCACGGCCGACACCATGCGTGCCGCGCTGCGCGTGATCGGACCGCGGCCCGGCCTCAAGGTCGTCTCCTCCTGCTTCCTGATGGTGCTCCCCGATGGGCGGGCACTCATCTACAGCGACTGCGGCGTGGTCCCCGATCCCGATCCCGAACAACTGGCCGACATCGCCGAGGCCGCGGCGGCGAGCTGCCGCACCCTCCTCGCCGTGGACCCGCGGGTGGCCCTGCTCTCGTTCTCGACCCACGGCAGCGCGCGCCATCCGCGAGCCGAGAAGGTGCGCTCCGCGCTGGAGATCCTGCGCGGCCGGAACGTCGACTTCGATGTGGACGGCGAGCTGCAGGCCGACGCCGCGCTCGTGCCGCAGGTAGCGGAGCGCAAGGCGCCCGGCAGCACCGTGGCCGGCCGCGCGAACGTCCTCGTCTTTCCCGACCTGGACGCCGGCAACATCTCCTACAAGCTGACTGAGCGGCTGGCCGGGGCGCGCGCGGTGGGTCCGCTGCTCCAGGGTCTGGACCGGCCGATCAACGACCTGTCGCGGGGGTGCTCCGTGGAGGACATCCTCGACGCCATGGCCGTGACCGCCCTTTCTTCTGCGACCGATCGGAGGCCTTCATGAAAGTGCTGGTAGTGGGTGGAGGAGGCCGCGAGCACGCGCTCTGCTGGAAGCTGCGCCAGAGCCCGCTCCTGACAGAGCTGTACTGCGCGCCGGGCAACCCCGGCATCGCGGCCGTGGCCGACCTGGTGCCGATCGCGGCCGAGGAGGTCCAGCGCCTGGCCGACTTCGCGACCGAGATGAAGATCGACCTCACCGTGGTCGGCCCCGAGCTGCCGCTCACCCTCGGGCTCGTGGACGAGCTGACCGCCCGCGGTCTCAAGGTGTTCGGTCCCACCATGCGCGCCGCGGAGCTGGAAGGCAGCAAGGTCTTCTCCAAGGAGCTCATGCAGCGGCACGGCATCCCGACCGCGCCGTTCGCCGTGGTCCACGGCGCCGAGCAGGCGCGCGAGGTGCGCGGCCGGTTCGGCTGGCCGGTGGTGATCAAGGCCGACGGCCTCGCGGCCGGCAAGGGCGTGGTGATCGCGAACGACGAGGCCGAGTACGACGCCACGGTGCGCGAGCTGTTCGAGGACCGACGCTTCGGCATGGCCGGAGACCGTGCGATCGTCGAGGCGTTCCTCGAAGGCGAGGAGGTCTCGTTCATGGTGCTCTCGGACGGCGAGCGCGTCCTGCCCCTGGCCACCGCCAAGGACTACAAGCGCATCGGCGACCACGACACCGGTCCGAACACGGGCGGCATGGGCGCGCACAGTCCGGCCGGCGTGATGTCCGGAGAGACCGCGGCCGAGGTGATGGAAAAGGTCATCCATCCGACCATCGCCGGCATGTCGGCCGAAGGCCGGCCGTTCACCGGCGTGCTCTACGCCGGGCTGATCCTCACCAAGGATGGTCCGCGCGTCCTCGAATTCAACGCCCGCTTCGGCGATCCCGAATGTCAGGCGATCCTGCTGCGGCTGGAGGACGATCTGCTGGCCGTGCTGGCCGCGGGCGCGCGCGGGGAATTCGACGTCCGCCGGCTCACGTTCCGGAAAGAGGTCTCTGCCTGCATCGTACTGGCGAGCCCGGGGTATCCAGGGGGGGCGGGCCGGCCGGCGACGGGCGAACCGATCCGCGGTCTGGATCGGGCGGCGGAGGTTCCCGGGGTGGAGATCTTCCACGCCGGGACTGGGTTGAAAGACGGCGAGCTGGTGAGCGCGGGCGGCCGGGTGCTGTCGGTCTGCGCCACCGATCCGGAGCTGGCGGGCGCGCTGCGCAAGGCCTACACGGCGGTGGAGAGGATCGACTGGCCGTCCAAGGTCTACCGGCGGGACGTCGGGCGCCGGGTGGTCGAGCGGGCGAATACAGCAGGATCGTGATAACGTAACGCCCGATTTTCTCCTCCGGCCGTACCGAGCTCGATTTCCCCTTGCGCCTCGGCGCGGGCCGGCGGAGCTGGTATCCATCGTGCAATAGGCTGCAACGCTGTCGCAAGGGACTGGATGAATCCAATGAGCTGTAATGGTTGTGCTTTCAAGGGCATGTCGACGGCGGTCGAAGACGCGTTCGTCGGGGTTCGCTTCCGGGAGGAGACGAACCTGACGCTGTGTACGTCCGGCGGGACGATCTTCGCCCGCGGCGCGCGGGTGGTGGTGGACCTGGAGTCCGGGCCCGCGCTCGGCCACGTCGAACAGTCTCCAATGCCGGTGTTCAAACCGTGCCAGAAGTCGAGCGCGCGCCCGATCCTGCGTGGCGCGGATGATGCCGATCTGGCGTCCTACGACCGGCAGTGCCAGAACGAGATGGCCGGCAAGCTCTTCGCGCAGGAGCGCTCCCGCGCCCTGGGCCTGGACATGAAGATCTCGCTGGTGGACTTCTCTCTGAGTGGCAAGAAGGCAACCTTCTACTTCACTTCGGACGGGCGGGTGGACTTCCGGCAACTCGTGCGCGACCTGTCGAGCCGCTTCTCCGTGAGGGTGAAGATGGTGCAGGTCGGAGCGCGGGACGAGGCCGGACTGATCGGCGGCATCGGCGTCTGCGGGCGCACGCTCTGCTGCTCGACCTGGCTCAAGGACTTCCGGCCGATCTCGATCCAGATGGCCAAGCGTCAGAACCTGAGCCTGAACCCGTCCAAGATCTCGGGCCAATGCGGGCGCCTGCTCTGCTGCCTGGCCTACGAGGACGACAACTACAAAGCGAACAAGGGGCAGGATCGGGCGGCGCCGCCGCCTCCGGCCTGAGCAACCTGACATGGACCCACAAATGGCGAACCGCAAATTGATCCGCCCCGACATGAACGAGCTCAAGAAGGAGCTGCCCGCGCGCAGTGTGCGCCGCAAGCAGAGCCCGCCCGAGCAGACCAACGCCGAGGAGTTCTACTACCTCAAGCAGATGGCGGCGAAGACCCCCATGGTGGTGGTCCTCACCGACGGCGAGGAGCTGCGCGGCTGGATCGAGTGGTACGACAAGGGGGCGATCAAGCTGAACCGCCATGTCGGTCCCAACCTGCTGATCCAGAAGCATTTCATCCGCTACATGTTCAAGGAGGAAGAGCTCCGGCAGCGGCGGGGCAAGCGCGCGGCGGACGGCGACTTCGACCGCGACTGATCGATGACCAAGCCCCGTCTCGTCCTCACCCAGGGCGATCCCGCCGGGATCGGTCCCGAAATCCTGCTCAAGCTCCTCGCCCCCGGCATGCCCGCCGAGTGGCGGCCCTTGCTGGTCGCCGAGCGCGCGGCCCTGGAAGCGCTTCAACCGTCGCTCCCTGACTTTCCCTGGGACCGCCTGCGGTATGTCGACGGTGCTGTTGAAGATGGGGACTTCATCCCCGTGCTCGACCCGGTGGGAAGTCGCCGGCCGGTGACGCTGGGCTCGTCCGGACCGTCGGACGCCGCCGGAGCCATGGCCGCGCTGGACGCCGGCATCGATCTCGTCCGCTCCGGCAAGGCCGACGCGCTCGTCACCGCGCCGGTGAGCAAGGAGTCGATCGCCCGCCACGTGCTGCCCGGCTTCAAGGGTCACACCGACTATCTGGCCGAGGCCTGCGGCCTGGAGCGCTACGGCCGCGACTACCTGATGGCCTTCCTCGCGCCCGGGCTGCAGGTGGCGCTCCTGACCGTCCACCTGCCGATGCGCGAGGCGCTCGACGAGATGCGCGGCGACACGATCGCCGAGGCGCTCGACTGTCTCCACCGCCACGCCGGCGGGAAGATCGCGCTCGCCGGCCTGAACCCGCACGCCGGAGAGGGCGGTCTGCTCGGCGAGGAGGACGGCCGCATCCTGGCGCCCGCCGTGGCCGCGGCGCGCGAGCGCGGGATCGACGTCCACGGTCCCGAGAGCGCCGACTCGCTCTTCGCGAGAGCCCGCCGCGGCGAGTTCGACTGGGTCCTGGCGCTCTACCACGACCAGGGGCTGATCGCCGTGAAGACCGCCGCCTTCGGCCTGGCCACCAACTGGACCTTGGGCCTGCCGTTCCTGAGGACCTCGGTAGACCACGGCACGGCCTTTCCCCTGGCGGGGAAAGGTTTGGCCGACGAGAAACCGCTGGCGGAGGTGGTGGAGGCGACGCTGGGGATTCTCTCGGGCGGGCTGCCGAAGAAAAGGACTTGAAGGACGCAAAGGACTGGAAGGACTCAAAGGACTGGAAGGACTCAAAGGACCAAAGATCTTTTGTCCTTCAGGTCCTCCAAGTCCTTCAGGTCCTTCAGGAAGCTCCCTTTCCTGTTAGTACCACCGGGATCGTCTTCAGCAGGATCTTCAGGTCGAGCATCGGGGACCAGGAGTCGATGTACTCCAGGTCGAGCTGCATCCAGCGGTCGAAGTCGATGTTGTTGCGCCCGCTGATCTGCCACAGGCAGGTGAGCCCCGGCTTCATCGCGAGACGGCGGCGCTGCCAGCGCTTGTACTGGGCGACCTCCTCGGGGATCGGCGGCCGCGGACCGACGAGGCTCATGTCGCCGCGCAGCACGTTCCAGAACTGGGGCAGCTCGTCCAGGCTGAAGCGCCGCAGGAACCGGCCGAGCAGCGTCACCCGCGGATCGCTCCTCAGCTTGAACACAGGCCCCTGCATCTCGTTCAGATGCAGCAGCTCGCGGCGCCGCTCCTCCGCGTCCTCCACCATCGTCCGGAACTTGTAGAGCGTGAAGAAGCGCCCGTTCAGGCCACAGCGGGTCTGGCGGAAGAAGACCGAGCCGCCCGAGGTCACCTTGATCGCCAGCGCGATGATCGTGACCACCGGCAGGCCGAGCAGGAGCAGGAGAGAGGCGAGCGCGATGTCCAGCGCCCGCTTCGCCATGAGCTGGAGCTGGCTCGTCGGCGTCGTGGCGAAGGACAGCAGCGGCATGCCGTCCAGCTCCTCCATCTCCACCCGTGCCAGCGCGTGCGGGAAGAGATCGAGCGCGAAGCGGGTGCGGATGCCCTGCTCCTGGAGGCTCAGGAAGAGATCCTCCAGCCGGTCGAGCTCGCGGCGGTGGACCGCGAAGATCACGTCGTCCACCACATTGCTCTCGACGATGCGCGGGATGTCCTCCACCTGGCCGAGGAGCGGGTAGGGACTGGTCCACGGCTCCTCGGAGCCGTTGCCATTCCCCCCATTCCCTCCGATACCGGTGTCGATGAAGCCGAGCACCCGGAAGCCCCAGAAGCGGTGGGTGCGGATCGACTCGGCAATCCGACGCGCCGTCGGGCTCGTTCCCACGATCAGCACCGCCCGGTAGTTGAAGCCATGGGAGCGGACGTAGCGCGCCGTGGTGCGGATGGCCAGCTTCTCGCTGAGCAGGAACAGGCAGGCGAAGCCGGCGAACAAAAACACCCAGAAGCGGCTGATCCGGTCGTTGCCCAACAGGTGCTCGTCCACCCGGGCGATGTAGAGGACCAGGGTGAAGATCACCGCGCCCGACAGGCAGACCCGAAGGATGGCCCAGGCCTCGTCGAGGATCGGCACCGTGCGGTGCGACCGATAGCGGCCCGACGACAACAGCAGCCCGCCCCAGATCGCCAGCGCCAGCGGCAGCAGGGGGAAGTACTCGGACAGCGGGTACAGGTGACTCGGGAACGTCCCCGGGGCCAGCCTGGGCAGCATCCAGCTCCGCACCGCGAACGCCAACAGAAATGCGGCGGCGACAAGAGCGAGATCCAGCAGGAAGATTCCGACCGCGAGGATCCGGGCTCGTTCTTTCAGCATGGAATAGGGAGTTCTCTCCGGAGCGGCCTCGTCATGCCGCTCGCTATTCTAACGTGCGACGGGCAAGATGCATCTATGCCGTGTGGGTATTTTAGAGCGCGGACAATCGCCGGAACAGGCCCGCGTATTGATCTGTGACCCTCTCCCACGAGTAGAGGAGCCTCGCGCGGCGAGCCGCGGCGCGTCCGCGGGCCGCCGCCCGGCCGGGGTTTCGCCGTATCCATTCGAGCTGCTCGGCCAGTGCCGGCGGGGTCTCGGCACGGAAATAGAGGCCGACTCCGCCGGCCACTTCGCGGTTCTCGGGCGTGTCGTTGACGACCACACAGTTGCCGTAGCCCATGGCCTCGACCAGCGCCGGGTGGGTGCCGCCGACCTCGGTGGCATGGATGTAGACCAGAGCGTGCGACATCAGCTCGCGGTACCCCTCGCCATAGATCGCCCCCGGGAACAGGATGCGTGGGTCCGCGCCCTCGGTGAAGCCGCGGATGAACTCGCCCGCGTAGGGCGCGCCGCCGACCATCACGAGCGGCAGGTCGCCGCCGACCTGGCGGTACGCCGCGGCCACCCGGTGCGGGTTGTTCTCGGGCTCGAACCGGCTCACATAGAGGAAGTAGCCGCGATGGGAAAGGCCCAGCCGCTCGAGCACCCCTTCCTCGGCCGGCGGCCGCGGCTCGACACCGTAGGCGATCGGTACCGATTCGGCGCCGTAGCGGTCGAGGTAGTGGCGGCGGATCACCTCGGCGTCGGTAACCAGGATGTCGGGCAGGGCGCAGGCGAGTCTCTCGGACAGCGCGTACACGAACCGGCCGACCGGCCCCCACTTGGCGCGCCGCTTCTCGATCCCGTCCACGTGGAGCGCGACCGGGATGCCGCCGATCCGCAGCAGGGGGACGAAGATCGCGTTCGCCGAGTTGACCACCAGCGCCGCGTCGTATCCTGCTCGCGCCGCATGCAGGCAGGAGAGGAAGGTGTGGACTGGCGTGTCCAGGTACTTGGTGCGGATCGTCGGCAGCACGACCAGCTCGGCGCCCCGGTACTCCCGGAGCGTCCGCGGCGTGGAGTGGGACCGGCAGTAGACCGTCACCTGGAATCCACGCGCCACGAGTCGGGTGGCCAGCTCCTCCATGAGCGTCTCGTACCCGCCGTAGCGATTCGGGATGCCGCGGCTGCCGATCAGGGCCACTTTCATATCGGCAGCCCCTGGACACGGAACCAGCGCTCGATGTCGGTGGTCTTCCGTCCCTGGACGATCCGCCGCCGCTGGATCAGCTCGCGGCGGTGGCGCCACAGCCAGGAGTAGGCCGGCAGCGAGGTGTGCTCGCGGAGCAGGACATAACCGAGCGCCTGGAGATCCCGGAAGATCGTCGGGACCAGGGTCCGGAGCAGGTTGCCCGCGGTCTGGTGGTAGATCCGGAGCAGGTAGCGGTTCTTCAGGGAGTGGTAGTTGACCATGGGCGGCATGGCGGACCGGCGCTCGGGCAGGTTGAACCGCCGGTGCTCGCAGACCGCGGCCGGCTCGTAGAGGATCTCCCACCCGCGTTCGCGCAATCGGAACGCAAGCTCGGCGTCCTCACGGAAAGAGTGGAACCTGGAGTCGAAGATCTCGCCGTCGACCGCCACATCGTCGAGGGCCTCGCGGCGGAACAGGGTGGCCGCGCCGGTCGCGCCGAACACCCGCTCCGGGGTGGCGAGCTGGCCGCGATCCTCCTCGCCGGAGCCCCGGTCCAGGTGGCGCCAGGAGGGGATCAGCCGCATGCCGCAGGCGTCGAGCCGCCCGTCGGGACGGACCAGCCGGCCGGTGACCGCGCCGACCCTCATGCCGGGCTGGTCCATGCGGGCGAGCAGCCGGCTCACGAAGTCCGGAGCCGGCCGGGCGTCGGCGTTCAGGGTGAGGACGAACGGCGCCGAGGTTCGTGAGATGGCCTCATTCATCCCCCCGGCGAAGCCGCGGTTCTCCTTCAGCTCGACGAGATGGACTGGATAACGGCGCGCGATCTCAACGGTGTCATCCGAGCTCGCGCAGTCCACGACGATCACTGGCAGAGAGGCCACCGACTCCAGACAGCCGGGCAGGTCGGCGGCGGAGTTGAAGGTGACGATGCAGACGGCCACATTCATCGTGGCAGTCTCCAGCCGGTGAGCGCTCCGGCGAGAACCATCAGGAGACCCCGCAAGGCCTCGGACCGGGAGGTCGCGCGGCGTGGTCTATAGAGAGGAAGGAGAAGGAGCCGGATCGCCATGCCCGGCACCAGAGCCACACGGGCGGCCAGGGACCAGAGCAGCCCATGATGGAGCTCCAGATAGCGGGTCAGGTTCCGATAGTAGATCCAGAGGAACCGCCCATAGCCGAGCCGGGGCACCGTGCTTCCGAGGCCATGCCGGAACACAGCCGCAGGCCAGTAGAGAAGGATATGGCCGGCCTGCTGGAGCCGGGCGGCGAGGTCGACGTCCTCGAACCACGCCGGTTGGAAGCCTTCGTCGAACCCGCCGACCGCCTCGAACACGCTCCGCCGGAGAGCCAGCGCCGCCGCCGCCGGCTGCTCGACCGGCGATCCGGCCGGCGGCTCGGGTCCGCTCTCGGGAGCCCCGGCGAACGGAAACGCCTGGAGCAGGAGATGCCAGGGAGGCGGCAGGCGCCGGAGTTGCCACCCCGCCTGGGATCGGCCGTCCGGACTGATGAGTCTCGGAGCCAGGCCGGCGGCCTCGGGATGAGCTTCGAAGCCTTCGAGCAGCCGGTCGAGAGCGCCTGGCTCCGGCACGGCGTCGGGGTTGAGGATCAGGAGGATCTCACCCTGCGCCTCGGCCGCGCCCCGATTCGCGCCGCCCGCGAAACCCAGATTCCGACCGGGCTGGACCAGCCGGGCCGGGCCGAGCGCCAGGGGTCCGGAAGAGCCGTTGTCCACCACGATCAGCTCGAACCGCGGATCCCGAGGCCAGGCGGAGGTCAGCTCCGCCAAAGGCTCCTCGTTGCGCCAGTGGACGACGATGCCGGTCAGCCGGGGCATGCGCGGGAAGGTTACAGGACAAAGGACCCAAAGGACATCAAGGACCCGAAGGACCTTCTGCTCGTCCTTGATGTCCCTTTCGTCCTTTGTGTCCTTTGGCCTGAACGGCGCGCACCCACCCGCCCAGGATCCCGGCAACCCGGGCGCCGTCCAGGGAGAGAACGGCGCGCACGAGATCCAGCAGGTCGCGGACGGCCATCCTGAGCCGGGAACCGCGGCCGAACGCCCGGCGGGCGACGATCCAGCGGTTGCCGTAGAGCAGCCGCCACCGCTCGCGGCTCATCGTGGCGCCCGTCGCCGAACCGGCGTGCCGGGCGCGGGCGGCGGGGACGAGCAGCGCTTTCCACCCCGTCGCATGGAGCCGGACCGCGAGGTCGACATCTTCATAGTAGGAGACCAGGTCCGGATCGAAGGGCTTGGGCGGCAAGGCCTCGCGCCGGTAGATCGCGGCCGTGGCCGAGACGCCGAGCACCTCCCGGACGGGCTCGTCCGGGTTCGGTGCCGGCTCGCCGTGGCCGATCTGAACTGCCTGCAGCCATCGGTTCCAGGCGATGCCGCAACCGTCTGCACGATCCAAGGAATCAAGGATCAGGTTCACTCCCTGGGCCGCAGCGGCTTTGGGCTCGTGGTCCAAAGCTTCGATCAGCCGGGCGATCCAACCCGGCTCGACCAGGGCATCGTCGTTGACCGTCGCGACAAACTCGCGGGACGACGCGGTGATCCCGAGGTTCGTGGCCGAGGCGAACCCGAGGTTTCGTCCCGGCCGGACGGTTTTGTCAGGAAGGCTGGTCTCGACCGGCTTCTCCCCCTGGTCGATCAGCACGATCTCGATCTCCGGAGCGTCCTTTCGCAGCGCTTCCAGGCATGCCACCAGCCAGGGGCTGCGGCCGAGGGTCGGGATCACGGCCGTCACTCGCGCCCCGCGATCACCCGGCGAGGCCATCTACTTCTCCCAGTGAAAGTCCACCCGGTCCAGGATCGCGCCGTTGAGCGCTCCTAGAGGATGGGGACCGTAGGCGGCCAGCACCAGCGGCTCGCCAGCCGGCCAATCGAAGGGACCGAGCACGATCTTCTCCCAGACGCGGCTTCGGCCCGGCGTCCAGATCGCCAGCAGCCGGTCCCCCGCGCGCACGTCGAGCCGGAACGGCACCGGCTGGTTGCGGATCAGCTCGCCGTGCAGCGTGAGCGTCACCTTCGAGCCGCCCGGGTTGACCGGCGCCTTCAGCATTTCGTTGATCCGCAGCACCCAGCCGCCGCGGTGGCGCGCCCGCTCGATGATCCAGAGATCGGGATGGACGTGGCCGCCGCTCTTCCAGACCTGGGTATCCTCGATCTCCACGGTGCGCGTGGGCATCCGGGCCGCCACCACCGGCAGCGCCGCGGCGCCGGCGATCACCAGGGCGACCCCCACGATCCCTGCGATCCCGGTTCCTTTGCCTTCGCGCCGTCGCACCGGCAGCCACCAGGCCAGCGCCGCCAGACCGAGCGAGACCGGCGGCCAGATCCAGGTGGCCGGCCGCAATCGGACCGAGCTGGGGAAAAACCGTGCCAGGTCCTCGCCCAGACGCTCGCTCAGATGGTCGAGAGGATACGTCCGGCCGTTCGCGAAGCTGTAGGTCCAGCCCGGCACCACCACCCAGACCAGCGTCAGAGCCAGGGTGAGCGCGGCGAGGCCGGCGATCAGCGCCCGCGCCCCCGGTCCGCGCCGGTCGGCGAGCAGCGGCACCAAGGCCACGGCCAGGAGCGGCAGCGCGATCAACGCGTAGCGGAACGGCGGCGACCATCCGCCGTACCACTCCGTGCGCGGCGCCACGATGACCAGGTAGGGCACGCTCAACACCACGAGGTGGGCCAGCAGACGGTTGCGCCGGACCAGGAGCAGCAGCGCCGCCGGCAGCAGGATCATCCACACCGGAGCCGCGCCGAACAACCCGAACGCCGCGTCCCAGAACAGACCCAGGCCGCCCTGGAGGTAGTGGACCCAGGTGTGGCGCTGCGGGTCGATCTCCTCCCAGGAGTGGATCTTGAGCGGGTTCGAGTAGACGAACTGGTTGTAGAGCAGCATGCCCGCGCCGAGCGCCGAGAGCAGACCGGTCAGGATGAAGATCGGCTTGCGCGGCCGGCCGCTGTACCACCAGGCCATGGCCACCAGCGGGATGGCGATGAGCATGAAGCGCATCTTGATGAGCGGCAGCAGCAGCACCGGCAGGCCGATCCCGAGCCACTCGGCCCAGTCCCAGCGCCGGCCGTCGAAACCGAGGATGCGGTCGAGCGCCACGATCAGGAGCAGCGTGGCCGGCACCTCCACCCAGACCTGGTACGAATAGAGGAGGAGAGGCGGCGCGAACGCGGCCAGCGCCCAGACCGCGAGCACCTCGCCGGGCTGGTCCGGGACATACCGCCGCGCAAGGCGCAGCGTCGTCCAGGCCAGCGCCGCGGTGAACGCCGCCATGACCGCCAGCGCCCCGGTCTTGCCGGCGATCCGGTAGGCCGGCGCCAGCACCATGGGCAGCGCCTCGTTGTGCCGGGAGTAGAGCCTGCCGTCCGGTCCGACCGGGTCGCCAGGCTGCGGCGCGATCGGGCGATCCATGAAGTGCCGCCAGTCGCCCTGCGCGTAGTTGTTGGTCAGGTCGGCGTCGAAGTCATACGCCAGGCTGTGGGTGATCAACAGGTTGTAGGGCTCGTCGCCGTCCGGCTGGCGATGGAACGTCGACCACGGAAGGATCGCGAGATAGGCGGTCAGCGGCAGCAGGAAGAACGCGGCCGAAGGCCAGTCCGGCACCCGATAGCCCAGGAGAGGACGGAGAGCGCGGACCTGCCGGAAGATCCGATGGCCGAGAACCAGGAGCAGCCCGGCCGCCAGCACCTCCTCGGACCGCCCGAGGTTCAGGTGCTGCCGGATCACGATCAGCAGGACGAGAACGGCGAGCGCAGCCAGCTCGCCGACGGTCCCGGCCCGGTCGAGAGGCAGCGCGCCCTGGCGGACCGACCGGCGGTGAATCCACGCGAGCGCCGCGAGAATCAGGGGCAGGATCAGGAGCGTGCCCCGGAACGGATCTCCTGGAGCGAGCGACAAGGCTCGCGCGAGACCGGGTCCGCGCAGCTCGACCTGGTGGACGGCGAGGCTGACGTTCCGCGGCAGGCCGGGCGCGAGCTCGATCCGCATCCGCGTGTAGCGTCCGGGCGGGAGATCCCACCGGCAGCGGTAGCGCTGGGCGAGGAAGTCGCCGGCGATCCAGGTGATCCAGGGTTCGGGAGAGTGGAGCCGGGCGGTGTGGAGCACGTCGCTCCGCCGCGCCGCCCACTCGCCGGTGTCCGAGCCGGCGCGGATGACGCGCTCGACGCTCCGGCCGTCGCCGTCAGTCAGGCGGATCAGGGCGACCGGGGTGCCGTCCGCGAGCGGCGCGCCGTTCGAAAGCGCCGAGGCCAGCACGAGCGTAGTGATGGGTTCGAGAGGGAGATCGATCTCGCGCGCCGGGCGGTCCACGTCGAACGGGATGGAGGTCTCGGGCGCGAGGATCGGCCGGCCGGCGGCGAACAGGTCGGGGATGGATCTCACGAGTCCGAGCGCCTCACGGACCGGCTGCTCCCGGCGCCAGGGATAGGCGTCGAGCAGGGCCGTGACCGCGAGCAGAAGGCCGATCAGGGCTCCGACCGGAACCATGACCGAGGCCGGAAGGCGTTCAATCCGCCGCCGGAGAATCAAGGTCGCGACACCCAGGATCAGGATGGCGGCTGTGGTCCGCACGTTCCAGCCCGGACCCAGGGCGAGGATCAGGGCCGCGACGATCAGCACGAGAGAGCCTTGGACGCGCCGGGCCGCGACCGTCAGAGCCAGGCCGGCAGCCAAGGGCAGAACGAGAAGGGCCACGAGCGTCCGAGGCGTGACCGGCTCGAACAGCAACTCGCCGCGCAGGAGGATCTGGGCGCCCAGGGCCAGCGGGATCGTCACGTTCGCCGGCAGCTCCGGCAGGGTCCGGGCCAGGCGCCGTGCCGCGGAGACCGCGACTGCGGCCAGCAGCATGAGCACGACCGTCGCGCCCCGTCCCGGTCCCGCGGGCAGAGACCAGACCGCCGTCACCGCGAGCGTGGCCCCGACGGCAAGCTCGGCCGCGGGAGCCGGAGCCAGTACGGCGACCACCAGAAGCGCCGCCGTCGCGAGCTTCCCGAGGAAGAGACCCTCGGCCGCCGCGGGAGCCCCGGCCTCGCGCACCGAGAACGCCGCGATGGCGCCCAGCACGGCGAGGGGGATCAGGAATCGGGTGAGCACGTTGCGCATAGGGGCCGCCGGGATGTTATCCCTTCCTACGGATGAGCGGCGTCCTGCGTTTGATGGGGAAGAGGAACGAGACAGCCGCGTCCGGGCTGGGACAGCCCCGCGCGGGCGACGACAGCCTCATGCGGGCAGCGACAGCCCCGCTCGGGCGGCAACAGCCTCATGCGGGCGGCGATAGCCCCACTCGGGCCACGACAGCCTCGCGCGGGCGACGACAGCCCCGCGCGGGCTGCCTCCGCCCCGTGTTCGCCAGGGCCTCATGGGATAAGATCCCCCGTCTATGCTCTCCCGAGACCTCTTGCGCGAAGACCCGGAGCGCGTTCGCCAGGGACTGGCGAATCGGAACGCGGACCTCTCCCTCCTCGACACCTGGCTGAAGCTCGATGCCGAGCGGCGCGCCGACCTGGTCGAGGTGGAGGATCTCAAGCGGCGGCGCAACGATGCCAGTCGGGAGATCGGCAAGCTCAAGCAGCAGGGGTTGGACGCCTCCGAGGCCATCGCCGAGGTCGGGCACAGCAAGGCGCGCGTCGAGGAGCTGGAGGCCCGCCTGGCCGCCATCGAGCCCGAGCTGGCGGCGATCGAGATGTCGCTGCCGAACCTCCCCCACGCCAGCGTGCCGGTCGGCAAGGACGAGAGCGCGAACCGGGTCGAGAAGGTCGTGGGCGAGCCGCGGACGTTCGACTTCGAGCCCATGGCGCACTGGGATCTCGGGACGGCCCTGGGCATCCTCGACTTCGAGCGTGGCGCAAAGATCACCGGTGCGCGCTTCACGGTCTACTTCGGGGCCGGCGCCCGGCTGGAGCGTGCCCTGATCTCCTTCATGCTCGACCTTCATACGAGCCGCCATGGCTATACCGAGGTCCTGCCGCCGTTCATCGTCAACCGCGACAGCCTCGTCGGCACCGGCCAGCTCCCGAAGTTCGAGCAGGACCTCTTCCACCTGGAGGGGTATCCGTACTACCTGATCCCGACGGCGGAGGTCCCGGTCACGAACATCCACCGCGAGGAGTTCCTCGATGAGGCGCGGCTGCCGGTGCGGTACACGGCCTACACCCCGTGCTTCCGCAGCGAGGCGGGCTCCTACGGCAAGGACGTGCGCGGCCTGATCCGCCAGCACCAGTTCAACAAGGTGGAGCTGGTCCACCTCACCAGCGCCGAGACGAGCTACGACGCCCTGGAGGAGCTGACCCGCAACGCCGAGACCGTGCTGGAGCAGCTCGGGCTTCCCTACCGGCGGATGACGCTCTGCACCGGGGATATGGGTTTCGGCGCGGCGAAGACCCACGACCTGGAGGTCTGGCTGCCGGGCCAGGGTCTCTATCGGGAGATCTCCTCCTGCAGCAACTGCGAGGACTTTCAGGCGCGGCGCGCGAACCTGCGCTACCGCCCTGCCGGCGGCGGCAAGGCCCGGCTGCTGCATACCCTGAACGGCTCCGGCCTCGCCGTGGGCCGCACCCTGATCGCGATCCTGGAGAACTACCAGCAGGAGGACGGCTCGGTAGTGATCCCGGATCCGCTCCAGCCCTACATGGGAGGGCTGGAGCGGATCACCGCACCGAAGTAAGCTGTAGTCCATCGGAGGGGTGGCTGAGCGGTCTAAAGCAACGGTCTTGAAAACCGTCGGCCCGCAAGGGTCCGTGGGTTCGAATCCCACCCCCTCCGCCAATTCGATCAGCCGAGCTGCAGGCAGAACGCGATCTCTTCCTCGCTGACGGGTGTGGCCGGGTCGCCGACAAACACCGTCTCGTAGGGGATGATCTCGTTCAGGCTGGCGGACTTCCAGCCGATGAAGTCGTGCGACAGGTCGCTCACCTCAGTCGCGTTGCTCTCCCAGAGGTCGTCGACGATCCGGTCGGCGAGGTAGACCTCGTCGGCGGAGAACACGGAGACCTTGGGCGGGCGGAGCGCCATCACCCGCCGCTGGGTATGGCCGAAGTGGTCCCGCTCGATTTCCACGCAGTCCCGATCCCCCTTCATCTGCTCCAGGATGGGCAGCATGGCCTTGGGTGCGGGGCCGAACGGCAGCTTCTGGTAGTGATGACCCGTGATCGACTGGCCGAACCGGCGGTAGGCGGCGAAGTCGCAGTAGAACAGGAGCTTGTTCAGTTTGGTCGAGGAGAAGCGCGGGTCCCTCTCGGACTTGGTCGCGAGATAAAGGATCAGCTCCTTCATCCTCGCGTCGTCGGCCTGCCTGGTCCGCGCTTTCATCGTTCCACCCCTCCGGTACCATCTGGTACGTAGGACCGCTACGTTGCGCTCAGCTTACGCTCTTTCGTTCCTCCGAAGCAAGTCTTCCGCGTGCTCCGCGATCTTCTCCGGCGTGAAGCCGAACTCGCGGGCCAGATCCTTGGCGGGCGCCGAGGCTCCGAAGCGCTTGATGCCGTGGACCTCACCGTCGAGCCCCACGTAGCGCTCCCAGCCCATCGGCGAACCGGCCTCGACGGCCAGGCGCTTGCGGACCGACGGCGGCAGCACCTTGTCCTGATACTCCCTGGACTGGTCGCCGAACAGCTCCCAGCAGGGCATGCTCACAACCCGGACCCGCCGGCCCTTGGCCTGGAGCGACTTGCCGGCTTCCAGGGTGGCCGAGACCTCGGAGCCGGTGGCGATCAGGATCAGCTCGGGATTGTCCGCATCCAGAAGGATGTAGGCGCCCTTCTCCACGCCTTCGCGGGCGCGCTCCGCGGTCTCGGCCAGGATCGGCAGGTTCTGGCGGGTGAGGGAGAGGGCTGTGGGGCCGTGCCGGTGCTCGATCGCCAGGCGCCAGGCCTCGGCGGTCTCGTTGGCGTCCGCGGGACGGATCACGCGCAGGGCCGGGATGGCGCGGAGCGCCGCGAGCTGCTCGATCGGCTGGTGGGTCGGTCCATCCTCGCCCAGGAAGATCGAGTCGTGGGTGAAGACGTAGATCGCCTGGAGCTTCATCAGGCAGGCCAGGCGGATCGGCGGACGCATGTAGTCCGAGAAGATCAGGAAGGTGCCGCCGTACGGGATCCAGAGGCGCGACAGGGCGATGCCGTTCATCACCGAGCCCATGCCGTGCTCGCGCACGCCGAAGCGGAGGTTGCGGCCCTCCGGGCTGCCGGACTCGAAGCTGGGCATGCCCTTGAGGAAGGTGTTGTTCGACGGCGTCAGGTCCGCCGAGCCGCCGGTCAGGAGCGGGATCTTCGCGGCCAGCGCGTTGAGCACCTGGCCCGAGGCGGCGCGGGTCGCGACCGGCTTGTCCTCCGGCTTGAACCTCGGGATCACCTCCTGCCAGCCGTCCGGCAGGCGGTTCGCGAGCCGGCTGTCGAGGTCGGCGGCGGCCTCGGGGTGGGCTTCGCGATAGCGCTTCAGCAGGTCGTTCCACTCCTGCTCCAGCTTGTGGCCGCGCTCGCGGGCGCGCTCGAACGGCTCGCGGGCGCCTTCCGGCACCAGGAAGGTCGGCTCCGTGGGCCAGCCGAGGGCCTTCTTGGTGGCCACGACCTCGTCGGCGCCGAGCGGCGCGCCGTGCGCTTCGGCCGTGCCGCCCTTGTGCGGACTGCCGTAGCCGATCACGGTGCGGACGACCACGAGCGTCGGCCGCTCGGTCTCGGCTTGCGCTTTGGCGATGGCGCCCTCCAGGGCCTCCAGATCGTTGCCGTCGCCGACCCGGAGCACGTTCCAACCGTAGGCCTCGAAGCGCTTGCCGACGTCCTCGGTGAAAGCGAGCGAGGTGGGGCCGTCGATCGAGATCTCGTTGTCGTCGTAGAAGACCTTGAGACGGCCGAGCTTCAGGTGGCCGGCGAGCGAGCAGGCCTCCGAGGCCACGCCTTCCATCATGTCGCCGTCGCTCGCGATGACCCAGATGTTGTGGTCGAAGAGCGGAAAGCCGTCGCGGTTGAAGTGCGCGGCGCCGAGCTTCTCGGCGATCGCCATGCCCACCGCATTGCTGATCCCCTGGCCGAGCGGCCCGGTGGTGGTCTCGACGCCGCGGGTCAGCTCGTGCTCGGGGTGGCCCGGCGTCTTCGAGCCGAACTGGCGGAAGCGCTCCAGCTCCTCCATGGGAAGGCCGTAGCCGCCGAGGTGGAGCAGGGAGTAAAGCAGGGCCGAGGCGTGGCCGCAGGAGAGCACGAAGCGGTCGCGGTTCGGCCAGTCCGGGTTGTCCGGATTGTGCCGCATGTGCCGTGTCCACAACAGATACGCGAGCGGCGCCTGGCCCAGCGGCGCGCCCGGATGGCCGGACTGCGCCTTCTCCACCATGTCGACGGCCAGGAAGCGGATGGTGTTGATCGCCAACTGGTCCGGATTCTTCGTTTCTTCGCCCATGATCTCGCCCTCCTCCCAGAGGAATACCCAACAAGGGCGCCTAGTTTATCCTTCCTGTATCGGTGGGTGGCCCCCGGTTTTGACTCCGGGAGCTTGCGCCTCTACAATGAGGGCCCCTGCCGGACCGCAGGAGAGGTGCTGGAGTGGCCGAACAGGGCTGCCTGCTAAGCAGTTGTCCAGGGTAAACCTGGACCGAGGGTTCGAATCCCTCCCTCTCCGCCATACCTTCCTTGAAAGATGTAGTCGACCGGACACTGGGTGGGAGCGCCTTCATGAAAGCCATCAACCCCGCAACGGGCGAGTTGATCCGCGAGTACCCCGATCACACGGAAGCCGAGGTCGCCGAGCGCCTGGAGCGCGCCGAGCAGGCCTTTGTCTCCTGGCGCAAGGTGCCGTTCGCCGAGCGCGCCAGGCTCATGACCCAGGCCGGCGACCTCCTGCGCGAACGCGCCGCCGACTACGGCCTCCTGATCACCGAGGAGATGGGCAAGCCGCTCGCCGCGGGCGAGGGCGAGGTCGACAAGTGCGCCTGGGTCTGCGAGTTCTACGCCGAGAACGCGGAGCGCTTCCTCTCCGCCGAGACGGTGGGGACCGACGCCAGCCGCAGCTTCGTGCGCTACGACCCGATCGGTCCGGTCCTCGCCGTCATGCCGTGGAACTTCCCGTTCTGGCAGGTCTTCCGCTTCGCCGCGCCGGCGCTCATGGCGGGCAACGTCGGTCTGCTCAAGCACGCCGGCAACGTGCCGGGCACGGCGCTCGCCATCGAGGAGGTCTTCCGCGACGCCGGCTTCCCGGAAGGGGTGTTCACGACCCTCCTGGTGCCGTCCTCGCGCGTGGCCGACCTGATCCGCCACCCGGCGGTCAAGGCGGTGACGCTCACCGGCAGCGAGAAGGCGGGCATGGAGGTCGCGGCCGAGGCCGGCCGGCATCTCAAGAAGACCGTGCTCGAGCTGGGCGGCTCGGACCCGTTCATCGTGCTCGCCGACGCCGACCCTGTGAGTATCGCCGATATTGCGAAGCAGGCGGCCAAGGCACGGACGATCAACTCGGGCCAGAGCTGCATCGCGGCCAAGCGCTTCATCGTCGAGGAGCCGATCGCCGACCGCTTCGAAGAGGAGATGGTCAAGGCCCTGGAGGCCCTGAAGGTCGGCGATCCGCTCGATCGTGCCACCGAGGTCGGGCCCATGGCGCGCGAGGACCTGCTGGGCGATCTGGACGACCAGGTGCGCCGTTCCGTCGAAGCTGGCGCCGAGCTCCGGACCGGCGGCCACCGGGTGGAGGGGAAGGGGTGGTTCTACGAGCCGACTCTCCTCTCCGGCGTGAAGCCGGGCATGCCGGCGTTCGACGAGGAGACCTTCGGCCCGGTCGCGGCGGTGATTCGCGCCAAGGACACGGACAAGGCGATCGAACTGGCGAACCGCTCGCGTTTCGGGCTCGGAGCGAGCGTCTGGACGTCCGATCCGGCGCGCGCCGAGGCCCTCGCCGCGCAGATCGAGGCCGGCTCCGTGTTCGTGAACGGGATCGTGAAGTCCGACCCGCGGCTCCCCTTCGGCGGCATCAAGAGCTCCGGCTATGGCCGCGAGCTTTCCGACGTGGGGATCCGCGAGTTCGTGAACATCAAGACGGTCTGGGTCAAGTAAAGACCTGAGGGACTGCAGGGACATCAAGGACAAAAATTCAGGTCCTTGTGGTCCTTGCTGTCCTTTGGGTCCTTTCCTTACTCCTCCGGCCGCCGGATCGTCATCACCGGGCAGGCAGCGTGCTGGAGCACCCGCTCGGCGGTGCTCCCGAGCAGCAGGTGGCGCAACGCCGAGCCACCGTGGGTGCCCATGGCGATCACGTCCACGCCGCGGGCCTCGGCCTCGTCGACGATCACGTCGGCGGGGTCGCCCTCGCGGGCCACGGTCTCGACGACAAGGCCTTCGCGCAGCAACCGCTCGCGCATCTCCTCCAGGAGGCGCTCGGATTCCAGGCCGCGATCCTTCAGATAGCCGACCGAGGTCGGGATCGGCCCGTAGGCGGTGTACTCGATCGGCAGGTTGAAGGCATGAAGGAGGACCAGCCGCGCGTCCTGCTCCAGGGGGGCCAGGAGCCGGTGGGCGGCCTCGATGGCTACCTCGGCGTCGCGGGAGAAATCGGTCGGGACCAGGATGGAACGGATCGGCCGGTGGTGTCCGCGGTTGCCCGGGTGGACCGAGAGGACGGGACACGGCGCGCGGTGCATCACCCGTTCCGTGGTGCTGCCGAGGAGGACGTGGCGGAGGCCGGTGAGGCCGCGGGTGCCCATGACGATCGCCGCCGCCTTCAGCTCCCCGGCCCGGTTGAGGATGACCTGGGACGGAGTGCCGACCGCGAGATGGGTCGACACCCCCGCTCCGATATCCCCGGCTTGGCGCAGGCGGCTCGCGGTCTCGCCCAGGCGGGCCAGGGCGGCGGTGCGGACCTCCTCGTCGAAGAGCGGGCCGGGGGCCACGAAGCCGGAGTAGGTCGGCGGCAGGGTCACGGAGTGGATCAGCTCCAGGTGGGCGCCCTGGAGTCGGGCCAGCTCGGCGGCCCAGTCGAGCGCGGTCCCGGCGGTCGGCGAGAAATCCGTGGCCGCGAGAATGACGGGATGGGAGGTTCCGGGTTCCATGGCCGCATGATACCTTGCCCAACGCTATGACTACTGAGATCCACGGCCCGGTCCGCGTGCGCTTTGCGCCGTCCCCGACCGGCTTTCTGCACCTGGGCGGCGTCCGCACCGCCATCTACAACGACCTGCTGCGCCAGAAGATGGGCGGCGCCTTCATCCTGCGCATCGAGGACACGGACAAGGAGCGCTCGGACGAGGCCATGACCCGCCAGATCCAGTCCGCCCTGGCCTGGATCGGCGTGGTCTGGGACGAGGGGCCGTTCCTCCAGAGCGAGCGTCTGCCGCGCCACCACGAGCGCGCCGAGGAGCTGCTCGCGGCCGGCAAGGCCTATCGCTGCTTCTGCACCCAGGAAGAGCTGGAAACCCAGCGCGCCGAGGCGCAGGCCCGGGGCGCCGCGTTCCAATACCCGCGCACCTGCCTCAAGCTCTCCAAGGAAGAGATCGACGCGCGGCTCGCCGAGGGGCGCCCGTTCGTGGTCCGCTTCCAGATGCCCGACGACAACATCCGCTTCCACGACATGGTGCGCGGCGACATGGACTTCCCGCCGGACGCCCTGGACGACTTCGTGCTCCTGCGCTCCGACGGCACCCCGACCTACCACATGTCGGTGGTGGTGGACGACATCGACATGAAGATCACCCACGTGATCCGGGGCGAGGACCACCTCTCGAACACGCCGAAGCACATCCCGCTCTTCCAGGCACTCGGCGGCGAGGTGCCGACCTTCGGCCACCTGCCCTTGATCCTCGGGCCGGACAAGAAGCGGCTCTCGAAGCGCTACGGTGCCACCTCGGTCGAGGAGTTCCGCAACGAGGGCATGCTGCCGCAGGCGCTCTACAACTTCATGGCGCTCCTCGGCTGGAGCCCGGGCGACGACCGCGAGGTCCTCGCGCGCGAGGAGATGATCCAGCTCTTCACCGTCGACCGCCTGAACGCCTCGGCCGCCGTGTTCGACCGCGAGAAGCTGCTGTGGATGAACTCCCAGTACATGCTCAAGATGTCGATCGAGGAGATGCGGCCGTGGCTGGAGCCGTTCCTGGAGCAGTATGGGGTCAAGGATGCCGACCCGGCGCGCCTGTCCCAGGCCCTGGAGCTGCAGCGGCCGCGCGCCCGTACCTTGAAGGAGCTGGCTGAGCAGGTGGTGCCGTACTTCCACGAGCTGCCGGACTACGACCCGGCGGCCTGCGCCAAGTTCCTGAAGGACCCGGCCCTGCCGGAGATGCTGGAGACCCTGCGGGACCGATACATCGCGCTGCCGGAGTTCACCAAGGAGGCGCTGGAGGCCGAATTGCGGAAGCTGGCTGAGGAGCGCGGCGTAAAAGCGGGTGTACCGATTCACCCGACCCGCATGGCCCTCTCGGGCGCCACGGGCGGGCCGCCGCTCTTCGACCTGATCGAGGTCATGGGCCGGGAGACCACGGAGCGGCGCATGACGAAGTTCGTGGAATTCCTGCACTCGGCGCAGGGTTGACCCGACAAGCCCGTTGGTCTATCCTCTCGGGCCTGTCCTGCTGGGAGGTCGTTCAACGGTAGGACATGCGGCTCTGACCCGCAGAATCGGGGTTCGAATCCCTGCCTCCCAGCCAACTCCCCCAATTCACGCTGGCCTCCTTCCGATGAGAGATCATCTCCGCGCGAAGCGTTGCTTCGAAGGCAGAGCCACGCCGGAGCCAACTCCCGACGATCCACACCTGCTGGTATTGAACGAGATAAAATACCATCGTCTTTGATATAAACGGCCCTTTATCCTGCTCCGTATACCCCCTTTATGCAGCGCCAATGGTGGCGTTCATAGGTGCCCCGGGAAGAGGGGACTGAAAGGAGCAGGGCCATGCCGTATTTCACGAGGTACGCGGATCACTTTCGGGATTGGCAGGAACTGGTGACGTCTCTGGAACAGAACGAGGTAAACCTCCCCCACCTAGTCCTGTCTCGCCAGAAGCTCGAGGGCTTGCTGGCGGAGGCACGGGAGATGGTCACCCTCCAGGCGACCCATGCCGCAAGGAAGCAGGAAGCCAGCAGCCGGCTGTCGACCCTTCTCAACCAGGGGAGCAAGCTTGCGACGTTCCTGCGCATGGGTGTGAAGGAGCACTTCGGCAACCGCAGCGAGAAGCTCACCGAGTACCGCATCCAGCCGTTCCGGGGCCGGAATTTTGCGGAAGCTCCGCCGCCGGAAGGCCCGGAGCTCGTGGCCCCCATCGAGCCTGAATAGCACCCTGTCCCGCCACCGTCAGGACCCCAGGGGCGCGCTTCGGCGCGCCCCTTTTTTGTGCTCTCCCCCCTTGCCGGAGGGGCCGAACGCCACATTCGAAGCCTTGAACGTCACGTTCGACGGCTTGAACGCTGCATTCGATGGCTCGAACGGACGTTTGAGCGCTCGGGCAAGACGTTGGACGGCTTGAAGCTTCTCTTCGTTGCTCCAAAACGACGCCCAACGCCTTCAACGCACCATTGGAGCGCTTCAACGTGGTATTGAACGGCTCGAACGCTCTCTGAGTGGCCTTAGAGCCCCGTTGGATGCCTTGAACGGGACGTGAAACGTTCGAACGGGACGCCTGATCGACAGAATGGACCTTCGACGGCTTGAACGAGACGTTGGATGGATCGAACGAGACGTTGGATGGCTTGAACCGTCGTTCGACGGCTTCAACGCCTCGTTCGACGCTTCAGGCGTGCCGCCTGAAAAGGCCTGTCTTTGTCCATGCTGGCTCGACGGTCAGTGATTCTTCCGGGCCTTCAGCCGCAGGCCCGTGTCATGCCGTGCGCGGAAGAAGTAGCCCAACAGGCCGCGTGTGAAATCGGCGGTGGCGGCCTTACGCTTCGCGGCGATCGAGAAGAGCCTCAGCGCGGCCAGGGCTTCGCGGTGGATGCGCTTCGCCTTGAACACGGGCACCAGCTCGGCGGCGAGCCGCTTCACGGCTTCGTGCTCGCCACGATCCAGGTGGAGGACGGCCATTTCGAGGAGGCACAGGGCTACGTCGTAGTGGAGGTTCTGCTCGGCGAAGGCGTTGCAGGCCTCCTCCAGGAGTTGAAGCGCCTTATCCGTGCGGCCGAGCCCGGCGGCGACCCTTCCCTCCAGCCACTTTGTACGGATCGTATCGGGAGCGCTCTCTTGAGCGAGGCGCTTCACCACTGGCACCAGCCGCGCCGCTTCCCGGAAGCTCCCGACGAGGGTCAAGGTGACGGCGAGATTGAATTTGTGAATGAGCCGCAGGCGGGCCTCGGGGTGATTCCTCACGAGAGGCGCCACCTTGCGGAGGATGGCGATCGATCCGCTGAAGTCGCCCATGGCTTCGCGGGTACTCGCCTCCTTTAAGGCCACATGCACGGGCCTGCGGGTTTCTGGCTCGGCCTCGGTCAACAGCGCCAGGGCATCGGTGAACCGGCACTGTGCGCGCCGCAGCGAGGCTTCCAGCTCCAGCAGCCGGCCGGGGTCGAGAAGCTGCTCGGGATCGATGCCTGAAAGCCACAGCGCGCGGGCCTCGGTAAACGTGCGGTCGGCCTCGGCGAAATCCTCCGCTACCCGGTAGGCGTTGGCCAGGTGAGCCAGCGCGTATCCCTGAAGCCGCCGGCGCCAGCCTTCCTTTACCTTCAGGAGAAGGCAGACCTCGACCGCCACTCGGGCGAGCAGCAGGGCACGGCCGCTGTCCTTCGATGCCGCGCGCAGGCTCTCGTCGCAGAGCCGCTCCACCACGGCCCAGCGCTGGTACTCCCTGGACGCTCTCACGACAAGGGCCATGTGCTCGAACGTTTCGAGCGGTTCCAGGCGATGCCAGAGCTCCAGGGCCTGCGCCCGTTCGGAGGTCCTTCGGGTGGAGAGGGTTGTCGGATCGCGCCGGATCGCGAACCGCGCCGCGTAGCGATTGAAGATGTCCTCGATCTCCGGTGCCTTGCGCCAGAGCCCGGGAGCGCGCTGCGGCTTTGAGTCGTCCAGGAGGGCGAGGTTCCTCGCCCTGCGTTCCTCGAAGTCCCGGAGCATTTCCTCGCAATCCGCCAGGGTGAGGTCTAGAATTGCGGCCATCCGGGTCAGTTCCTTCGAAGTGGGGTTGCGGGAGCCGTTCTCGATGGCGTCGATCCTGGGCACGCCCGTCTCGCACTCGAACTCTCTCTGGGAGAGCCCTGAGTTAGCCCGCAGCATCCGCGCAATTCGCTGCGCGCGCGTCAGCTCTCCCATGCCATCAGCCTCTGGGTGGAGAAGATCTTCACCAGCCGGCTCCTTTGACGCACTATCGGTTATGGAATCGCGGCACTCACCCGCCAAGGTGGCGGTTGAAGACGCCGCCTGTGGAGATACGAATGCGCCACGCTACCCTGATCGCCCTGTTGTCGGCCGCTCTCCTGACCGCTCCGGCATCGCCTCTTGATCGTGTTTGGAGCTTCTTCAGCTCCCTGTGGGCGAATCAAACCAGCGACGAAGGCTGCCGACTCGATCCCAGCGGAAATTGCCAGCCGGCTCCTACCACTGACGAAGGCTGCCGGCTCGATCCCGATGGTAAACCGATCTGCCAAGTGGGCATGTGAGTAGGTACCCTCGACCGAGAATTATAGCCGAGGAGTTCGCCGGACACGAAAAAGAATACGGAGGAGGCGGCCGGCAAACTCACCGGTTGCCTCCTGCCGAGTCACCGCACGATGGAGAAAAAGCAAGGCCTTTTGTGGCCGACCCTGGAGGGACTTGTCACTGAAGAGGGGGGGCAACTCATCGACAAGGCACTCAGCTTGGGCCCGGTGGCCATGGCCCAACTGGAGCGCCAGTGACTCTACCAAGCATAACGCCACGTCATAATGCATGCCACGCTCCGAGAACTGCTGGCGAGCTTCGGTCAGGGCCATATTGGCTTCCTCCAGGTAGCCGAGACCCGCGGCTACCCGCCCTTCCAGCCACCGCAAGCGGATGCCGTCCTCTCTGTCCTGGAGCTCGGCGATAAGCCGCCCGATGGAAGGCAGCAGGAGGGCCGCCTCACGGTGGCGTCCGGCATGGACAAGGCAAGTGGCGAGATTGAAGCGGTGGATGGTAAGAAGACGTCGTTCTGAGTGTGCCTCTACGATGGGAGTCACGGGCAGAAGAACCTCGATGGCTTGGCCGTACTCTCCTTTAGCCTCTAATACGCTCGCCCACTTCAGTGCGACCTGAACGGGCCGGCGCGTCAGCGAGGCCGCCTTCTCCAGCACCACCAAGGCTTGCCTGAATCTTCCCTGCGCCCGCCGCAAAGAGCCTTCCAGGTCCAGCAGGCGGCCAGGGTCAAGGAGCTTCTCGGGATCCCGCCCAGCCTCCCAGAGGCCCTTTGCTATCTCCAGAATCCAGTCCGCTTGCTCCAAATCGTTGATGACCCGGTAGGCATTCGCGAGGTGGGCCGCGGCATAGCCCAGCAGGCAGAGCCGCCAGTCCTCCGTGACCCGGAGGTCCGCCGCGGCCGACACCGCGATCAGCGCGAGAATCTGGGCGCGGCGAACATCCTTGGACGCGGCCCGGATGCTCTCGTCACAGAGCAGCTCGACCATGGCCCAGGTCTGGAAGTCGCGGCCCTTGCTCACGACCAGGGCCATGTCTTCGAGGGTCTCGGCAGGCTGGAGCCTCTGCCAGGCGTCCCGTGCCTCCTGCCGGTCCAGCTCGACCTCGTAGTGGGCCGGGTAGCGGGTCTGCACCACGCCTCCCCATCGGAGACGCACCCGCTGTGCGGCCTCTGCCGCGGCCTCCTCCCTCGCCACCGCCTCTCCATGGTCTTCGAGATGGTCGAGCTGGTCGAGCGCGTCGAGGAAGGACGACAGAAGCGAGGCCTCGGCCGGCTCAAGCTCCAGGGCCTTGAGCGCGGCGATCACGTCCTCGGCGGAAGGCTCGCTCGTTTCCCCTCGCTCGATGTCTCCAAGGTGATCGGGGGTGAGGCCGGTCGCCGACGAAAGCTCCTTCTGGGACCTCCCACGCAGGTGCCGGGAGAAAAGGACCAGGAGCGATTTGAAGGGGCGTGAGAGTGCCATCATTATATAAGTTGCCGCTGACGCCTTTTTCATGACAATCGGGCGCCGATTGGCCGCATTTCATCGTTGCCTTCAACGATGGAGACCCTCGGAGGCTCCCAATCATCTGGGAATCGCGGGGGCAGTGGGCACGCTCCAGAGAGTCCTCGCCTATCCTCCTCGCCGTGCCGGAAAAGACCACTGCAACCGCCGCTGAGTCGCGGGGCCGCCGCCATCCCGCTGGCGAGCGCCTGCGCGATTACCTGAATCAGAAGGTCGCTGAGCTGAACCGCTCTCAGCGCAGCCTGGAGCGCGAACTGGGGTGGGGGCACGGCGCTCTCCACCTCGTGCTCCGCGGAAAGGTCGAGATCACCCTGCGTCACATCGAAGAGCTCGCACCTGTCCTGGGCACAACGCCGCTGGAGCTGCTGAGCAATGCCTACGCCGAGGGAGCGACTCCTGAGCGTGCCGCGGAGCTGGCGCCGGGGTGGGTGGACGTCCTCACCTACCAGATGAAGGCCCTCGAACAGGCGGGGGAGGTCTTCCAGCAGTTGCAGGAGATCATTCCGTTGCCGACCCTGGAAGAGATCGCCGAAATGCGGGCCGGCACAAGGCCGGTCACCCGGCATGCCTATCTCATCGGCCAGCTTCAGGCATTCATGTGCGATCTGGAGAACGTCGCCTCTGACCTTAAAGTCGACCTGGAGTACCAGTTCGATCCCGAGGGCGCGGAGAAGCTGGTGGATTTCTTCAACGGGCTGGAGACGGCGGTCCAGCGACTCAGACCGCCCGGTGGCCTGGCATGCAGTTGAAGCCCGGCAATTGGCTGGAAGGGCGGCTGGAAGAGCTGCTGGAGGAGGTCCGGGAGACGGTCCTCGCCCAGGGCGAGGGCCTGGATCTGGTGATCTCGGTGCTCGAAACGGCTCAACGTACCCTGCCGCGGATATCGCTGGCCGAGCTGGCGCGCATGGAGAGCGGGCAGGAACCCGTCAGCAAGACGGCGTATCTGCTTGGCCGACTGGAGGGGGCCATTGTCGATCTCGAGGACGTAGTGGGCAACCTCCGGGAGGATCTTGAGCGCGGGCTCCAGGCCTCTTCCCTGAAGCTGGAGCGGGCGGAGTTTCGAGACATCGAGGGCGCGATCCGGAGAGTGGCCGGATGAAGGGCCGAGGTGCCACGAAGGCCAGGCTTCTGACCGGGCCTTGGGCGGGCGCAACGGTGAGCATGCCGGATGGGAAGCGGTTGGACGTCGAGCTGCTGGACCTCAGGGAATTGGTGCGCCAGACGTTCGGTGAGCCGCGGGATGCCGCGGTGCTGATGGTGGCGCTCGGGTGGAGCCAGCGCAAGCCCGACAGGCATTTCCTATTCCAGCGATTGCCCTGGCTACACGAGGTCGAGGATTCGGAGAGGATCGTCGGCGAACTGCTGGAAAAGGGGTGGGTCTTGCTGAAGTGCGGCAGCCACGACATCGCGGAGCGCCTGTGTTCCGCCCGGCCCGGCTCGTGAGCTGCCCCCTCTGACATAGGAGATACCAGTTGACCGGGAGCCCTGAGTTTCATCTCGCGTGGTGCAAGCACTATGTGCACCTCTTCGCCACAAACCCGGTGAGAAACAGCCTGTTCTATGCGCTGGTGCCGACCGGTCTGGGCGGGTTCGTCGGCGCCATGCGTCTCCAGACGGTGAGCGAATGCGGCCGGCCCTGCGAGGTGATCTATGCGACGCAGTACGATCTCCTCGCCTTGCGCACGCCGGATCTGCGTCCCGAAACCGAGGATCCCAGAGAGCGGGCGCTCATCGACAAGCTGAAAGGGAGAGCCTTTGCGGCGAGCCACGTGCTCTCCACCATCGTGCCCACGGTAGTGATGCCGGGCTGGTCAAAGATGCCGCTGCCTGCTGCGCTGGTCCGGGATCTCCGGGTGGCCGGCGGCTGGCAGGAGCCCGCGGGCGACCGTACGGCTAGTGCGGCGGGAGCCGGTTGAGAGCAGACTCCCGCCGAGGATGGGTTCAGTAGCAGAGGAAGAGGTAATTGGGGGCCGGATAGCTGCAGGCATCGGCGCCGGTGTTGCCGCGAACCCAGCAGTAGTAGTTCAAGGTGCTGGAGGACAGGAGCTGGGTCGACTTGGAGCCATCGCACTGCGTGGTTTCGCGGTAGTTGTTCCGCCGCTCCTTGGTGAGGTACTCGTAGTATCGGCGCCCACCGTTCAGGTAGAGGTGATCCTGGTAACAGCCGTTGCGGTTGGTATAGGTACGGCTCAGGATGGTGCTGGTGGTGTAGTCGCGGGTGGAGGGGCAGCTATTGCAATGGTCATGGCACCACTGATTTGCCTGATCACAGCTTTCCCAGCACCAATAATCGGCCCCGCAGTCGTTCAGACAGGCTTGCCAGGTCGTATCGCATGCGTTTTCGCAGGCTGCATCAGCGAACACGGCTCTATCGAAGGACAAGAGTGCAGCGATGAGTCCGATCGAAAGGTATAACTTCCTCATCTCGATATCTCCTCAGTGCGCAGGTAGAGCCGCAGGATGCGGCCCACGAATAGAGGTGCTCACGGTGAAAAGCACCGAGCCAAAAGAAAAAGGGGGGCGTTTCCGCCCCCCTTCGTCTTTCCGGCTGGAGGTCCGATCAGAAGTCGTAGCGGACCGCGAGCTGGAAGGTGCGCGGCGTGCCGACGCCCGTCTTCAGCCCGAAGGTGGAGTTGGGAGTCTGGCCCGTACCCCAGACGGTGTTGGTCACGAAGCGGTTGGCCGCGTTCGAGCAGTTGAAGCACTCGGCGAACAGCGAGATGTCGCCGGGGCCGACGTCGAAGCTCTTCGAGAGCCGCATGTCGAGGCTGTAGAAGTCCGGCTGGCGGAAGCTGTTGCGGTCGAAGTGGACGCCGTTGACGGTCGGCCGATCGGTGGTGCCTTCTGCATCGTTGTTGACGTCGGTACCGACGGTGGCGTTGTAGGGCGAGCCGGTGGAGTAGCGGAAGGTGCCGGAGAGGCCGATGCCCCACCAGGGAGTGTCCCAGACGCCGTTGAGGACGCCCTTCCACTCCTGGTCGCGGTTCGAATAGCCCCAGTTCAGGTCGATGTTGTTGTAATCCTCGGCCTGGATGCCGGCGAAGTTGCGCTCGTTGGAGTCGTTGTCCTTGTCCTTCGACCAGGTCACCGAGCCGAAGAGGCTGAAGTTGTCGGCGTAGCGGCGGCGCAGGGTGGCCGTGACGCCGGTGTACTTCGACTTGCCGTCCGAGACGCTCTCGGTGATGCGGCCGTAGAACTTGTTCGGCCGGGTCGAGCTGTAGCGCGGCAGGCCGTTGGACGCCGTGGTGCCGTCATAGACGCGGTTGGCGTCGCGCAGGCGCTGGAGCTGGTGGCCTTCGGCGTAGGTGAAGTCGAGGGAGAAGGCGGTCTTGGCGAAGATCTCGCGCTCGGCGCCGAGGGTCACGCGGTCGGTGTAGGGGTTCTCGAAGTTCGGGTCGATCGTGAACACGCCGAGGCCCGTGGGGGTCGGGATCTTGGTGAAGTCGATGCGCTCGACACCTTGAGGATTCCAGTTGTTGCCCCAACCCGGAGACAGGGGATCGGTCGGGGCCCCGATCACATTGCCGGCGGCGTCGCGCGGGGCCTGGATGATGTACTGCGTGCCGCGCAGGCCGTTCGAGGTGTAGAGCTGGGCGAGGAGGATGGCCGGGGTGCGGCTCCAGAAGCGGCCGACCGACATGCGGACGGCGGTCTTCTCATCCGGCGCCCAGGAGAGGCCCACGCGGGGCGAGATCTGATCGGTCAGGTCCATATCCGGAACCGAGCCGTTCAGGTTGAAGGAGCCGTTGGCGTTGACGCTGTTCTGGTTGAGGACCGGGTCGTCGGGGTTGTCCAGCGACTCGAAGCGGACGCCGGCCGAGACCGTGAGGTTCGAGCGCACGAACCACTGGTCCTGGAAGAACAGGGCCTGCTCCTTCTGGCCGAAGTCGGCGCGGCCGGCCTGGGTGGAGGTCAGGCCGCCGAGGCCGCCGAACTGCCGGTACTCTCTCCACTTGCCGGCAAGCATGTCGGCCTTGTTGTTGAAGATGAAGACGCCGCGCCAGTTGCCGCGGAAGACCTGCTCGATCGAGGTGTCGTTGTAGTCGAAGCCACCCTTGATGACGTGGTCGCCGGCGAGGAAGGTCAGCGTGTCGCCGGCCGCCTTGCGCTTGGTCGTGGTCGGGTTGACGGGCAGGAAGGGGACCTCGCCGTAGCGGAAGCTGCCGAGCTGGATCTCGGGCAGGTTGAGGCCCTTGTCCTGGCGCGGGGTGTCTTCCTTGACGTAGTTCAGGTTGAGGTCGTTCAGGATGCTGGCGCCGAACTGGCCGGACCAGGAGCCGACATAGGAGTCGGAGTTGAGGCCCTCGATGCCGTTGTAGCTCTCGGTGCGGGTCTGTTGATCCGAGGTGCCGTTGATGCCTTCGTAGTCGGTGAAGTTGCCGCGCACCATGAAGCGGTTGGAGTCGTTGGCCTGGTAGTCGAGACGGCCGAAGGCGACGTTGCCGTCACGGGTCTGGACGTACTCCGACGGCGAGGCGAGGACCGGGTACTTGGCGAAGATCGCCGGGTCGAGCACCTGGGAGTCGATCGGCACCGTCAGGCTCTGGTCCTGGTTGTCGTACGACGCGAAGTAGAAGAGCTTGTCCTTGATGATCGCGCCGCCCAGGGAGCCGCCGTACTGCTCCTTGTCCTGGTCGGCCGCCTTGCGGCCGTTGGCGAAGTCGGAGATCAGGCTCTGGGGCTGGTTGTAGTAGAAGAGCGAGCCGTGCAGGTTGTTCGTGCCGCTCTTTGTGATCACGTTCACGAAGCCGCCGCCCGACCGGCCGAACTCGACCGAGGCGCCGTTCGTGATGACGGTGAACTCCTTGATCGACTCCTGGGAGATCGAGAGCGGGGCGCGACCCTCGGCGCCGCCCACCGTGCCGCCGAAGAAGGCGTTGTTGTAGTCCACGCCGTCGATGGTCACGTTGGTGTTGATACCGCGCTGGCCGGAGATCGACAGGTTGCCGCGCTCGGAGTCGAGGCGGGTCTGCGGCGTCAGGAGCACCAGGCCCTTGAAGTCGCGGCCGGCGACCGGCAGCGCCTCGATCTGCTCTTCCTGCATCGTGGTGCCCGTCGCCGTGTTCGTCACCTCGACCACCGGCACCTCGCTGGTGACCGTGATGGTCTCGGAGACCGACGCGCTCTGCAGGGTGAAGTTGACGGTCGGCGTCGAGCCGAGCAGCAGGCGGACGTTCTCGGCCGTGGTAGTGGCGAAGCCGTCCAGGACCGCTTCGAGGTTGTAGCTGCCGGTCGGCAGGTTGAGCAGCCGGTAGAAGCCGCGCTCGTCGGTGACACCCGTCACCTGGAGCCCGGTCTCGGTGTTGGTCGCCGTGACGGTGACGCCCGGAAGCGCCGTGCCGTCATTGTCCTCCACCGTGCCGGAGATACGGCTGGTGGTCACATCGGTCTGCGCCGAGGCGAAGGGCGCCAGCCCCACGAACAGGGCCAGGAAGGCCAGAACGCACGCCCAGCCGCGATGCGCCCGGGAGACAGTACAGACACGCACCATAAAAAAGTCCTCCTTTGAAGTGCGTCGGTTTCGGATCGAATGCTATGCGAGGAGGGCGGACGGTCACAGAACCGGCTCTGCGAATTCTCTGTGACAGACCCATGGCGGCTGCAGCCGGACGGGTCCCTGCACGCCTGTGCTAAGCTCCGCCCCCGATACGGTTCCTGAGACGGCGGGATTATACTCCGAGGACCCGCTTCTTTTACTCCTTCAATTTCCTGAATCATGTCTACCGCCGATCCGCTCGTCAGCGTCATCATGGGCAGCCGCTCCGATTGGGAGACGATGCGCCACGCGGACGAGATGCTCACCCGCTTCGGCGTCCCCCACGAGTGCCTCGTGGTCTCCGCCCATCGCACGCCCGACTGGATGGCCGAATTCGCGCGCACCGCCGAAGAGCGCGGCGTGCAGGTGATCATCGCCGGCGCCGGCGGCGCCGCCCATCTGCCGGGCATGGTCGCGTCGCAGACGCTCTTGCCCGTGCTCGGCGTGCCGGTCCAGAGCCAGGCGCTCAACGGCCTCGACTCGCTCCTGTCCATCGTCCAGATGCCGTCCGGCGTGCCGGTCGGGACGCTGGCGATCGGCAAGGCCGGCGCGGCCAACGCGGCGCTCCTTGCGATCCGCTTTCTCGCCCGCACCCGGCCCGAGCTGCGCGAGGCGCTGCGCGCGTTCGTCGAGGAGCAGACTCGAAAGATACGGGAAGAGGTCCTGTGATCCTCCCCGGCGCCACGGTCGGGGTCCTGGGCAGCGGCCAGCTCGGACGGATGTTCGCCATCGCCGCGCGCCGCATGGGCTACCGGGTCCATACCTTCTCTCCGGACTACGACACCCCGACCGGCCAGGTGGCCGACCGCGAGGTGGCCGCGCCGTACGACGATCTCGACGCGGTCCGCGACTTCGCGCGCGGCGTGGAGGTGGTGACGTTCGAGTTCGAGAACGTGCCCGCCGCCACCGCCGAGGCGGCGGCGGAGCACGCCCACGTCCGGCCGGCGGGCTCGGTCCTCCACACCACCCAGAACCGGCTGCGGGAGAAGGGGTTCCTCGCCCGCTCCGGCTTCCCGGTGCCGCGCTTCGCGGCGGTGCGCTCGGCGGAGGATCTGAAGACCGCGCTCGCGGAGATCGGCTGCCCGGCCGTGCTCAAGACCGCGGACTGGGGGTATGACGGCAAGGGCCAGGCGAAGATCGGCCGGCCCGAGGAGGCGGACGCGGCCTGGTCGTCACTCGCGACCGGCGAAGCCATCCTGGAGGCGTTCGTCGACTTCGAGCGCGAGGTCTCGGTGGTGGCGGCGCGCGGGCTCGACGGCTCGTTCGCGAGCTTCGGACTGTTCGCCAACGACCACCGCAACCACATCCTGGATATCACCGTATCGCCGGCTCCCGTCTCCCAGCAGGTGGAGCGGGAAGCTCTGGAAATTGCGCGCGGCATTCTCGACGGGCTGGAGGTGGTCGGCGTCCTCTGCGTGGAGATGTTCCTCACCCGGGACGGCCGGCTGCTCGTCAATGAGCTGGCGCCGCGGCCGCACAACTCCGGTCACCTGACGTTCGATGCCTGCGTGACGAGCCAGTTCGAGCAGCAGCTCCGGGCCATCTGCGGTCTGCCGCTGGGCTCGACCGAGCTGCTCCGGCCGGCGGCCATGGCGAACCTGCTCGGAGATCTCTGGAGCGACGGTGAACCCGACTGGGCGGCGGCGTGCCGGTTCCCCGAGGTCAAGCTTCACCTCTACGGAAAGGCCGCGGCGAGGCCGGGCCGCAAGATGGGCCACCTGACGGCGCTCGCCTCGACACCCGAGGAGGCGCGGCGGATCGTCCTGGCGGCCAGGGAGGCGTTATGACCACCTGGATGATCTATGGTGCGAACGGTTACACCGGCGAGCTGGCCGCCCGCGAAGCGGCGCGCCGCGGGCTGAAGCCGATCCTCGCCGGCCGCAACGCCGCGACCATCGGCGCGCTCGCCGCCGAGCTGGGTCTCCCTCACCGGGCCTTTCCACTGGAAACGCCGCAGTTGGACGGGGTGTCCGCGGTTCTCCACTGCGCGGGACCGTTCGTCCGCACCAGCCGACCGATGGTCGAGGCCTGTCTCGCGGCCGGAGCCCACTATCTGGACATCACCGGCGAGATCGCGGTGTTCGAGAAGGTGCTCGCCGTGGGCGAGAAGGCGAAGAAGGCCGGCGTCGCACTCCTGCCCGGCGTCGGTTTCGACGTGGTCCCCTCCGACTGCCTGGCCGCCCGCCTCTCCGCGGCCCTGCCGGACGCGACCGAGCTGACCCTCGCCTTCACCTCGACCAAGGGCTCGATCAGTCGCGGCACCATGAAGACCATGATCGAGAGCTTCCCGGCCGCGGGCGCGGTCCGGCGCGACGGCAGGATCGTGCCGGTTCCGGTCGCCTTCGACGCGCGGGAGATCGACTTCCCGGGCGGCAAGCGCTGGGCCATGACCATCCCGTGGGGCGACGTGTCGACCGCCTGGTGGTCCACCGGCATCCCGAACATCCGGGTCTACACCGGCACGCCGCCGAAGACCATCCGGCGGATGCGCCGCATGAACCTGTTCCTGCCGCTCCTCGGCTGGAAGCCGCTGAAGCGCTTCCTCCAGCGGCAGGTCGAAAAGCGGGTGACCGGTCCCTCCGAAGAGATCCGGCGCACCGCCCGGATGGAGCTCTGGGGCGAGGTCCGCAACGCCGCCGGCCGCTCGGTCACCTCGACCCTGACGACTCCGGAGGCCTACCACCTCACCGCCGTGACCGCCGTCGAGAGCGCCGAGCGCGCGGCCCGCGGCGAGGTGCCGCCGGGAGCTTGGACCCCCTCGAAGGCCTTCGGCAAGGACTACGTGCTGGAGTTCCCGGGGGTGGTCGCCAGCCCGCCGGGCTGATTGGCCCGCGATTTGCCTTCTCCCCGAGGCGTGCTCGACCTCTGGTACAAGGACGCGGTCCTCTATTCGCTGGACGTCGAGACGTTCCAGGACAGTGACGGCGACGGCATCGGCGACTTCCGGGGGCTGAGCGAGCGGCTCGACTACCTGTCGAGCCTGGGGGTGACCTGCCTGTGGCTGCTGCCGATCCACCCCACGCCCAACCTCGACAACGGCTACGACGTGCAGGACTACTACGGCGTCGACCCGCGCCTCGGCACGCTCGGCGACTTCGTCGAATTCATGCACCGGGCGCGGGAGCGCGGCATGCGCGTGATGCTCGATCTCGTGGTCAACCACACGTCAAATCGGCACCCCTGGTTCCAGTCGGCGCGAGCCAGCAAGAAATCCCCCTACCGTGACTTCTACGTCTGGTCCGAGGTCCTGCCGAAGAACGCGCACGAGGGCATGGTCTTCCCGGGCTATCAGGATGCCGTGTGGACCTGGGACGAGGCGGCCGGCGAGTACTACTTCCATCGCTTCTACGCCCATCAGCCGGACCTCAACATCTCGAACCCGCGGGTACGCGAGGAGATCTGCCGCATCATGGGCTTCTGGCTGGAGCTGGGCGTCTCCGGCTTCCGGCTCGACGCCGCGCCGTTTCTCATCGAGATGAAGGGCCAGGAGGAGCCGGGCACGGACCGCTACGACTACCTGGCGGAGTTCCGCGACTTCCTCTCCTGGCGGCGCGGCGACGCGATCCTCCTCGCCGAGGCGAACATCGCGCGCGACAAGATGAGCCAGTATTTCGGTGAGGGCGCCCGGCTCCACATGCTGTTCAGCTTCCTGGTGAACCAGTACTACTTCCTGGCCCTCGCCCGCCAGGAAGCCGAGCCCCTGATCCGGGGTCTCGACATGCTGCCGCCGCTGCCGCCCACCGGCCAGTGGGCGAACTTCGTGCGCAATCACGACGAGCTCGACCTGGGCCGCCTGACGGACGCCGAGCGCCAGGAGGCGTTCCGGGAGCTCGCGCCGGACCCGGACATGCAGCTCTACGGCCGCGGCATCCGCCGTCGCCTGCCGCCGATGCTCGGCAACGACCGGCGGCGCATCGAGATGGCCTACAGCCTGATGTTCAGCCTTCCAGGCACGCCGGTGCTGCGCTACGGCGAGGAGATCGGCATGGGCGACGACCTGTCATTGCCCGAGCGCGACAGCGTGCGGACCGTGATGCAGTGGTCGCCGGACCGCAACGGCGGATTCTCCACGGCTCCCGCGGAGAGCCTGACCAAGCCGGCGATCGCCGACGGCGAGTTTGGCTTCCAGGCCGGCGTGAACGTCGAGACCCAGCACCGGGATCACGATTCGCTCCTCCACTTCATGGAGCGGCTGATCCGGACCCGCAAGCAGTGCCCCGAGCTGGGCTGGGGGGCCTGCCAGACCGTCGAGACCGGCGACCCGGCGGTCTTCGCCCATCGCTGCGACTGGCGGGAGGGTGCGGTCGTGGCGGTCCACAATCTCGCCGACCGCCCGGCCTGCGTCCGTCTGGCTATGAAAGAGGACCCCCAGCCCATGACCGAGCTGCTGGGGGACAAACCCTACGAAGTCATCGATGGCAAGCGGGAGATCAGCCTGGAACCATACGGCTACCGCTGGTTCCGGACCGGCCGCTAGCTAGGCCATCGCGTGAGCGCCAGCCCAGGCCAGGCCGCCGACCGCGAGCAGCGGCAGCAGGAAGAGCGCGCCCACGAACAGCAGGATCGGGCCGAGCACGACCGTCAACACCAACCCCACCACGCAGGCCACGGCCACCAGGACCGCCTTGATCATCGCCCCGACCACCAGCAGGGGAATCAGGGCGATGTGGAAGAGCACCTTGACCAGCAGGCCGAGAAGGACGAAGCCCACCACGACCGCACCCAGGATCAGCAACAGCGCTGCGAGCTCGAACACCTTCGTTCACCTCCCGAAGAACCCTACGAGAGGTGAACGCGCGGGGTTTCAGGAGCCGATCGAGAACGCCAGCGTGAGCAGCGTCTGCTGCTCCAGGGTGTGCGCCTTGCCGGAACCGGTGGCAGGGCTGCCGCTCGCCGAACGCTTGAGCGACCGGATCGGCCGGCCGGCCAGGCGCTCGATGCGCGGCTGCACGAAGAACAGCGCGCCCATGTTCGCCGGCTCCTCCTGCACCCAGAGGATGTCGCGCAGGTTCGGATACCCGTCCAGCACCTCCCGCAGCTCGGCCTCCGGGAATGGGTAGAGCTGGTCGAGCACCGCGATCGCGGTGACCGTGTCCTTCCTCTTCTCGCGCTCGCGCCGCAGCTCGTGCGCGATCTTGCCGGTGCAGAGGATCAGCCGCTGCGCGTCCTGGACCTGGTTGTCGGGGATCACGTTGAGGAAGCGGTCCCGCGCCAGCTCGTCTACCGGCGAGGACGAGTCCTTGTGCCGCAGCATGCTCTTCGGCGTCATCACCACGAGCGGCTTGCGCCACTTCCGCAGCGCCTGCCGGCGCAGCAGGTGGAAGTACTGCGCCGCCGTGGTCGGCTGGCAGACCTGGATGTTGTCCTCGCCGCAGAGCTGGAGGTAGCGCTCCATGCGCGCGCTCGAATGCTCCGGGCCCTGTCCCTCGTAACCGTGCGGCAGCAGCATGACCACGCCCGAGAGCAGGCCCCACTTGTCCTCGCCCGCGGTCACGAATTGATCGATGATGATCTGCGCGCCGTTCGCGAAGTCGCCGAACTGCGCCTCCCAGAGCACCAGCGCCTCCGGGAAGTCGCGGCTGAAGCCGTACTCGTAGCCGAGCACAGCGGCCTCGGACAGGAACGAGTCGTAGATCTCGATCCAGGTCTTGTCTGGCGCCACGTGCGTGAGCGGCACGTACTCGCTGCCGTTCTCCACGTCGATCAGCACCGAGTGGCGCTGGTTGAACGTGCCGCGGCGGCTGTCCTGGCCGGTCATTCGGACGGGAACTCCCTGATCCACGAGCGACGCGAAGGCCAGCGCCTCGGCCATGCCGTAGTCGAGCGGCCGCTTGCCCTGGCCCATCTCCGCCCGCTGCTCCAGCAGCTTGCGGATCTTCTCGTGGATGTGGAACCCGTCCGGCCAGGAGGTGAGCGTCTTCGTCAGCCCGGCGATCTTTTCGAGCTGCACGGCGGTGCTCACCTCGTGCTCGGGCTTGTGGCGTCCGCCTTCGAAGTTGCTCCAGTAGGGGGGCAGCGTGCGCAGCGTCGGCTTCTTCTCGATCGTCGACGCCTCTTGGTGCGCGGCCTGGAGCTCGGCGCGCACCGCGGTCACCCGGCTGTCCAGCTCCTCCTGGCCGACGCCGGACGCCTGGGCGTAGATCTTCCAGATGGGCGGATGGGCCGCGATCTTCTTATAGAGGACGGGCTGGGTGATCGTCGGGTCGTCCACCTCGCTGTGGCCATGCCGGCGGTAGCCGATCAGGTCCACGACCACGTCCGTCTTGAACGAGTGGCGGTACTCGACGGCCAGCCGTGCGACGCGGGCCACGGCCTCGGGCTCCTCGCCGTTGACGTGGAAGATCGGCACCGGCAGGCGGCGGGCGACCGAGGTCGCGAAGCGCGAGGCGTGCAGGCTGCGCGGCTCGGTCGTGAAGCCGATGAGATTGTTGACCACCACGTGGACCGTGCCGCCGACGTCGTAGCCGGGCAGGCCGGCGAAGTTGAGCGTCTCGGCGAGCACGCCCTGGCCGGCGAACGCGGCGTCGCCGTGCAGGACGATCGGCACCACCACCTGCCGATCCGTGTCGCCGAGGCGGACCTGCTTGGCGCGGGCGCGCCCGACGGCAACCGGGTCGACCGCCTCCAGGTGGCTCGGGTTGGAGACCAGGTGGATGTTGATCGTGTTGCCGCAGCGGCCGGTGAAGTCGCCGGTGGCACCCATGTGGTACTTGACGTCGCCGCCGCCCAGGATGCTGCGCGGGTCGACGTCCTCGAAGCCGGCGAAGATCTCGGACGTCTTGGCGCCCACGGTGTGGACCATGACGTTGAGGCGTCCGCGGTGGCTCATGGCGAGGACCACCTGCCGCGCCTCGCGTTCGCAGGCGGTCTCCAGCATCTCGTCGAGGAGCGGCAGGAGCGACTCGATGCCCTCGATCGAGAAGCGCTTGGTGCCGAGATAGCGGGACTGGATCATCTGCTCGAACGTCTCGCCGCGGATGAGGAGATCGAGGATGCGCGAGCGGTCGGCCCGCAGGGGCTCCTCGCGCTCCATCCGCTCCTGGATCCAGGCGCGGCGTTCGGGATCGGCGATGTGCATGAACTCGACGCCGATGGGTCCGCAGTACCAGTGGCGGGCCTGTTCGGCGGAAGCGGGATCGGTCTTGCCGAGAAGCTCGTCCGGCTCCGGGCGAAGGCGGTCGAGCGGGTCGAGGTCGGCATAGAGATAACCCAGCCGGCGGTAAGCGTCGAGCGTCCAGGCATCGAGCGGCTGGGAGGTGGTGGCAGGGGGGGCAGCGGGAGTAACTGGGACGGTCGTCTCCATAACCCTGCGAGGATATCGCAGATGTCAAAGCAGGGGCTGAGGCGGCCGGCGCGCACAGGTTTTCCGCCGCGGCTCGGGGCCGTGCCGCTCGCGCCCGGTGCCGAGCGGCAGCGGCAAACCGGTGAGCGGCGTCCGCAAACTCGTGAAGCGGCGGCGCGTATACTCCTGGGTTGAATGCAATCCATCGTCGACTTCATCCTCGAGCTGGACCGGCTCAAGAGCGTCACCCGCAAGACGCGTCCCCTCGGTCTCGACCGTTACGAAAACTCCGCGGAGCACAGTTGGCAGATCGCGCTGCTGGCGGCTTCGCTGGCCCACCTGGCCGAGGCGCCGGTGGACGTCGACCGCGTGGTCGGCATGCTGCTGGTTCACGACATCGGCGAGATCGACACCGGCGACACCATGGTCTACGTCGAGGAGGGGCTGGCGGAGCGCAAGGCGGCCGAGCTGGCCTGTGTGACGCGGATCTTCGGGCGGCTTCCAGACGGACCGCGGGCGAAATTCATGGCCCTGTGGCAGGAGTTCGAGGATGCCGTGACGCCCGAGGCGCGGTTCGCGCATGCCATGGACCGCGCCATGCCGGTGCTGCTCAACCTGGCCAACGACGGGCAGAGCTGGCGGGAGAACGGGATCAGTCACGAGAAGGTCGTGCGCCGCATCGGTCCGCCGATCCAGGCCGGATGTCCCGCGCTTTGGTCTTATCTGGAAGAGAAGCTCGAAGAGGCAAAGCGGCAGGGTTGGTTCGGAGCCGCGTAGGGGCGCAGCAATCTGCGCCCCTACGATCGCTCACCTTACGGGCAGACCGCCAGCGCGTTCGTGTCGAGCACCGTGGCGATGGTCTTGTTGAGCGGGTTGGTGTAGACCTTCACCTGACCGGTCTGCAGATCGGTCACGGTCAGCTTGACGCCGACGTTGGTCAGGCCGCTGAAGAAGACCCAGTAGCGGCTGTTGAGCGAGCAGGCGTCGATGACCTTGATGGTGATCTCGACGTTCGCGGCGTCGAAGAACCAGAAGTAGCCGCTCTGGTCGGTCAGGGGCACGGCGTTGCCGTGGCCGTTGCCGTCCTTGGTGGTCCAGTCGACCTCGACCTTGAAGCGGCCTTCCTGCAGGCAGAGGGTGGTGCCGCCGTTCAGGCACAGGCTGCTCAGCTCGACGGAGCCGATGTCGCACGAGGCCGAGCGCTCGGCGCCGCGCTGGTCGACCGGCTCGCAGCCGGAGCCGTGGTTGAGCGCCGGGCTGGTCGCCGAGGGCACGTGGACCGGGGTGGTGCCGCCGACCGCGGCCAGCGGGCCGAGGGCCGCGTTGAGCGGCGCCGCGGCGGTGCCGATGAGGTCGCCCTTGCTGGTGTTGAAGTCCGGGCAGCCGGTGCCGGCGCCGGCGCTGCCGATGCCCAGGAGGTTGTGGCCGGCCGAGTGCGCGTAGCCCGAGCAGTCGGCTTCGACACCGCTGCCGTTGCCGGCGATGATCGTGTTCGAGATGTCCGGGTGGGTGACGCTGATGAACGGATCGCTCACCACGAAGATGCCGCCGCCCTGGACCGCGGAGTTGCCCGTGATCGTGGAGTTGGAGATCTCACCCTCGGACTGGCTGGTGGCGTAGAAGCCGCCGCCCTGGCCGGTGGCGATGTTGCCCGAGAGGGTCGAGTTGACCATCTCGACGCTGCCCGCGATGTACAGGCCGGCGCCGGTGGCCGCCCGGTTGCCCGAGACGGTGCTCTGGATGAGGGTGACCTTCGAGTTGCTGCCGCCGTAGATGCCACCGCCGGCGTCGGACTGCGCGAAGCTGCCGGAGACCACGCCGCGGGTCAGGGACAGCTCGCCGAGCACCTGGATGGCGCCGCCCGGACCGGACACGGTGCGGCCGTTGCGTACGGTCACGCCCACCAGCTCCAGCTTGTCGCCGGCCTGGACGTCGAAGACGCGGTCGAGGTTGGCGCCGTCGATCACGGTGTTGATGGCGTCGCGGCCGACGATGATCACGTCGTCGCGGATGTCGAGGTCGCCGGCGGCGGCCTGGTCCTCGCCCGCTCCCTCCCGGGTCAGGGTGTAGGTGCCGGCGTTGAGGAGGATGAAGTCGGGGCCGTCGCTGGCGTTGGCGGCCAGGATGGCGTCGCGCAGGGAGCAGTCGTTGTCACAGATCCCGTCGCCGCTGTCGGTCAGCGTGTTCGGGAGGAAGGCCGCGGCGTGCACGGCAGGCGCCGAGAGCACGAGCAGACAGAGAGCGGTACTGATTTTCATGCGGAACATCGGTCATTCTCCTTGGGGTTTAGACGCTGCAGCGTTCGTCTGCATGGGTGTACGGTGAAGCAGGGGTTTGCGTCCAAGGGAAAGGCCAAAAAGGCCTGCCGTCGTGCCAGGACGGCAGGCCTTTTCAGGTCTTACTGGCAGATATCGAGCGCGCCGGTGTCCAGGCGGGGCTGGAAAGGTGTACCCGCGTTGTTGCGGTGGGTCCAGGTCGTGCCAGTCACGGTGTCTTCGACGGTGATGTCGACGCGGACGTCGGTCAGGCCGCTGGCGAAGACCCAGAAGCGGTCGTTGACCGTGCAGGCGTCCAGGACCTTGAGGGTCAGCTCCACGTTGGCCGGGTTGAAGAACCAGAAGGAGCCGGTGTCGGTCGCCAGGGGGATGGAGTGGGCATCTCCCGATTCGCCACGCGCCATCCAGTGCGCGGTGACGCGGAAGCGGTCGTTCTCCCCGAGGCAGAGGGTGGTCTCGTCGGGCTGGCAGCCGGGCAGGCGCTCGACGGCGCCCGAGTCGCAAGCGGCTCCGGAGGGCCGGGCACGGCCGCGCTGATCACGGGCCGGACAGTCGGCTCCGGCGGCGAAGTCGATCGCCGGGCTGCCGGGCAGAAGGGCGTGGGTCGGCGTGGAGCCGCCGTGATTGCCGAGCGGGGTGATCCGCGGATCGAGCGGCGAGGCGGCGGTTCCGGCGCGGTCGAGAGGGCCGGCGCAACTGCCGTCATCGATGCCGACAACGTTGTTGCTGCCGCCGCCCTCGCCGAAGCAGTCGGGGCCGTCGGTCGCGGTATTGCCGGCCACGATCGAATTGACGATGCTGAAGTAGGTCTGGCAGATCCCCGACGGGCAGGTCGCCGAGCCGACGTAGAGGCCGCCGCCCTGGGCCGCGCTGTTGCCGGTGATGGTCACGAAGTCCAGAGCCTGGTCCTCGGCGCCGACGATCAGGCCGCCGCCGGCGATCGCGGCGTGGTTCCCGGATACGGTGACGTTGGTGAGCCGCAGAGTCGAGACGAAGCCGACGCCGCCGCCATAGCCGGCCTCGTTGCCGGTGACCGCGGTGTCGCGGGCCACGACGGTATCGCCGGCGAAGCCGCCACCGTGGTAGGAGGCCCGGTTGCTTGTGAGATGGCAGCCGACCAGGGTCAGGATTCCACCCTTGAGGCCGCCGCCGACCCCGTTGTCGAGAGGCCCGGTGTCCGCTCGTCCGTTGCGGATCGTGACGCCGTGGATCTCCAGGCTGCTGTTCACCACCGCCGCCTCCAGGACGCGGTCGAGGCCGCCGCCGTCGATCACCGTGCGGTCAGCTCCCCTGCCCAGGATCACCAGGTGGCCGAGGACATCGAGGTCGCCGGTGGCGTTGCCGTTCTCTTCGCGGCCGGCGCGGCTCAGGGCATGGACGCTGGGACCGAGCAGGATCACCTGGAGGTCTTCCTGGCTGTTGGAGGCGGACACGGCCTCGCGCAGCGAGCAGTCGGAATCGCAGGCGCCGTCAAGGGTGTCCTCGCCCTTGGTCACGACGAGGACGGACGACACCGCGTCGACCGGCAGGGCACCCGCAGGGCCGGGCTGGAAGGGTCCCTCGGGCCCCTCGCAGCCGTCGATGGCCAAGGTGTCGAGGCGCGGCGCGTAGGTGGCGCCCGTGTTGTGATGATGGGTCCAGACCTCGCCGGTGAAGAGATCCTCCACCCGCAGGTCGACTCCCCGGTCGGTCAGGCCGCTGGTGAACACCCACCAGCGGTCGTTGAGGGCGCAGCCGTCGATGACCTTGACGGTCACCTCCAGGTTCTGGGGTGAGAAGAACCAGAAGTTGCCGGTGTCGCCGGTGAGCGGCGCGGCCGTGGCCGTCCCGCCCGTGCCGTTGCCGGACCACAGGGCGGTCACCCGGAAGCGGCCACCCGCCAGGCAGAGGACGGGGCCGCCCGGCAGACACACCGGATGGAGCGGCTGCTCCACGGCGCCGGCCTCGCAGAGCGCGGAGCGAGCCTGGCCGAGCTGGTCGGACGGCGTGCAGGAAGCAGCCGGCACGAGGTCGAGCGCCGGGCTGCCGGGCAGGAGCGCGTGGACCGGAGTCGGTCCGCCCTGGCTGGCCAGCGGGCCGAGCTTCGGATCGAGCGGCGCCGCGGCGGTGCCCTTGCGGTCCAGGGAGTTGTTGTCGCAGCCGTCGGCGTTCCCGATCACGTTGTAGCCCGAGGAGAACATCCGGAAGCAGTCGGAGTACTGGTGCGCGGTGTTGCCGGCGAGGATCGAGCCCACCAGGGACATAGCGGAGTCGGTGGGGAACAGGGCCGCTTGGGCATAGATCCCGCCGCCGTCCTGCCCGGCCTGGTTGGCCGTGATCGTGGAGCCCCAGACCTTCGCCGAGAGCTCCTCGCGATAGTGGATGCCGCCGCCGGACTGGCCCGCGGAGTTGCCCGACACCGTGGAGTCGATGAGCGAGAACGCGCCGCCGGCGGCGAGGCCGCCGCCCTTCGCATCCGCCCGGTTGCCGGACAGCATGCTTTCGAGCACCGACGTGACTCCCGAGGTCTCGGTCATCAGGCCGCCGCCGTCGCCGCCGGAGCCACGCGCGTGGTTGCCCGAAATGACGCTGCGCCGGACCACGAGGTTGTAGCTGAGCGTCTGACGGCGGGCGTAGATCCCGGCGCCGGCTCCGTCCACGAGGCCGTTGCGGACCGTCACGCCGAAGATCTCGGCCTGCGAGCGGATGTCGAGCACGCGGTCGGCGGCGTTGCCGTCGATGACGGTGCCGCCGGCGCCGGCGCCGACCAGGATCACCGGCCGGTTGACGTCGAGGTCGCCGGTGACGTTCTGATCCTCGGCCGCCCCGTTGTTGGCGCGGGTCAGGATGTAGGTGCCGGCCGGCACCTCGATGACGTCGACGTCCGCCAGCCGGTTGGCCTCGGCGACCGCCTCGCGGAGCGAGCAGTCGTACGGATCGCAGGCGCCGTCGAGGGTGTCGGCGGTCTTGGTGACGGTGAGCACGGCCGCGGTTGCCGGGGCGGCGAGCGCGAGAGAGGCCAGGACGAGAACCGCTTTGAATCTCATGAAGATGATCCCTCCGAGCAGATGTCGAGCGCGTTGGTGTCCAGGCGGGGCTGGAACGTGGTGTCAGCCGGGTTGCTGTAGCGCCAGGTCCTGCCGGTCACGAAGTCTTCGACCAGGATGTCGACGTCGACGTTGGTCAGGCCGCTCACGAAGACCCAGAAGCGGTCGTTGACCGCGCAGCCGTCCAGGACCTTCAGGGTCAGCTCCACGTTGGCCGCGTTGAAGAACCAGAACGAGCCGGTATCCGGGGTCAGGGGGATGGCATGGGCCTCTCCCTCCTCGCCGCGCGCGGCCCAGTGGACGGCGACGCGGAAGCGGTCGCCTTCGCCGAGGCAGAGCGTGGTCGCGTCGGGCTGGCAGGCGGGGAGGCGCTCGACGGCGCCCGCGTCGCAGTCGGGGCCTCCGGGCCGC
>JACZDC010030205.1_pt1 | contig 45411 bp, 37 predicted proteins | sample 8641791 | NCBI WGS metagenome assembly JACZDC01 (sample SAMN15324613, study PRJNA640507) | soil metagenome | isolation source: intercropping peanut in the second line | place: China: Luxin town, Laibin City, Guangxi Province | collected 2019-07-25 | depth 10cm m
CCCCCTCTCCCCGGCCCTCTCCCCCGTGCCGGGGGAGAGGGAGCTTCCCGCTGATACAATCCACGCTGTGAACGTACCCATTCTCGACCTCACCCGCGTCCATCGCCGCATCGCCACGCAGCTCGCAGAGCGTTGGCAGCGCGTCCTCTCGGAAAGCTCCTTCATCCTGGGACCCGAGGTCCGGCAGTTCGAGGCCGGCTTCGCCGCCTATCTCGGAGTCGAGGCCTGCACCGGCCTCGCGAACGGCACCGACGCGCTGGTCCTGGCGCTCCGGGCCCTCGGCCTCAAGCCGGACGACGAGGTGATCGTCCCGTCCTTCTCCTTCTTCGCCACGGCCGAGGCCGTCCTCCTCCTCGGAGGCGTGCCGGTCTTCGCGGACGTCGATCCCGAGACGCTCAATCTCGATCCGGCCGACGCCGCGCGCCGGGTGACGAGCCGGACTGTAGGCCTCATCCCGGTCCATCTCTACGGCCGGCCGATCGACGTGGACGCCACGCTGGCTCTCTGCGACAAGCACGGCCTCTGGATGATCGAGGACGCGGCCCAGGCCCAGGGCGCGGCCTGGAAGGGCCGGCGGGTCGGAGGCTTCGGCAAGCTCGCCGCCTGGAGCTTCTATCCGACCAAGAATCTCGGCTGCTTCGGGGACGGCGGCGCCGTGACCGGCAATGACAAGGACCTCGTGGCCGCGGTCCACCGCCTGGCCAACCACGGCCAGACGAGCCGCTACCATCACGTCGAGGTCGGCACCAACAGCCGCCTCGACAGCCTCCAGGCCGCGGTCCTCAACTGCCGGCTCGAATTCCTGGAAGCCGACAACACCCGCCGCCGGGAGCTGGCCTGCCGCTACCACGGCGCCTTCGCGGGCATCGGCGACCTGCGGCTGATCCCGGACCCGCCCGGAGCGCTGTCGGTCTACCACCAGTACACGGTCCGCACCGCCCGCCGCGACGAGCTGATGGAGCACCTCAAGTCCAAGGGCATCGCCTCGGCCGTCCACTACCCGGTTCCGATCCACCATCAGCCCGTCATGAAGGAGCTGATGCCCGACCTCGGAGACCTCCCGGTCTCCACCGCGGCGGCCAGCGAAGTGCTCTGCCTGCCGATCTTCCCGGAGCTCACGAACGAGGAGCACGAGCGGGTCTGCGCGGCGGTGCGGGAGTTCTTCGAAGGGTAAGGACGTCTCCCCTTCCCATGCCGGATTCGCCCTGGTATGATGCGGCCATGAACAAGAAGTCGCATCATGTCGTTCCGGACCCGAGAGGCGGCTGGAGCGTCAAGCGCGGCGGGGCGGTACGCGCATCCAGGCACTTCCAGACCCAGCAGGAAGCGGAGACCTGGGGACGTCGGGTCAGCGGCCAGGAAGGATCCGAGCTCGTGATCCACAAGCGGGATGGGACCGTGCAGTCCAAGATCCATCCCGACGGCCCATAGGAGACCGGGCATCCCTTTCGAGACCGACGTCTTCGTCAACTGTCCTTTCGACGACAGATACACGCCTCTTCTCCGACCGCTCCTCTTCACTCTCGTGGATCTGGGCTTCTCGCCGCGGATCGCGACCGAGCGCTCCGACTCGGGAGAGAACCGGATCGACAAGATCTGTGGCCTCATCCGCCAGTCCAAGTACAGCATCCACGACCTCTCGCGGCTCCGGGCCGGAGAGGTCGGAGAGTTCTACCGGATGAACATGCCCTTCGAGTTGGGCATCGAATACGGGTGCCGGCTCTTCGGGCGCGCTCCAATGCGCGAGAAGAGATGCCTCATCCTGGAAAAGGACCTGCACGAGTTCCGAAAGGCCCTCTCTGACCTCTCCGGGATCGACGTCAAGAGGCATGACGACGAGCCGGAAGGAGTGATCCGAGCCGTTCGCGACTGGTTCGTCGGGACGGTCGGGCTGCGAAAGATCGCCAGCCCGACCGTCCTCTGGTTCCGGTTCACCGACTTCGCGTCCGACTTCTACGACGCCCGGAAGAAGGAGGGCTTCTCGGATGACGACCTGAACATGATGCCCATCCCGGAGTACATCGACTTCATCCGAAGCTGGGTCGAGACGAGCTGATCCCGAACGCCTCCGCCACCAGCTCATAGGATCGCAGCCGCTCCTCGTGGCTGTGGATCATGGTCGAGATCATCACCTCCTCCACCTCCAACCCCTGGAGGAGGGCCTCGATCCGCGCGCGCACCGTCGCCGGGCTGCCGACGATGACGCGATCGCGGTACTCGCGGAGGGCGGCGCGTTCCTGCGGCGTGTAGGGATAGGCCATGGCCTCCTCCGGAGTCGGCAGCGGCCCCAGGGGGCCGATGCGCAGGCGGAGCCAGGCGAGGTCGAGCGACCAGGCCAGAAACTGCGCGCGCTCGTCGGTGTCGGCGCAGACCACTGCCACCGCGAGGATCGCGTGCGGCTTCGGGAATTGGGCGGACGGCTCGAAGCTCTCCCGGTAGGCGCGGATCGCCGGCTCCGGCGGCGTCGGGCTGAAGTGGCTCGCGAAGCTGTAGCCCAGACCGAGCGATCCCGCGAGCCGAGCGGTCGCGCCGCTGGAGCCCAGGAGCCAGATCGGCGGCAGGTCCACGTCGTCCGGGATCACCCGCACCGGTCCCAGCGGATGATCGGCGGGGATGTCGCGGCGCGACAGCGACAGCATCTCGGCCAGGAGGGCCGGAAACTGCTCGCCGTCGAAAGGCCGCAGCGCCCGGGACGTCGCCGGGTCGGTGCCCGGCGCCCGGCCGAGCCCCAGGTCGATGCGCCCGGGGTGCAGGGCCTCCAGCGTCTGGAACCGCTCGGCCACCTGGAGCGGCACGTGGTTCGGGAGCATGATGCCGCCCGAGCCGACCCGGATCCTCTCGGTCGCCGACGCCACGTGCCCGATCAGCAGCTCGGGCGCCGAGCTGGCGACGCTCGGCAGGCTGTGGTGTTCGGCGAACCAGTAGCGCGTATAGCCGAGACGGTCCGCGAGGCGCGCCAGGTCCACGGTGGCGCGGAGCGCCTGCGAAGGTGTGGTGCCCGACCCGATCGGCGCCAGGTCGAGCACGGACAGTGGAACAGTCATGAAGCTACAATCTCCTCGCGATGAGCGATGCAGTCATCCAGGAAACGCGTGAGTGGCTGGAGAAGGCCGTCATCGGCCTCAACCTCTGCCCCTTTGCCAAGCCCGTGCACGTCGCGGGCCGCATCCGCTATGCCGTAAGCCGGGCGGAGACCCCCGAGGCCCTGCTGGCCGACCTCCTCGCCGAGCTCCGGACCATCGCGGCCGCGGACCCGGAGGAGATCGAGACCACGCTGCTGATCCACCCGCGGGTGCTCGCCGACTTCCTGGACTACAACGACTTCCTCGGAGTGGCCGACGCCGCCCTGGAGGAGCTGGACCTGGTCGGAGAGATCCAGGTCGCCAGCTTCCACCCACACTATCAGTTCGAGGGCACGGCCCCTGACGACATCGAAAACTATACGAACCGCTCGCCCTATCCCATCCTCCACCTGCTCCGCGAGGCGAGCATCGAGGAGGCGGTGGCCTCGTATCCCGGGACCGACCGGATCTATAGGACCAATATCGAGACGATGCGAAAGCTCGGAATCGAAGGCTGGCGCCGCCTATTTCGGCAGTGACTCCAGCAGCCGGCTGACCTGCTCGTTGGGCCGCACGGCCAGCGCGATCTCCAAATCCCGGCGTGCCTCGCCGAGCTTGCCCTCCCGCAGGCTGAGCAGAGCGCGGAAGTAGTGGGCGCGCTGGCATTCAGGATCGGCGGTCAGGACCCGATCGAGCTCGGACCGGGCCGACCCGTGATCTGCGCTCTCCATCCCCGGCCAGCCGCCGAAGGGCGGGACGATCCGCAGCTCGAGCTGCGTGAGCAGCGGCTCGAAGCGGGGGATTCGCCGCAGGTAGATCGCCCGGAAGTCGTCCCAGTAGACCAGACCCCACCCGTTCTGGAGGTCTGGAGTCCACTCGTGCTCGGTGACCAGGGCCCAGTCCACCCGATATCGGTCCATCAGCTCCGGGAACGGAGTCGAGACGTATTCCTGAACCAGCGGCGCGAAGACGTCGTTGCGTCCGTCCCAGAAGACCGGTTCCTTGAGACGCCAGAGGAGATAGCCGCCGTAGTTCTGATGGTTGAACACCCGGCCGCGGATGCCCTTCGCCAGCACGAACCGGGCCGCCGGCTCCGGCACTCCGGGAGCCAGGAGGCGGGCCTCGAAACCGGTCCAGGCTACCAGCGCCGAGACGGCGGCCAGCGCCGCCACCAACCCGGAGGCGAGGCCGGACCGCTTCCGCTCCGCCCACAGCCGGTAGATCACTGGCAGGGCCAGGATCACGGCGTGGAAGACGAAACGCGGGGAGCGGTAGAGGAGGACCACGAAGGTCGCGATCGCCACGATCTCGGCGAACCGGACGGGCACCCGGCGCAGAGGGAGCAGCCCGGCCAGGAGGAGAACAGCCAGGATCAGCAGCCCCGAGTTGGCCGCTGGGGTCGATGCCGAAAAGTGTCCAAGCTCCCAGGGGATGCCGCTGGCGAAGAGGATGCGGCTCAGCCGGAAAGGATAGAGAAGTGCCTCGATCCCGTTCGGGTTGAGCAGGGAGAGGATCGCAGCCGCCGCCAGGGACAGGAGATAAGGTCGGCCCTGGCGCCGGATCAGAGCCTCCAGAGTAAAGAGACCCAGGACGAACAGACCGAAGACAACCCCGGAGTGGACGTTGGCCCAGATCCAGAACAGCCCCGCGATCCAAACCAGTTCCCGAGTCCGACCCGTCTTTCGATACCGAGCCAGCAGGAGCAGGGTCAGGGCGAGGAGCAGCTCGCTCAGCAGTGCGGCACGGAGGATGATCTCCGCCGAAACGGCCCAGATTCCGGTCAGCAGCAGAGCCACCGGGAGATACCCCGGCGCCTCCTCCGGGCTTTCCAGGCGCATCGTCCGGACCAGAATCCAGCCGATCAGGAGGATCAACAGGACCCGGGTGACAATCAACGGCAGGTATCCGCCCGCCAGCCAGATCCCATAGACCAGGAGCGAGAATCCCCACTCGTGCGTCACCCATGGAGCCCCTAGCCGGGTGAAGGAGAAGGGGTCCACGTGCGGGACCTGGAGGTGCTCCACCATCCAGACCCCGCTCTGGAGATGCCAGAACAGGTCGTCATGCGAAAGCGGCCGGGCCGCCAGAGGCACGACGAGCGCGAGCAGGGCTACCCAGCCCGCGAAGTCCAGGAGAGAGCGTTTGAGCGGCAAGGGAGCGCTTGAAATCATTGACAAGCGGATCGAGTTCCACTATCCTGGAACCAATGCGGGACATCCCGCAGTTGGATAGCTCGTAAGGGCTAGCGTGAACGGGGCTCCGGAAGGAGCCCTTTTCATTTCACTGCTCCAGCCATACCTTGCCTCCATCCAGAATCTTGTCCCGCGCCGCCTCCAGAACGGCAGCGCTGAAGTCTCCTGGAGGCTCCGCTCCTCTCTTGTGGGCCACGATCTCACGCTTGAACGGATAGGCTAACAGATCCGCAAGCTGCAGCCCGGCAACGGCATGCTCCTTCTTCTTGAGCTTGATCTTCGTGCTGGTCAAGGCACACCGGAATAGCTGCGGCGGCTGAGCGCGGGTTCCGTTCTCTAGCGTACGCCGGAATTCAAGTTGGAGTTGTTGATCCTCTTTCGATCCACGGGACTCCGCCATGACGTCGCCTTTCAGTCCCTGAGAATCGAGCCAGCAGGCATATCGCTCGATCAGCGCGGCGAGGCAATCGTGGTAGGGGTGGGCATGTTCACGAATCAGCCTGTCCCCATGTTCCAACTTGTCCAGGACGATGCACGCCAGATGGAACTCGGCTCTCTCGATGAGGTCGATGAGCCCCCGCTCGAAACGGGCATTGAGATCACGGTCTTTGAGCCGTCCAAAGACACCTCTCCGTTCGACGATGTCCTTCCGGTGGAGGCAGATCGGATCATCATCCGGATGAGGGCCAAAGATCTCCATCTTCAGAGTCTCGAGGTCTCGGGCGAAACACCGGTAAGGTTCTCCGGTCTCAAACCAGAGACCCAGCAGCCCCAGGTACCTATGGTTGTCGTTGTCGGCGAGTCGCAGAGCATGATCCCCGGACTCATCCACGTAGAGACGAAAATGTCTCTCCAGTGACCGCCTCCCTTCACGATTTTTCCTGCCGCGGAGCGAGAGAATGGCATCGAAGGGCGACATCGTCAAATCGAGGCGCCCTGGCGCCTCCCCTGGACACCCTTGCTATACTCCAGACCGTCATGGAAGCTCCGAGGCTGACGGCGCCAGCAGAACTGCGCCCTGAAACGTTCCCGGCCCAGCTCCAGGAGATGGCCGCCAAGGTGCGCGACGGCTTGCGGCTCGACGAGGCCGACGCGCTTACCTGCTTCACCACTCCCCACATCCTCCATCTCGGGAGGCTCGCGGACACCGTCCGCCGGCGGCTGCACGGCAACACCACCTACTTCAACGTCAACCGGCACATCAACCCGACCAACGTCTGCGTCTACACCTACAACTGCAAGTTCTGCAGCTTCGCGGCCCTCCCGGGCGAAGACCACGCCTGGGAGATGAGCCACGAGGACGTGTACAAGCACGCGGCGGATCAGGGCGGCAACCGGGTGACCGAGTTCCACATCGTCGGCGGACTCCACCCCGACCTCCCCATGTCCTGGTACGAGGACATGCTGCGCGGCCTGCGCGAGCGCTTCCCGAACGCCCATCTCAAGGCCTTCACCGCCATCGAGATCGGCTGGTTCGCCAAGCACGAGAAGATCTCCATCGAGGAGGTTCTCACCCGCCTGCGCGCGGCCGGCCTCGGCTCCCTCCCCGGCGGCGGCGCCGAGATCTTCCACCCCGAGGTGCGCGAGATCATCTGCGACGGCAAGCTCGACGCCGACGAGTGGATCGAGGTCCACCGCACGGCCCACAGGATGGGGATCAAGTCCAACTGCACCATGCTCTACGGCCACGTCGAGCGGCCCGAGCACAAGGTCGACCACCTGCTGCGCCTCCGCAATCTCCAGGACGAGACCGGCGGCTTCAACGCCTTCATCCCGCTCGCGTACCACCCCGAGAACAACTACATGGGGCTCAAGTACCACACGACCGGCATGGAGGACCTGCGCCACATCGCCGCCGCCCGCCTGGTGCTGGACAACATCCCGCACATCAAGGCCTACTGGGTGATGATCACGCCCAAGCTGGCCCAGGTGGCCCTGCGCTTCGGCGCCGACGATCTGGACGGCACCGTGGTCGAGGAGAAGATCTACCATATGGCCGGCGCCGGCACCGCGCAGCAGCTCAGCCGGCCCGAGCTGGTGAGGATCGTCCGCGAGGCCGGCTTCGAGCCGGTCGAGCGCGACACCCTGTACAACCCGGTCCAACCTGATCTGGCTTTAGTGAGTTGAAACCCGACATCGGTTTCCACTACCTGGCGGTGGACGGTCCCATCGGCGTGGGCAAGACCACGCTCGTGGAGATGCTCACCCATCGCTTCGAAGGGGTGAAGCTCCTGGAGGACGTCGGCAACCCGTTCCTGGCCGACTTCTACCAGGACCGCCCCGGCGCCGCCTTCCAGACCGAGCTCTACTTCCTGCTGTCGCGCTACAAGCAGCAGCAGGAGACCGGCCAGCGCGAGCTGTTCGACCGGCTCCTGGTCTCCGACTACACGTTCTGGAAGAACCGCATCTTCGCCTACCTGAACCTGTCCGACGACGAGCTGATGCTCTTCGACAAGCTCTATGCCCTGCTGGAGCCGCAGATCCCGGTGCCCGACCTGGTCATCCACCTGGTCGCCGACGTCGAGACCTGCATGGAGCGGATCCGCCGCCGGGCGCGCAGCGTCGAGAAGACGATCTCCCAGGAATACCTGGCAGAGTTGATCGACGCCTACAATCACTACTATCATTACTACGACCGGTCTCCGCTGCTGGTGGTGGACACGAGACACCTCAACTTCCCCCAGCGGCCGGAGGACTTCGACGAGCTGCTCAACCGGCTGTCGAAGCCCATCAAGGGGACCGAGTACTTCCAACCGCTTGGATCCCGGTAGGTTCCGGGACCGAGACGGAAGCACAGCGCCCCCTACGGCGCGCCCGCGGGTGGCGAGGGCCTGATCCTCCGAAGGAGGACAGTTACCTCGCGGGAGCCCTGCGAAGCGTGAAACCGTCGGCCCGCCCAGGCCCGTTCCGTCACTATCCGAGCGGCTGGTCTTTTTCGTTGACGGTAGAACGAAAGGAGCCAGTATGGCGGGCATCGCGGGCGAACCGAAAAGTGTCACCGTCCCCTGGGTAGCGGCAGCGCCGCATCGGGGCGACACCCTCGTCATGGTCACGGCGTACGACTTCCCGCAGGGCCGCACGGCCGACGCGGCGGGAGTCGACATCGTGCTGGTCGGCGATTCGCTGGCCATGGTGGTCCTCGGCCACCCCGACACCCTGTCGGTGACCATGGACGAGATGATCCATCACACCAAGGCGGTCCGGCGGGGCGTCAAGCGCGCGCTCCTCGTGGCCGACATGCCGTACGGCTCGTTCCACCTCGGGCCGGAACAGGCGGTCGCCAACGCGATCCGCTTCGTCAAGGAGTCCGGCGCGCAGGCGGTCAAGATCGAAGGCGCCCGCGCCGAGACCGTGGCCGCGCTCACCGCGGCCGAGGTCCCGGTCATGGCCCATCTCGGCCTCACCCCGCAGTCGGTCCACCGCCTGGGCGGCTTCAAGGTCCAGGGCCGGGACGACCGCACGGGCGAGGCCATCCTCGCCGCCGCGGTCGAGCTGGAGGAGGCCGGCGCCTTCTCCCTCGTGCTCGAATGCGTGCCGACCGACCTCGCCGCCGAGATCTCGGCACGGCTAGACATCCCGACCATCGGCATCGGCGCCGGCGCGGGCTGCGACGGCCAGGTGCTCGTCTACCACGATCTCCTCGGCATCGAGGAGCGGATCGCGCCGCGCTTCGTCAGGCGCTACGCGGAGCTGGGCAAGGCCTCGCGCGAGGCCGTCGCCCGCTACGCCGACGACGTCCGTTCGGGTCGCTTCCCGGCCCTCGAGGAGAGCTACGGCGCGGCACGACCCGTCGAAGAGGCGGCGGTCAAGGTCTACGGCTAGATCATGATCCAGGCCCGGACCGTCGAGGAGCTCCGCAGCGTCATCCGACGCTGGCGGCAGGAGGGGGAGCGCATCGGCTTCGTGCCGACCATGGGCGCGCTCCACGAGGGGCATCTGTCCCTGGTGACGCTCGCCCGTCAGCACGCGGGGCGCGTGGCGGCCTCTGTCTTCGTGAACCCGACCCAGTTCGGGCCGAACGAGGACCTCAGCCGCTACCCGCGCCAGCCAGAGAAGGACGCCGCCATGCTGGCCGGAGCCGGCTGCGACCTCCTCTTCCTGCCCGAAGTCGAGACCATGTATCCGCCGGGGAACACAGTATTTGTTGACCTCGGCGCACCGTCCCTGGGACTGGAGGGCCACTTCCGGCCCGGCCACTTCCGCGGCGTGGCGACCGTGGTCTCGGTCCTCTTCAACCTGGTACAGCCGGACGTGGCCGTGTTCGGCGAGAAGGACGCCCAGCAACTCGCGGTGGTGAGGAAGCTGGTGCGGGACCTGCAGTTCCCGATCGAGATCGTGCCCGGGCCAACGGTCCGGGAAGCGGACGGTTTGGCGATGTCCTCGCGCAACGCGTACCTCTCCGCCGAGGAGAGGAAGGCCGCGGCGGTGCTCCACCGGGCGCTGCGTAAGGCCGAGGCCGCGATCGTGGCCGGCGAGCGGCGCGGGGACGAGGTCCGGAAGGTGTTGTCCGAGATGTTGAATTCCGAGCCCCTCGCGCGTGTTGAATATGCCGAGGTGGTGGATGCGGAGAGCTTCCAGCCGCTGGAAACGCTCCGCGGACGTCTGGTGCTCCCCCTGGCCGTGCGGGTCGGAGGGACGAGACTGATCGACAACCTGCAACTGGCGGTCGCCGACTGACCGCCGTTCGACGAGGGTGACATGCAACGAACCCTTTTGAAGTCCAAGATCCACCGCGCCACCGTGACCGGCGGCTGTCTCGACTACCAGGGGTCGGTGACCATCGACCCTCTGCTGATGGAGGCCGCCGACCTGCTCGAGTTCGAGCGGGTGGAGGTCTACAACGTGACCAACGGCGAGCGCTTCGCGACCTACGCCATCCCGGGCACCCCGGGCAAGGGCGAGATCGTGTTCAACGGCGCCGCCGCCCACAAGGCGAGGACGAACGACATCGTGATCCTCGCCACCTACGCCGTCTACGAGAGCGACGAGCTCCGCGGCCACAAGCCGTCGCTGGTCTTCGTGGACGAGCGCAACCGCCGCGTCCCCACGGCGCCGCCCGTGCCCGGCGGACCGTACGAGGAGCAGGAGGCGATCCTGCTGGCGGAGGCGTCGTGATCCGACTGTCGGGCTTCGTGCTGCTCTCGGGGCTGCTCCTGGGCACCTCGGCCTGCAGTGGCGCGAAGCCCGCCTCTTCGGACGCACCGTTCGAGCTGGAGACCCTGGTCCAGCAGTCGATCCCAGGCCAGGGTGGCCCGACGGTGCGCGAGGTGATCCGGGACCAGGCCGCCTGGGCCGCGATGTGGGCCAAGCTGCGGGAGGGTAGCTCCTTGTCCGAGACGCCGCCGGCCGTGAATTTCGATCAGGACATGGTCATCGTCGCGGCCATGGAGACCCAGCCCTGCGTCTCGAAGGTGACGGTCCGCTCGGTCGTCCAGACGAGTGGTGAGCTGGTGATCGACGTTCTGGAAGCGCCACCGGCTCCGAACTGCGTCTGCTTCACTTCGGAGCGGCCGATCCACGTCATCCGCCTGCGCAAGGTGGATGGACCTACCCGTTTTGACGTCGAGCGCGGTCAGACCCCCTGTTAGTATCGGCGGCCTGGAGGATTCCATGACCACGACGTACGCCCCGACACAGACATCTACCGACGTCGAGCCGCTCAAGATCGCGGACCGGACGTTTCGTTCGCGCCTGTTCCTCGGAACCGGCAAATACCCCGACTTCGAGACCATGGCCACCGCCCTGGAGGCCTCGGGCACTGAAGTCGTCACCGTGGCCCTGCGGCGCGTGAACCTGGACGATCGCGGCAAGGGCTCGCTTCTCGACTTCGTCGACCAGGACCGCTACCTGCTCCTGCCGAACACCGCCGGCTGCTACACCGCCGACGAAGCGATCCGCACCGCCCGCCTCGCCCGCGAGCTCGGCGGCTGGAACTGGGTCAAGCTGGAGGTCATCGGCGACAAGATGACCCTCTTCCCGGACAACGTCGAGCTGCTCCGCGCCACCGAGGTCCTCGTCAAGGAGGGCTTCATCGTCCTCCCCTACACCAACGACGACCCGGTCGTCTGCCGCAAGCTGGAGGATCTGGGCGCCGCGGCCGTGATGCCGCTCGGCGCGCCGATCGGCTCGGGCATGGGCATCCGGAACCCCGCCAACCTGCGGATCATCCTGGAGCAGTCCAAGGTCCCGGTGATCGTGGACGCCGGAGTCGGCACGGCCAGCGACGCGGCGCTCGCCATGGAGCTGGGCGCCCACGGCGTCCTCATGAACACCGCCGTGGCCGAGGCCAAGGACCCGATCCGGATGGCGAAGGCCATGCGCCTCGCCGTGGAAGCCGGCTGGCTCGCCGCGAACGCCGGCCGCATCCCGAGGAAGCTCTACGCCTCGGCCTCGTCTCCCCTCACCGGCTTGATCGAATAACCGGGGCTCATCGAATAGGTGCGGACCACCGAGAAGCTCGACGAGCCTTCGCTTCCCTTCGAGGAGGCAGAGCGCTCGTTGAGCGATCTCGGCCGCATCAACCGGCTCCTCCTCGGCGCCCTCCCCTTGAAGAGAACCCTCCTGCCGCGGCTCGGCCGCTGGGCGAAGCCGCGCCGGGTCCTCGACCTCGGCACCGGAGGCGGCGAGGTCGCCGCGGACCTCGCCCGTGCGGCAGCCAGGCGCGGAGCCCCGCTCAAGGTGGTCGGGATGGACCTGAAGCTCCGGCATCTGGTGATCGGCCGGCAAGCTGGATCGGACCAGCTCCGGGTGGTGGCCGACGCCACGGCCCTGCCCTTCCGGGACGGCGTCTTCGAGTGGTCCTTCTCCACCCTCTTCTTCCACCACTTCGAAGCCGACGCGAACTACCGGGTCCTCTCCGAGATGAGACGCGTCTCCCGCGCCGGCGCCGCGGTCGTGGACCTGCGCCCGAGCCGGCTGGCGCTGCGCCTCCTCTTCGTCCTCTTCCGTCTGATCGGCGCCAGCGAGGTCACCCGGCATGACGGCAAGGTCTCCTTCGAGCAGAGCTGGTCGCTCGCCGACGTCGCCCGGCTCACCGCGGGCCTGCCGGTGCGCGAGCTGAGGCGACGGTTCCCGTTCCGGTGGTCGCTGGTGGTCGACGCTGACCGCGCATGAAAACGGGGGACGGGCTCCGGCCGGAACCCGTCCCGATGAGGTTGATTCAGTTGTCAATGAACAGAGTCGGTGCTATTCGCCCACAGTCATCGGCGCCTCGGGCGCTGGGTCCTCCACGGCCAACGGCGGATCGACGAGCTTGACGCGGCGCCGGCGGATGGGTCGCGCCCCGAACTCGACCAGCTTCTCGTTGTGGCCGCCGAGGTGGCCCTTGATGGCCGCGCGCAACTGCGACGCCGCGGCCCGGCCCTCGAAGATGATCTCGACCCGGCGCTTCGCATCGGCCGCGGACTGCGAGCGCGACGCGTCCTGCCGCGTTCCCACGACCTTGGCCTCCGAGAGGAGGGCGTTCAGGGCCCCTCTCTGGAGACCGAGGTCGGGCAGGTTCGCCTCGTTGTTCGCCACCGCGTCCAGAAGACGCTCCCAGTCGGCGATGAAATCGGCAAACGAACGGATGTTACGCATGACACTTCTCCTTTCACTGTATACCGACGCCCTCATGGCGTCGGAACTCTCGCTATCAAAGCTGCGTCCCTGCGCAGCGAGGAGATGATGCGGGATCTCGGATCGTCCGTCAAGACCTTTTTGACTTTTTTTTCGACCAAAAAGTGTGTGGCGCACACTTTCTGCCGTCTTGACTTTCCGCCGCGATCGGTTAACGTCCCGTCCGTAGTCGTTTTTGGGCAGGCGGCGATGCAAGGGCTCGTGGCCCGGGTACGGGTTTTCGGCCGTCGGTCGCAGGAAAGCGGCGAACGGGAGGACGAGCTCGGCAGCGGAGAACAGGAGACCGGCGCGCGGGAACGAAGCTGCGGGCGCGGCAATCCTGATCCCGGCAACCGCGCATGCGTTCCCGCGGCGCCAGAACGGGATCCCGGCGCCCACGCCCCTGTTCGCGCGGCGCGGCAACGAAGTCCCAGCCGTCGCGCTCCTGGAACCGTCAGCCGAAAACCGGGTCCCGGCAGCCGCGCCAACGTGCGCGCCGCCCGCTCGAGGGTTCATTGACAACTGAAACCAAGAATCGCCGGGGGCCCGCCAGGGGCCGGCCAGCCCCCGGCCTGTCCAGACGAGCCGGCGGGATCTCCCCCTCCCCATCCCGCCAGGCTCCGCCTCTGCCCGATCGGGGAACGGCCAGAGGCACCCTCTCCCACGCCGCGGGGAAGGGATTGGGGAGGGGTTTTTTTTCTTGCCGAATTGGGGGTTGCGCTCTGGAGCGGGCTGTCCTACAATCCCACCTCCGCACGGCGGCCTGCGCCGGCAGCGTCACGTGCAGCCATAGCTCAATTGGATAGAGCGACAGACTACGGATCTGTAGGTTGGGGGTTCGACTCCTCCTGGCTGCACCATCTTCCTTCCCCCTCATCTCGTCAGCCATCCAGATTCCGTGCTGGGGCAATCCGGAGCCACTTTCGGTAGTAGCTCAGGAGCGCCGAGACCATCTGACCCTGACATTCGATTTGCCAGAAGACTTGAAGGAACGTCTTCAGCACGAGGCGGAGAGGCGCGAGCTTTGAACTCCCTGCAGGGGCCGGCTCTTCCTGCCGGCCCCTATTCTTCAGCGAGCTCAGTTATGAGCACCAGCCAGTGCCAGCCAGAGGTCACAACACCGCCACAGCACCGGCTGAATGCTGGATCATACGCCTGGGTACCGCAACGAGCTTAATAGGCAACCGCCAAAAAGTGTCTGGCACCTCTTGGCCCTCTTGGCCTGTCCCCGACCGGCTTGACCGCGAGGATCTCCTGGACCTCCAGAGCCGCCCCCACTGGATGCCGGCGTATATACAGGTATATACTCGGCCCGCGAGGAGGATACTCACCATGGCCATAGCCAAAGTCTTCTGGAGCGGCAACAGCCAGGCGATCCGCCTGCCTAAGGACTTCCGATTCCCACAAGACACTGAAGAGGTGGCGATCCATCGCGAAGGCGATCGCATCGTTCTGGAAGTGGTCAAGGCCAAGGAATGGCCAGCCTCCTTCTGGCGTGCCTTCGACGGGATGCCGGAGGACTTCGAGCGACCGGCTCAGGTACCGCAGAAACGGGACTTCGACCTTTGAGATACCTGCTCGACACCAACATCTGCATCTACGCCCTGAAGAACAAGCCTCGGCAGGTGCTGAGGCGCTTGCAGAATGTGGGACCCTGGGCTGTCGGCGTGAGCGTGATCACGGTTCTGGAGCTTCGGCAAGGAGCCGAAAGGAGCCAGCATCGCGAGTTGGCCCATGCTCGCCTGGATGACTTCTTCGAGCCCATGGCGATCCTGCCTTTCGAGGAGACGGATGCCTTGATCACGGCTCGCGTTCGGGCGCATCTCGTCGAGACCGGCCAACCGATAGGAGACCTCGACAGTCTCATTGCCGGACACGCCCTCGCCCGGGAGCTAACTGTGGTGACCAACGACATCGACGATTTTCAGCGAGTGCCGGACCTGAGAGTAGAGAACTGGGCGGAGTGACAGTGAGAACGAGCCCACCTGTCTGTCGTCGCCAATAAGGCTGGCACCTCTTGGCCTCTTGGCTGGCCGCCGCGCCGGCCCCGGCCCTACGACGCACCATCCTGTGCTGGCGAAAGCGCGAAGGCATCCAGGATGCGCCAGATCAGCTGCGCCTGCGGTTGCTCCAGAATATCGTTGTGGTCCGTGATAATGACGGTCGCGTCAATCACCAGGACGTGGCTCGGCACCTTGGTCATCGCTTGGTGCCCAATAAGCGTCTGGCACCTCTTGGGCACCTCTTGGCCTCTTGGCCGGAGGGCGGCCACAAGGGCCGCCCCTACAGAGGGACATGTCGTTTCAAGGTTGTCCACGGCTTCGGCTCGCCCGGGCTGACTGGCGGCACTGTAAGGAGCGGGGGCTTCCCTTCGGATGCCCCGGAACCCCATCATGGAGGAGTGGAATGACCTCACGAATCGCCCCGCTGATCGCCCTCTCGCTCTTGCTCGCCGGCTCCCTCGTGTATGCCGGACCCGCGGCGCCCGCCGCTCCCGGCACCGCGCAAACCCTGACTTCTGCCGAGCCTTCGCCCTGCGCCCAGGGCGGACCCGAGGCCCTCATCTTCGCTCCGGCCCCGCAGGAGAACGTCCTGTACTGCGGCATTTGCTCGCCGGACCCCTGCCGGGGGGTTCAGCGGGGCACGACCTGCGGTTATGACTACGAAACACAAACCGTGAAGCGTTGCCAGGTGACGACTGCGAGCTACTGTCCGCAGGACAACCGGGCGATCTGCTCCTGCTACAGCGGCCCCATCCCCTGAACCATCCGAAACGACCCTGAGACCCGGATCGGGAGTTGGCCTGAACGGTCGGCTCCCGACTCGCTGCCAAGGCGCTCCGGCCGAATCAACGCCGCGTCAATAGGCCACGGGGGTCACGGGGACGCTCTGGAGCACGCTGCCCGGAGCGTTGCCGTTCACGGGATACGTAACGAAAGCCAACGTCTGGCCGGCTATCGTGTAGAACATGAGGGCCGCCAATAAGCGTCTGGCACCTCTTGGCCTCTGTGCCGAATTTCGGACTGATCCCGAGCCCCGGCGCCCCTTGGAGAGGCGCCGGAGGCTCCGGCAATGAGCCTCGCGTGTGCTGGCAGTGCGATGCCGGGTGAGGGCGGTACCAAATGAGTGTTCGGCACCTCGTGGATGACCGATCCGCCGTGCCCGATTCGCATCCCTCTTTGAAAGAAAGGAGATCACGATGCGAAACCTGGCCCTGACGTTGGCGTTCTGTCTCGTCGCCCTGCTGAGCACCGCGGCCCTGTCCGCGGCCGAAATCCCTGCGCCTCCCGCTCCCCAGCCGGCGGCGGCACTCATCACGCCCATCCTTCTAAGCCCGCAGCCGCTGCCGGCGTTCATGACCTCCGTGGCCCCTGTCCCCGGCTGCTCCGCTTCGCTTCTCTCAATCCCGCAGCCGAAGAATCTTGCCGCAGGCTGTGGAGAGTGCACCAAGCGCTCGCAGTGCCCGCCCTGCCCGCTGGGTTGCATCAAGGACTGTGACGGCTTCGGCTGCTGCGTCTGCTACTGCAGCTAGAGTCCGTGGCCGCGGTCGAATCGTGAGCTTCAACGGCGGGATGCCCGAGGGGCCGCCCTGTAACACGCCATGAATCTGCGGTCGATCCAGTCCTTGAGGCGCCACGCCCACCGGCTGTGGCCGACGAAGTGTTTGTAGCGCAGCAAGGCCTTGGCGTCGCCGGTGTTGAGGAGCGAGAGAAAGCTCCGCTGCGGCTCGTAGCGGGGCGGCGCTCCGCCGTCGAGCGCGGCGGCGAGGCTCTCCCAGAGAATCGGCGCCTCGCGGACGGCATAGACCCCGGCCTTCGGAGTTTCAGGGTGGCGCTCGGGCGTCACGCAGTCTCCGGCTCCGAAGACCCGGGGGTCGGCGATCGAGCGCAGGGAATCGTCCACCAGCAGGAAGCCCTTCTCATCCACCGGCAGGCCCGACGCCTCGAACAGGGGCCAGGCGGCGGCACCGGTCAGCCAGACGGTCAGGTCGGACTCCAACCTGCCGCCTCCCCGCAGCCGGAGCGCGTCGGGCTCGACCGCCTCCACCCGGCAGTCGGTCCGGATCTCGATGCCCTTCGCGGCCAGCACCTCGGCCGCCCGTTGCCGGAAGCGTCGCGAGTACCCCGCGAGGATCGCGTCCGAGCCCTCGACGATCGTCACCCGCCGCTCGCGACCCGCGCGCTTCAGGACGGCGACGATGGCGCAGGCGATCTCGACGCCCGCCGCGCCGCCTCCCACGACGACCGCCTTGCCGGTCTCGAGTCGCTCGATCCAGCGCCGAAGCTCCGCCGCCCGGTCGATCGGCTTGACCACGGCCGCGTGCCGCCGGACCGCCTCGTTCTCGTCCCCTGACGTCCGCGAGCCCACGTTGAAGGAGACGAGGTCGTAAGCGACGGCAGCGCTCGAGTCGAGGCCCACCTCCCGCGCCGCCGGATCGACCGCCGTGGCCCGTGCCTGGAGGAACCGGCCGCCGGCGGCGGCGACGAGCCGCGGCACATCGAAGGTGATCTCGCTCTCCTCGTACTGCCCCTGCAGGAACCCCGGGACCATCCCGGAGTAGTGGTGGCGGTCCGCCGACGAGACCACCGTCAGGTCCACGTCCAGGGGATGGGACGCCTGGCGGCGCAGGATCTCCAGGTGGGCGTGGCCGGCGCCCACCAGCAGCAGACGGGGCCGGCCGCTCGGAAGGCTCAAGAGTGGGATCCGGAGAGGCGAAGGAGAAGAGTCACCTCGGAGCCGTCGCGCGGCAGGACACCCGGGCGGACCCGGAAGCGCGTGGTTCCGCTGACGAAATCCCGCACCGTGTTGCGGGCGTTTCCGACCTTGCTTCCGGGGCAGGAATAGAGACAGATGATGCACCCCGAGTGCCACTGATGAATGTTGGCGCGGTGGCCGCCGAAGCGCATCTCGAACCCGCGGCCTCCCGAATCGAGGAGGATCTGATCGAGGGTGAGCAGCCCGGTGCGGCCGGGAACACGCACCAGCACCTCCACGCCCGGCCCCTCGATGATCTTGTCGGGAGCCGTGGAGCGCGGATTCCGGCGCTCCTCCCAGGTGTCCATTCCGAGCGCATTGCCGGGCTTCGCGCCCAGGGACTGCAAGGCGTCGATTACCTCGGCGTCGCTCACGGAGGCCTGGAACAGCGCGGCCGGCGACGCCTCCCCATCGCCCCAGACGACGAGGTGATAGCCGGGCATGCCGAGAAAGCGCCGCTCGAAGCGGCTCCGGGTCACGACCGCGGGAAAGGCGATGGCGTCGGTGCCGATGCGTTCGATCCTGTCCGCGACGCGGGCTCCGCAGCCGGGCCCGCCCAGGAAGAGCGCGCCCAGCAGGCCGGCGAGCGCGGCGGCCGGTCCGGATCTTCTCTTGCCAGGACCGCGGGACGCCGTCTCCATGGCTGAAATCCTAACTTATGTCGGCCAACCTGACCCTCGAAGTCCCAAGCCCCCGGCGCCCCCCCGAGAGGGGCGCCGGGGCTCGATGATGATCAAGAGTGGCGGTCTACTGGGCCGGCTTGGCTGCCGTGATCTTCTGGACTTCCAGGGTCGTCCCCTGGTTGCAGATGCTGATCTCGGCCACCTTGCCCACCACGGTCACACGGTCGCCGACCTCAAAGCCCTGCCGGTCGCGGGGCGTCAGCGTGTAGATCGTCCCGTCGTCACCGCGCAGAGCGGGGCACTCGGCTCCTTCGTCCGTCAGCACGCCGGTGACCCGGACCGACCGGTTGTCGCCGCCCTGGCCGGAATTGGCGCTCTGCGCGGCCACGGCGCTGGTGAGCGCGAGCGCCAGCAGGAGGGTCGCAAGCAGTGTCTTCATCGAATATCGCATCAGGTACTCCTTTCGTTCGGGGGAAATGCGGAAGGGGCGGGGCTGACTTCGCCCCGCCCTTCAAAAGACCAGCAAGATCATTGCCAATCGGCTATGGGCTTGATGGCCCGTGAGCTCTCCGGCCCCGATAAGTACCTGGTACCAAGGACGGCCGCCAAGGACGGCCAGGACGGCCCGGGCCGGCCTACACCTCCTCCGGTAGTGGCGAACACATCACACCTCGCACCGGTTGACAAACGTATGCTCTAATTCTACCTTCCTAAAGTAGCTGTGGCCACGTGGCTCCGGCTCAGGTGAAGTGCTATCGCTTAGCAGACTGGAGGTCAGCATGAAGAAGATCCGTCACGCTTGCGTCCTGTCACCGACGTTCCTTCTCTTTGTCCTGCTGGTTCTTGCCACTCCGAGCATCGGCCACGCTTGGTGCACAGCCGTCTGCGGTAACGGCAATTGCATTGGCGCGTTCACCTGCGGCTGCTGCTGGAATGGCGAAGCAGCTTGCGACGCTCCCGCTGGTTGCTGGGGATTTGTTTCAAGCGGAAGCACAACGAATGTCGAGGTTTTGCGGGCGCAGATCTTTGCACCACGGGAGCCGGAAAGCACCTCTGGACTCAACCTGAGCGTGCTCATGGATAGCACGGCTGACTCTCGATAATGAGAAGCATGGGCGCCGGCGGGTCCCTCACCGCCGGCGCCTCGGGGCTCGCCAGGCCTACTGGAGCCGGATCAGTGCCGAGCGGAGCCCGCAGCCCGTGCGGCCGTTGCCGGGGGCGCCGGAGATGACGCGGTTCAGGCCGACGTAGATCGAGCTCGCCTCTTCCTTCATCGTGTCGTCCGGGATGGCGAAGAGGAGCTTGTTGTTGGGGCTCTGGATGTACTCGTAGGGCTGTCCCCAGCTCACGAACTGGTCCCGGACCAGGAACCTGATCGCGCCGTCGGTCAGTGGAAGGATCTTGTACAAGAGGGGATTGTCGATGTCGCTCGGCGAGCCACCGGCGTTGGCGAGCGCCATGGTGTCGTTCAGGATCCAGAGCTCGGCGTTATGGACCGTGGTGCCGGCGTCCCCGGCGTAGCCGTTGTTGGTGGGCGAGTCGCCGATGTTGAGCGTCCAGGCCACGGGCGTCCCTTCGTACTCCGCGGAGACGGTGGCGGTGGTGCAGTCCTTCGGAATGTCGACCCGGACCACCGCCTCCCGCCAGCCCGCGCAGTCGGCGAGGTCGCTGTCGTCCATGGCAGAGATGACGTGGTAGAGAGCCGGATCCTCGTTCACCACGGCGCCGGTCCGGAGATCGGCGTAAAACGTTGCCGTCGTGCACTGGGCACCGGCGGCGGAGGCCCAGAGGCCGAAGGCGAGCAGCGACAGGACGGTGGAGCGCGGAGACGTCGTGTTCATGATCATCCTCCTTCGATCGCTTTTCATTGGCACAAGGGGGCTCCCGGGAGGCCACGGCGGCCTCCGACGGAGCATCCCGGGTTCGAGGGAAAGCTCGGAGCTAGAAGACGGGATGAGACACGCGGATGCCGGGGGCGCGGAGGTTCCAGTTGCAGATCACCGGCACGCAAGGCTCGGGATCGTCCTCGACACAGTCGTTCCAGACGAGGAAGTCGGCTCCGTCGTCCTCGATGGGCGGATCGATCGACGCCTCGCCGGCAGCCTCGAAAGCCCATGAGCCCGCCAGCCCGAGTCCCAACACCAGCGCACGGTCGGCGGTCCTCCCGGTGGTCTGATGGGTGAGATGGAGATGGGTGTTCATCTTCAGGACGCTGGCGAAGTGGCCGCGCCCGGCGTCGTCCGAGTCCGGGTCCAGCAGGAGCGGAGAGTCTGGCTGACCAGCCTCGTCGAGGCTCAGCGCGACGTCCCAGGTTCCGCAGGAGGTGACCACCGGAGTGAAGATCACGCGCTCATCCGTCCCGGTCGCCCGCAATGGGGCGAATGCAAAAGAGCCCGCAGGCCGCAGCGACTCCATGGACTCAGCGTAGATCCTCGGCGTGTTGGTAACCGTCAACTGGCAGGTCATCAGGGGGGGACCGGCCATGATGGGAGGATTCGGCAGGTCTCGAGCGCAGAGCCACTCCGCCCAGCCTTCGACGTCGAAAGGCAGAGAGGAGGCGCCGAGATCTGAAAAGGTGAGCTGCATCCGGAGCTCGCTCCCCTTGGAGTCATCATCCTGGGCGAAGACACCGGCAGTCGACAGGACGACGAGGAGCGTCAGGCAGAAGATGGGCCTGGGGATGGCCATGATGAAAACCTCCTGTTCCCTCCGGGAAGGCACGTCAGGTGCCGCCGGGCTGGAACGTTCAGGACGCGGGAACGCGGAGAAAAAGGGCTCAGCCGGGAGGAGCGGCGAGCCGGCGCAGGAGCTCCAGGGTCTTCCGGGTGTCCGGGTGATCCGGCCCCTGGACCGCCAGCATCGTCCGATAGCCGCGCTCGAGCAGGGCGCGGGCGCGGCCGTCTCCCAGGGCCGCGTAGCAGGCGCCGAGTTGGCTCTCGGCCATGGCGATCGCGGGGTTGCCGGCCTCCAGGGACAGCCGGCGGACGCGCAGACCGTCCTCCAGGTAGGGCCGGGCCTCCGACGCCCTGCCGGTCTCGACGAGCAGATCCCCCAGATCGATCGAGGTGCGGGCCTTCATCGTGTGGTCTGCCCACTCCGGGCCCGAGTGCAGCTTCAGGGCCTGCCGGTAGACGGCCTCCGCGCTGGAAAACTGTCCGTCCTGCTGCAGGAACTCGCCGAGAAGCTGAAGGGAGTCCACGGCGCCTGGGTGCTCACTGCCCAGGGCGGCGCGCGTCAGATCGAGGCTGCGGCGGGCCAGGGCTATGGCGCCGGCCAGGTCCCCGGCGCCGCGCCGGGCCAGGGACTGGCCGCGCAGGACGCCTGCGAGATCGGCGCGGTGCTCCCCAGGCAGGGAGCGGTAGATCTCGAAGCTCCTGGCCAGGGCCTTTTCGGCGGCGGCAAGATCGTTCTGGTCGAGAGCGACATTGCCAAGCAGGTTCCAGGTCTCGGCTTCGTTCTGATCGACCGGAAACCGGTGCTGGCGGCGGACCTCCAGGAGCTCCTCCAGGGTGGCGCGGCTTGGGGCGAGGCGCCCGCGGTGGCGCTGCACCGTGGCGAGCTCCAGGAGGGCGCGGGCGAAGTCGGGGTGCGACGGCCCGAGGAGATGACGGCGCACGTCGACGATCTCCTGGTAGAGCCTCTCGGCCTCGGCGTACTCGCCGCGGTGGAAGGTGACGAAGGCCAGGTTGACCAGCGCCTGGACCGTCTCCGGGTGGTCAGCCCCGAACGTCGAGCGGTAATACCGGTAGGTCGCGCCGAAAAAGACTCGGGCCCGGGCCATCCTGCTTTCCGCCGCCGCCAGGTATCCGATGTTGTTGAAGGTCTCGGCCAGGTCCCTCTGCCCTTCCCCGGCCGCGCGGCGGCTGATCGCGAGCGCCCTGTCGAAGTGGCGGACGGCCTCGTCCGCCTTCCTCTCGGCGACGTTGACCAGTCCCAGGCCGTTCCAGTCCCTTGCCAGTTCGAGGGCGTCCGGACCCAGGAGCCGCTCCTTGATGGCGACAGCCTTCTGGAAGTCCCGGCGGCTCTGGGCGTAGCGCCCCTGCTGCAGGTCGACCCATCCCAGCAGGGTCCAGTTGCCGGCGATGTCCAGGCGGGCCTCCCGGCTCGGGTCGGGTTGCTGCTCGCGCAGCCTCAGCGCCCGTTCCAGAAACTTCCGGGCGTCGTCGTAGAGGCCCAGATCCTTGTAGGTGACGCCCAGGGTCTCGTGGAGGGCGGCCCAGGTCTCGACGTCGTGCCGGGCCTCCCTACCCGCAAGCCCCTCGGCCCCGGCGTCGAGGACCTGCCGGACCGTGAGGGTCTCGCCGCGGCTCTGCGCGGGGTTGGCGCTCCGCAGCATGCCCTGCAGGAGCTCGTTGAGCGCCTGGGCGCGCCGGTACTGGGCCTCGGCCCGGTCGCGCTCCCGGCTCACGAGATAGAAGTAGCTGGCGGCGAGCAGGCAGACTCCGAGCGTGAGCAGCGCCGCAAGCTTGTTGCGGGCCAGGGTCCGTCCCAGGCGGTAGGCCAGGGTGGGGCGGCGGGCGACCACCGGCCTCTGGTCCAGGTGCCGCTCGACGTCCTCGGCCAGGGCCGCCGCCGTGCCGTAGCGCCGTTTCGGATCGACTTCCAGGGCCTTGCCGACGATGGTGTCGAGATCGCCAGCCAGCCGGCGGGCCAGGCGCCGCGCCTCGGCGTCTCCCAAAGCGACGCGGGCCTGGCTCGGAGGGCGGTCGGCCCACCCGTCCCCGAGCTGCCTCTCCACCGACCGCGGGCTCTGCCCGACCAGCAGCTCGTAGAGCAGGAGGCCGAGGCCGTAGACGTCGGTGGCCGTGGTCACGGTCCCGCCCGTACGCTGCTCAGGGCTGGCGTACTCCGGGGTCATGGGGCCGGGGGTGAGCCCGGTCAGGGCCGTCATCCCCTCGAACGAGCTGGGGTCCAGGAGCTTGGCGATGCCGAAGTCGAGCAGCTTCGGCTCGCCCTCGGCGTCGACCAGGATGTTGGCCGGCTTCAGGTCGCGGTGCACCACCAGGCTCTGATGGGCGTTCTGCACGGCCCGGCAGACGCGAACGAACAGGCGCAGCCGGGCCTCGACCGGCAGCTTCCGCTCGTCGGCGTAGACGGTGATCGGCCGGCCCTCCACGTATTCCATGACGAAGTAGGGACGGCCGTCGGGGGTCGAGCCGCCGTCGAACAGGCGGGCGATGTTGGGATGGGCGAGCGCGGCCAGGATCTGGCGCTCGGCGACGAAACGCCGCACGATCTCGTCCGTGTCCATCCCGCGCTTGATCAGCTTGATGGCGACCTTCTGGGTGAAGCCCGGCTGGTCGCGCACCGCCAGGTAGACCGCCCCCATGCCGCCGCGCCCGAGCTCGGAAAGCAGCCGATAGGGGCCGAGGCGCATGCCCTCGGCCACACCCTCGAGCTGCCGCCTCACCTCGGGGACCGCGGCCAGGGCGCCCTGCTCGTAGAAGTCGTCGGCGGTGGGTTGGGAGGCGGAGGCGAGGAGGCTCTCCACCTCGGCGACCAGCGACGGGTCGTCCGGCAGGGCGGCGGCCAGCCATGCGGCCCTCTGTCCGGGAGGGAGCTCGATGGCGGTGGCGAAGGCCTCCTTGATGCGCTGCCAGCGTTCAAGATCCATGGCTAGCTGGCCGGAGAATGCGCCATCTGCCGGGTCATCCACGCCTTGGCCAGGACCCAGTCGCGCTTGACCGTGGCCTTCGAGATCCCCAGGGCCTCGGCCGTCTCCTCGAGGGTCAGGCCGGCGAAGAACCGGAGCTCGACGATCCGCGCCTGCTGCGGGTCGAATTCCTCGAGGCTGGCCAGCAGCCGGTCGACGGTGAGCACCTCGACCTCGCGAGGCGGCGGCCCTGCCGCTTCGGAGAGCTCGACCGCCAGGAGGGCGCCGCCCCGTTTCTGCGCCGAACGGGCGCGGCAGTGATCGACGAGCACCCGCCGCATGACCCGGGCGGCGACGGCAAAGAAATGCAGCCGGTCCTGCCAGTCCATGCGCCGCTGGTCGACCAGGCGCAGATAGGCTTCATGCACCAGGCTGGTGGGCTCCAGCGTGACCGCAGCCCCCTTGTCGGAGAGCAGCTTGCCAGCCAGGGCCCGCAGCTCGCTGTAGAGTGCGGGCACCCAGCGGTCGAGCGGCGTGGCCTCTCCCGGCCCGCCGGCGGGCTGTTCCTCGTCCATCCCGGCGCCTCCTCGATCTGCGAAGCAGGATGCAGCGAAGGATAGCAATTCGGAAGTTGCGGATCTAGTCGAGGAACCTGCCGGGCATCCGCGATCAAGCCTCAGAGGCCAGCCAGCCGGACGTCTCCGAACCCGGCTGGCCGGCGCTCTGGCCGGATCAATAGGCCAAGGGGGTCACGGGGACGCTCTGGAGCACGCTGCCCGGAGCGTTGCCGTTCGCGGGGTACGTATCGAAAGCCAGCGTCTGGCCGGCTATCGTGTAGAACATGAGGGCCGCCGTGCCGGCGCCGGTCGCATCGGTCTGCACATTGCCGATCCAGAGGTGGCACTTCCAGTAGAAGTCATAGGTGCTGCTCGGGACACCCCCCGTGATCTGAACGAGGGCCGCGGTCACGCCGCTGACGTTCTGCACCAGCGTCACGCTGCCGCCGAAGGTCGAAGGATCGGACGCGGTCACGTCGGAGTTGTTGCAGTCGGATTGGTACTGGCGGATCAGCGGTCCACTCCCGACCCTCGCCGCCACGGCCGGCGTGATCCGGACGCTCTGGAACTTGTTCCCGAGCGGCGCACCGTCCGGATACATGTCGAAGGTGAACGTCTGACCGACCGCCGTCTGGAGCGAGAAGCTCGCCGCCCCCGTGCCGTAGGCATCGGTGTGCACCTGGCCGAGCCAGAACATGCACTTCCAGAAAAAGTGATAGGAAGTGTTGGGCGTGCCGCTCGTGATCTTGACGATCACCGCCGTCGCGCCGGTCGAGGTCTGAACGATCGTCACCGCGCCGCCGACCCTCGAATAGTCGCCGTTGATGCTGACGTTGTTGTTGCCGCAATCCGAGAAGTCCTGCCGGACCAGCTCTCCGTAGCCCAGGGAATAGGCCGCCTGGGCCGCCCGGCTCGACGCGAGCGTCATGCAGGCGATGGCGAGCGCGAGCACTGTCAAACGGCCTTTCAAATTCCACGACATGAGGATCTCCTTCCCTTGTTGTTCACGGTGTACCGCCGGCGTGATCGCCGATGGTTTTGCAAGGATCGCCGTGATGTCCGGACGCGGGCAGGAGCAAGGGTGATGCCATGGAAAATTACGGAGAAAATTGACCATTCCGAGAGCATTGAAAGAGAACTGAACGCTTCTGGACGTTCTTGAACGTCCTTCGACGTCGAAGCTCGAAGCGCGAGCGGGCTCACCTCGCTCTGCGAGCCGTGATGCGCGGGAATCAGGAGGGGGATCGGGCGTCCGGCCCGGCGGAAGAGCGCAGGGAGAGCATTCCCTCCCTTGCCACTATTAATTTATAGCGCACCGGGGTACTTGCGGCAAGACTCGGGGCGTGCCATAGAGTCGCCAGCCCTGGCCGGATTCCGGCCGAAACCACCCGGAAGGGAGGAACGAATGGGCTGCTACGTGCTGGATTTCCAGGAGATCGATCAGACGCAGGCCGCGATCGCCGGCGGCAAGGGTGCGAACCTGGGAGAGCTTTCGCGGATCGAAGGCGTCCGCGTGCCGCCCGGCTTCGTCGTGACGACGGACGCCTTCCAGAGGATCCTGGCGGACGCGGGGCTAGACGATCGGCTCGATCAACTGTCGCGCCTGAAGCCGGACGACCGGGCGGCGATCGGCGCGCTCAGCGCCGAGGTCCGCCGGACTCTCGAAGCGATCCCGATCCCCGACGATCTGGCGGCGGCGATCACCCGTCCGCTCGAGCGGCTCGGCGAGCAGGCCGCCTGTGCGGTCCGATCCAGCGCGACGGCGGAGGACCTGCCGACGGCCTCCTTCGCGGGCCAACAGGATACGTACCTGAACATCGTGGGGCCGGCGGCGATCCTCCAGCACGTCAGCCGGTGCTGGGCTTCGCTTTTCACCGAGCGGGCCGTGACCTATCGCCTGCGCAACGGCCTGGACCACCGGAAGGTCTACATGGCCGTGGTCGTGCAGCAGATGGTCTTCCCACAGGCGGCCGGCATCCTGTTCACGGCCGACCCGGTCACGGGTGATCGGAGGGTCTCCTCCATCGAAGCCGTCTTTGGCCTCGGCGAGGCCCTGGTCTCCGGCTTGGTGAACGCGGACACCTACAAGGTGCGGGACGAGGAGGTCGCCGCAAGGACGATCGCCGCCGGCCCTCCGCCATTGACAGATGAGCAGGCCGTGCGGCTCGCGCGATTGGGCCGGCGGATCGAAGCTTACTTCGGCCGTCCCCAGGACATCGAATGGTGCTTGGCCGACGACGACTTTCAGATCGTCCAGAGCCGGCCGATCACCACGCTGTTCCCGATCCCCGAGGTCGGCGACGGAGCGAATCACGTTTACGTCTCCGTCGGCCATCAGCAGATGATGACCGACCCCATGAAGCCGCTGGGCCTCTCCGTGTGGCAGCTCACGACCCCGCGGCCCATGGCCGAGGCCGGTGGACGGCTGTTCGTCGACGTCACTCCGATGCTGGCTTCGCCGGCGAGCCGGCCGGGCCTCGTGGCGATGCTCGGAAGGTCCGACCCATTGATCGGGGATGCCCTGCGGACCGTCCTCGACCGCGGCGACTTCATTCCGTCCCTTCCCGACGCGAATCCCGCCTGGACGCCGCCCGGAGCCGGGTCGGCCTCGATCGAGACCGATCCAGCCCTCGTCGCCGAGATGATCGAACGCAGCGAGGCGGACCTCGCGGCGTTGAAGCGAGACATCCGGACCAGGTCCGGGCCGGCGCTGCTCGACTTCATCCTGGAAGACCTCCAGGAGCGGAAGCGCCAGGTCGATCCGCGAAGCCTTCAGGTCGTCATGGCGGGGATGGAGGCCGCGTGGTGGCTCAACGAGAAGCTGCAGGCGTGGCTCGGCGAGAAGAACGCCGCCGACACGCTGGCGCAGTCCGCTCCCCACAACGTCACGTCGGAGATGGGTCTCGCGCTGCTCGACGTCGCGGATGCGATCCGCCCGCATCCGGACGTGGTGGCTTTTCTCGAGCGCGTCGAGGACGAGGGCTTCCTGGACGAGTTGCCCAGACTCGCGGGCGGGCGGGAAGCGCGCGACGCCATCCAAACCTGGCTCGACAGGTATGGCATGCGCGGCGCCGGCGAGATCGACATCACGCGGCCGCGCTGGAGCGAACGCCCAACCCTGCTCCTGCCCCTGATCCTCGGCCACGTCAGGAGCTTCGGACCGGGAGAGGCCGGGCGGCGCTTCGAGCAGGGACGGCAGGAGGCCTTGAAGAAGGAACAGGAGCTGCTGGAACGGTTGCGGGCACTGCCCGACGGAGAGCAGAAGGCCGAGGAGACGAAACGGATGATCGATCGGGTCCGGACCTTCGCCGGGTACCGGGAATATCCGAAATATGGGATGGTCAGCCGCTACTTCGCCTACAAGCAGGCCTTGCTGGAAGAAGCCGAGCGCCTCGTGCAGGCCGGCGTGCTGCGCGAGAAGGAAGACATCTTCTACCTCCGGTTCCAGGAGCTCCAGGAGGTCGTGCGCACGGGGCAGGTGGACGACCGGCTCCTCCACCAGCGCAAGGAGGCGTTCCAGTCGTATCAGGCGCTCACGCCGCCGCGGGTGCTCACGTCAGACGGCGAGGCCGTCGCCGGGTCGTACCGGCGCGACGATCTGCCGGCCGGCGCGCTGGTCGGCCTGGCGGTGTCCGCCGGGACCGTCGAGGGGCGAGCCCGCGTCATCCTCGACATGGCGGAGGCCGACCTCGAACCCGGCGACATCCTGGTCACCGCTTTCACGGACCCGAGCTGGACTCCCCTCTTCGTCACGATAGCGGGTCTGGTGACGGAGGTGGGCGGCCTGATGACCCATGGCGCGGTGATCGCGCGGGAGTACGGCCTGCCGGCTGTCGTGGGAGTGGAACAGGCCACCCGCCGGATTCGGGATGGACAGCGCATCCGCGTGCATGGGACCGACGGGTACGTCGAGATCCTGGCCTGATGTCCCGGCTATACTTCCGCGCTCAAGGAGGGATCTCCATGCGGACGCAAACCTTGAAGTACCTGATCCTGGGATGCTTGCTTCTCCTGCCCATGCTGGGAGCCTGTCGGAGCGCGCCAGCCGGGAGGCCCAACGCCGCCACCCTGTCCGAGGGCTCCTGCTCGACGAACGAGCAGTGCGCCCAGGGCGAGTTCTGCGCCAAGCTCTTCGGCAGTTGCGGCGAGAGCGGGCGGTGCGAGCCTCAACCCAAGGACTGCGTCGAGCACGGCCACGTCATCGACAAGCCGGTCTGCGGCTGCGACGGCAAGACCTACGGCAACTACTGCCTGGCAGCTGCCGCGGGCGTGAATGTGAAGAGCGAAGGGGCCTGCACCGCGCCGTGAGCCCGCGGTCGATCTAACCCGGACCGCCGGTCACCGCATCGGGCACCAAGCGACGCAGCAGGCCGGCCAGGTCCTGCTGCTCGCTCGGAGTCCACTGCGAGAACACCTCCCGGAGGTGGGCCCGGCGGGCCGTGACGATCTTGTCGAAGATCGCGCAGCCCGTCTTCGTGACCCGGCCGAGACCCTCTTCCCCCGCGATCCAGCCGGCGGCCCGGAGCTCCTCGGCGGCTCGGCGCAGCGCGTCGGCTCCGTACGGCGCCTGGCGGATGAGGGCATCGAGCGTCATCCCTGGCTGCTCTCCCAGGCGGACGAGCAGCCAGGCCGTCGCGGGGTCCAGGGCCACGCCGGCGCGCGCGACGATGCGCTCGAAATGCGTGCGGCGCAGGTCGCGGTCGAGGACGGCCACGAGGCCGCGGACCAGTTCGTCGTAGGGCTCCGGCGCGGCCGGCATGGCCACCGCGCCGCCCATCTCCTGGCCGACCTCGGCGCTCGTCGCGGCGATCGTCTCGCGGAGGGGTCTTTCCGGGAGCAGCCAGGTCAACAGGAAGGCCAGCACGGCCAGGCCGCCGGCCACCGCGAAGATCGTGCCGGTGGCCTCGGTGAACGCCTGGGCATAGACCCGGTGGAGCGCCGGCGGGAGATTCGCGATGTTGGAGAGAGCCAGGCCCGCGCCGCCGGATTCGCCGGTCGCGATCCCGAGCTTCCTCAGCTCCGCGGCGAGGCGCGCGGCGAAGACGACGCCGAGGATCGCCGTGCCGACCGAGCCGCCGATCGAACGGAAGAGCGTGTTGCCCGAGGTGGCGGCGCCCAGGTCGCGGTAGTCGACGGCGTTCTGGACCGCGATCACCAGCACCTGCATGATGAGCCCCATCCCGCAGCCCAGCAGGAGCATCATGCCGACCAGGGCCGCCTCGCCGGTCGCCACCGTCATGAAGGAGAACAGGAGCAGGGCCGTCACCATCAGGGCCGTGCCGGCGATCGGGAACACCTTGTAGCGGCCGGTGCGGCTGATGAGCTGCCCCGAGAGGATCGAGGTGGAGAGCATCCCGGCCATCAGCGAGACCATCTGCAAGCCGGAGCCCGTGGGGCTCGCGCCCTTCACGACCTGCAGGAAGAGCGGCAGGTAGGTGACCGAGCCGAACATCGCGAAGCCGACCACGAGGGCGATGGCCGAGGTGATCGCGAAGGTCCGGTTGCGGAAGAGGTGCGGCGGCAGCACCGGCTCCTCAGCCCGCCGCTCGACCAGGGCGAACGCGATCAGCGACACCGCGCCGAGCGCCGCGAGGCCGAGCACGACCGGCGAGGTCCAGCCGTAGAGGGAGCCGCCCAGGTCGGTCACGAGGATGATCGCGCTCAGCGCCACCGCGAGCAGCACGGCGCCCGCGTAGTCGATGCGGCGCCGTTGGCGGGTGCCGATCGACGGCAGTGTGGCCGCGATCACGGCCAGCGCCACAATGCCGAGCGGCAGGTTGATGTAGAAGATCCACCGCCAGGACCACGCCGTGGTGAAGTAGCCGCCGAGCAGCGGACCGGCCACGCTCGAAATGCCGAAGACCGCGCCGAAGATCCCCTGGTACCGGCCGCGCTCGCGGGGCGGGATGATGTCGCCGACCACCGCCATGGTCGTCACCATGAGCCCGCCGCCGCCCAGGCCCTGAAGGAACCGGAAGGCGATGAGCTGCCCCATGCTGCGGCTCAGTCCGCAGAGCGCCGAGCCGATCAGGAACAGCACGACCGCGCCCTGGAGCACGCCCTTGCGGCCATAGAGGTCGCCGAGCTTGCCATAGAGCGGGGTGACGATCGTCTGCGCGAGCAGGTACGAGGTCACCACCCACGACAGGCGCTCCAGGCCGCCCAGCTCGCCGACGATCGTCGGCAGCGCGGTCGCGACGATCGTCTGGTCGAGAGAGGCCAGCAGCATCGCCAGCAGGAGGCCGCTGAAGGCGACGAGGACGCGCGTGCGCGGGAGTGGAGTGGCGCTCGGCACCGAGGCGATCGACGTCATGCCTCCGTCGAGGTGCAAATTCGCTACCAGAGCCGAACATCCTTACTTTCGCACGAAATGTTTTCACGCCCCTCTTCACTGTGGGCGGGGCTCCCATGGGGGGAGCCGTTCGGAAGGAGGCGACATGAAAAGGAATCATCTGTTGGTCTCGTGTGCTGTCGCGGCGGTGGCGCTGTTTGCGGCTCCGGCGAGTTGGGCGGCCTGTTCGTGCACGAACACGATCACCGGAACGGCCGGCAACGACACCCTCTATGGGACGTCGGCGGCGGACTGCATCAACGGCAGCTATGGCGACGACTACCTGTACGGCTATGCCGGGAACGACTGCATCTACGGCGCCGAGGGCAACGACCACCTCGACGGCGGGAGCGGCGGCGACAGCATCTACGGCGGCGTGGTCACGGTCGGCGATCCCGCGGACGTCGACTTCATCGACGGCTGGACCGAGGCCGACTACATCGACGGCTGGACCCAGAACGACACGATCTACTGCTACTACGGGGCGGACACGGCGTACGGGTTCGGCGGCGCCGACAACATGTACGGCGAGGGCGACAACGACTCGCTGTTCGGCGAGACCGAGAACGACTACATCGACGGCGGCGGCGGAACCGACACGGTCAACGGCGGCGGCGGAACCGATACCTGCTACGGCGAGGTCCTGAGCAACTGCCCGTAAACGGATATGGGGGCGTGCCGGCGGGGTCATCTCCTGCACGCCCTCTCTCCCTTCCAGGAGCCCGCGATGCGAATCCCCAGGCTGGCGGTCTGTCTCGTTCTCTCTCTTCTCGCGCCCGCCGGTCCGGCATCGGCCGCGCTGTCCGTGACCGGCACAGTTCTCGGCCCGTCGGGACTCCCCCTGGCCCGAGCGCGCGTCGAGCTGCAGCCCGTGCCCTCGGGATACGCTCAGGGCCTCCTCAATCTGGAAAACCCTGGAGGCTCCCCGCCCCGCGCCGCGGTCCCTACGGATGCCGCGGGCCGCTACTCCATCTCCGCTCCCGAGCCCGGGATCTGGCGGGTCTTCATCCGCAGCGCGGGCATGGTGGACCTGCAGTCCCAGCCCCTGCCGCTGGTCGCGCCGATGGAGCTGGCTCCGGCGTTTCTCGAAGCCGATGCGGGCGCTCCCCTCCGCCTCGCGGATCGGACTGGAAAACCTCTCGCGAATGCCTGGATCGTGGCCTCCGGCTCCGCGGACTCCGGCGACTGGCGGCCCGCGCCGCGGATGGGACGCACGGACGCCGCCGGCGCGCTCGCCCTGGAACGCCGCGATGGCGAAGCGCTGGCGGTGAGCGTTTTCCTCCCCGGCCGCGCCGAGATCGTGCGCGGCGGCTTCACCGGCGGGCTGATCGAGGTGCCGGACGGCGGCGACTCGGCGCGGGAGATCCGAGTGGTGTCCCGCACGGGCGAGCCGGTTCCGGACACCGTCGTCCGGGTCGGCCCACGGGCCTGGACCGCCGGACGCACGGACGCCCAGGGACGGCTTCGCCTGGCGCTCCCGGCATCCGGTTCCACCCCTCTCCTCCTGCTCTCCCCGGATGGACGCCAGGCGATCACGCAGGCCCCGGCGGCCGGGTCTTCCGAGGGCTCGGTCCTCCTCCCGTCTCTCGTGACGCTCTCCGGCCGCGTGATCGACGGCACCGGACGCAAACCGGTCGCCGGGGCGCTCGTGTGGGCGTCGGCCGATCCGGGCGCCTTCGTACGCGCCGATGCCGAGGGCAGGTTCCAACTGCCCGCGCCGGCGCGCCGCCGCTTCGAGGTGGAGGTGCTCGCGCCGGGCTTCCTGCCACGCAAGCTGGCGATTCCCGGTCCGCAGCTCGCGAGCGGCAAGCCGGTGACGCTGGCGCTGGACCGAGCAGGAGCACTGCGTGGCCAGATCGTGGACGCACAGTCGCGGCCGGTCGCCGGGGCCGAGGTCGTTGCGGTGCCCGCGGCTGCCCTCAGCCCACGGGCGCTCGACCCGGCCGATCCGGTCGCGGAAAGGACGGTGAGCGACGTCCAGGGGCGGTTCCAGCTCCGCCTTCTGCAGCCGCAGGAGGACTACGAGGTGAGAGCGCTGCGGTCCGGCTCCTGGCCGGCGGCGCGGACGGCCACGGTGGGCGACCCCGGCGCGGCCCCGCGTACGGTCAAGCTGGTGCTCACGCCGGCGCGCGGCGCCCGCGGACGGATCCAGGACCCCGCCGGAAAGCCGGTCGCCGGCGCCGAAGTCACGCTGCGCGCCTCGCTGCGGCCCGGCTCCCTCCAAGTCCTGCCGCTATCGAGCGACGCACCCATCGCGGACAAAGGCGCCGTGGTCGTCCAGAGCGATGGCCAGGGCGGGTTCTCCTTCCCGGCCGCTCCGGCGCCGGAGATGGAGCTCCTGGTACGCCGCGACGGATATGCGCCTACGCTGCTGCCGGCCTTGCGTCTGCCGGCGGGGACGGGTCCGGCGGACCTGGGTGTCGTCGTGCTCCGTCCTGGGGCTCCGATCGCCGGCCGGGTCCTCGATCAGCGCGGCCGACCGGTCCTCGGAGCCGAGGTCTTCGCCCTCCGCGAGGCCGTGGACGCGAACAGCTTCGAGCGCACGGTCCGGGGCCGCAAGCCTGCCGCCGACTCGGCCGCGGACGGCCGCTTCCTCCTCAAGGATCTGCCGGCCGACACTCCGGTTCACCTCGCGGTCCGCGCCGAGGGCTTCCTGCCCGGGCTCGTACGGGCCGTGCGCCCGCCGACGGCCGAGCCTCCGCTCGTGATCCGCCTGGAACCCGAGAACAGGCTGATCGGCCGGGTGGTGGACGACCGCGGCGAGCCGATCGCCGGAGCGCGCGTCGAGATGCGCTGGCAGGCCACCCTGCCCCAGGACGCGGAGATCCGCGTCGGCGAGCCGGTCTTCCGCACGGCCCGCTCGGAGGGCGACGGGCGGTTCACGCTGCGCGGCATCCCCACCGGCGGCGCGACGTTCTCGGTGGCGGCGCCGGGGTTCGTGGAGCGCGAGGGGATCGCGGTCGACCTGCCGCGTCCGGCCGGCGCCGGCGAGCTGCGGATCGAGATGGATCGCGGCGCGCTCCTCCAGGGACGGGTCACCACCGCCTCGGGCGAGCCGGTGCCCGCGGTGCGGGTCGGGGTCGGCGGCGCCATCGCCACCACGGACGACGACGGTCTCTACTGGCTCGAAGGGGCCGCGCTCGGCCACCAGGAGATCCTCTTCCTCCATCCGAGCCAGGGCCGGGTACGCCGGGACTTCGACGTCCAGCCGGGCGTCAACGTGCTCGACGTGTCCTTCGATCCGGGCGTGGAGGTCGCCGGCCGGGCCGTGGACGATCGCGGGCGGCCCGTCTCCGGCGCGCGCGTCGAGCTGAATTCCTGGGACCGCTTCGAGCTGCGCCAGTTCCAGGACGTGACGGACGACGAAGGGCGGTTCCGCCTGTCGCCCGTCGGCCCCGGCCGCTACCGGCTCACCGCGTCCGCCGAGGGTTACGCGGACGCCGAGCTGGCGAGCCCTGTCGAAATCGCCGCCGAGTCCCCGGCACCGCTGGAGATCGCGATCCCGCGCGGCGCCAGGGTATCGGGCCGCATCCTGGGCCTCCCGGCCGACGAGCTGACGCAGGTACGGGTCGTGGCGGTCCCGGACGGCGGCGCGGGCGTCGACGCCTGGACCGACGGCCTCGGCCGCTACGAGGCCGGCCCGCTGCCGCCGGGCGACTGGACCCTCAAAGCCACGGTCTGGGGGGACGAGCGGCGCGCCGAGACCCGGCTCGCGGTCAGCCGATCGGACCGCGAGATCGAGCGCGACCTGGAGATCGAGTCCGGCGTCACGCTGACCGTGCAGGTACTCTCCGACGAGGAGCCGGTCGCCGACGCCCGGGTTTCCCTGCGCGGCTACCACGTCGGCCGCGACCGCACGGCGATGACCGATTACGAGGGCCGCGTGCGCATCGACGATCTCGAGCCCGATACCTATCGGATCGGGGTCACGCAGGCGCAGAAGCTGCTTGTCCACAACGGCGAGGTCGATCTTGAGCAGGATCGCGAGCTGGTGATCCGCTTCGAGACCGCGGCGCTCTCCGGCGTGGTCGCGTCCGCGGACGGCGGCGCGCCGATCGCCGAGGCCCTGGTCTCGCTGCGCCCCCTCGAAGGACCGGACTACATGGTGGCCGCCGGCACCAAGGAGGACGGCCGGTTCGGCCTGCATCACGTGCAGCCCGGCCGTTATCGACTGGAAGCCAAGGCCCAGGGGTTCACCGCCGCCGCGCAGGAGGTCCAACTCGCCGCCGGCCAGGACGTCGAGGGGTTCGAGATCCGGCTCGAACCGGCGGCGGGCGCGAAGCTCCGCGTCCGCCTCGCCTCGGGCGCGGCGCCCGCGCTCGTCCACATCCTCGTGCGCGACCCGGCCGGTGCCACGGTGCTCGCGGACACGCGGCCCGCGAACGCCTCCGGCGAGGTCGATCTCGCATCGCTCCCGGCCGGCGCCTGGAGCCTGTTCGCGAGCGCCGACGGCGGGGCCGTCTCGGGCTCTCCCCTGCTGGTCCCGTCCGACCCCGTGGCGCTTACCCTGCCCCCGGCAGGCCGGCTCCAGGTGCGGGTGCCCGCCCTCCTCTCCGCGAGCCGGCAGGGAACCCTCCGTCTCCTCTCCACCAACGGGCAGCCGTTCTGGACCCTCGGCCCGGGCGGCTCGGTCGTCTCCGCCTGGCCCCTCCTCGGCGGCAAGGCCGTGGTCGACGGCGTCCCTGCCGGCACCTGGCTCCTCCAGGTCGAAGCCCCGGACGGCCAGCGCTGGCAGAGAACGGCCGCGACCACGGGAACGGACGCGGCGATGACGATCGAGTAGCTCCTCAATCCAGGGCCCAGGCCGCGGTGATGACCGCCTCCGCGTTGCCCCCGGTGCGCGCGCCACGGACACGGATACTGGTGTTGAACCGCAGGTTGAATGGAATGAAGCCGCTGTTCGTGCCGGGCGGATCCTGGGGATTGATGTTGAAGTCGCCCGCCTGAACGTCGAAGACCAGGGCCGTGCCGCCGTCGATGGTCACCTCGATGTTGCAGTAAGCGGAGTAGCTGGAGGCGCCATAAGCGGGGAAGTAGACGTTGATGGCGTTGAGGTAACCCGCGCCCGAGGTGAGCGGGATCAGGTCGGAGTAGCTGTTCAGGGCGCCGGCGGCAGTCAGTCGGCTGTACTTCGGCCGGGTCGGTCCCAGGGTGATCCCGAGGTTGGCCCGCGCCTGGACCGCCGTGGTCGCGCCGGTTCCCCCCTTGGCGAGCGGCACCGTGCTCTCGATCGCCACCGTCCCGAGACCCAGATTGGTGCGCGCCGTCGCCGCGTCCGTGCCGTTGGTGCCGCCGCGGGCGAGCGGCACCACGTTGTCGAGCGCCACGGTGCCGAGGCCGAGGTTGGTGCGCGCGGCCGCGGCGGTGGTGGCGCCGGTGCCGCCCTTGGTGAGCGGCACGGTGCTCTCGATCGCCACCGTGCCGAGGCCCAGGGTGGTGCGCGCCGTCGTCACGTTGGTCAGCTCCGACAGGTTGTTCGCCCCCTTCATGGCGCCGAGGTTGGTGAGCGCCGAGTCGGCCGTGCTCGCGCCGGTACCGCCGTTGGCGATCGCCAGCGGGCTCGGGCTCGCGACTACCTGCGCGAAACCGCCGACCGAGACCCACCAGCTCGCAAACGTACCCGTGCCCTTGGAGCTCGCTACCTGGACGGTCATCGCGCCCGTGGTGTCGGTGTAGGCGGTGACGATGCCGTCCATGAACGTGTTGACCGGATCGGAGGCCGAGGCGATGCGCACCGGCTGGCCGATGGCGAACGGCCGGTTCGCGGATACGGTGAGCGTCTTGGTGCCGGTGCCCACGGCGAGCGAGGTCGACGAGGCGCTGCGCCAGGCGTTGGCGACGTGCTCGACGATCTTTTCCAAGGCCTTTGGAAAACCCGTCTGTTCGTTCGCGTAGGCGGTGCCCGCGAAGTTGGCATCGGTGAACTGGGTGCCGGCAAGGACATAGCTGAACGGCATGGCAAAAACCCCTTTCTCTATGATCGATCCGAGGGACGGGCGCTAGAGCAGCTCCTCGACCTCGAAATTGGCGTCGAACGATTCGTAATAGGGATTGGTCAGCGGCTCCAGGGAGCGCAGACGCCCGTAGATCGCCTGGTTGTGATATTGGTCCGGCCGGTCGGCGCGCGGGATGACCAGCACGTCCCCGGAGATCCCCTTGCGCCGGAACAGATAGTCGAAAATGTTGCTGAACGCCTCGGTCTCGTTCAGGTTCGAAAGCGTGAAGCGCAGCACGCGGTAGCGCTCCTGGACGTCGATCCAGGTCTGGCCGCCGCGGCTCTTCGACACCACGCTCGGGTCCTCGAAGCCGATCGACCAGCCGTACAGCATGTCGTGCGACGGCCGGTAGGCCGGACCCGCCACCAGCCGGCCGGCCTGGATGTAGCCCGCCGGGTTGCCTGCATCGTCGATGTCGATGCGCAGCCGCTGCGCCACGACCGGGTTCGGCAGCAGGTGGTAGGCGCTCAGGGTGATCTGCACCGCCACCTCCTGCGGCACCAGCCCGCCCCACTGGAAGACGCCCCAGGGCAGCGTCCCGAACTCCTCGATCTGCGGCCAGACGTTCACCCAGCCGCTGTCATAGGCGACCACCGCGAACGTCGGGTCGTCGCCCACCCGGATCCGCCAGCGCGAGCCCTGGCTGAAGTTGTGGCGGATCAGCGCCACGGCGCCGACCACCTGCGGCTGTGTGAAGGCCGCCGCGACCCAGGTCGAGGCCGGGGTGGTGACCTGGGTGCGCCACGGCTTGACGATCTGGCGGTCCTGAAGGTTCGTCACCGGCAGGCTCGTCACCTGCGAGCCCGTCGTCAGCACCGCCTCGTCGGCCCGGTTGGGCGCTCCCGCGAAGACCAGGTTCGACACGTTCTACCTCCTTATCCCCAAAGCTCCATCGTCACGCGGTTCACCTCGGCGCGCTCCTCCAGGCCGACCACCCGGAACAGGCGGGCGGCGAGGCCGAAGCGGTCGTAGGTGACCGACACCTGGTCGCCCAGCTCCAGCTTGTAAGGCTGGGTCTTGACCGTCACCCGGTACATCTCGCGGCGCTGGCCGTACAGGACGAGCAGGCGGTTCGCCTCGCTCAGTGCCGCCGCCTGGTCGAGGAGCAGCGTCGGCCATGGCTCGGGGTCGGGAGCGAGCAGGAACTTCGTCTTGATCGTCTCATCCGAGGCCACGGCCAGGCGCTGCTCCTCGGCCAGGTAGGTCTTGCGCGACTCGCTCACCGAGCCGGCGAGCGTGTCGCCGGACTGCACCGTCCAGTTGCGCTCGTAGCCCACGCGCTGGCGCCACGGCGGCAGCTCGGTCGGCAGGGCCTCGATCTCCAGGATCTCGGACGAGTTGAACGTCGCCGCGACCGGCGCCGATCCGTTCGGCGCGGTGAAGAGCCCGGCGACGAAAAGGCCGGCGCGGTTGAATCCGTAGAAGGCGCCGATGCTGTTGACCAGCTCGTCGAGCACCTGCAGGATCGTGGTCTGCTCGGTGACATAGATTCCTGCGACCGCGGGGTTGGCATTGTGCAGGTTCGTGAGGCTCGTCAGGTCGACCTCCGCGGCGGCGAGCGGCCCATAGGTGGCCACGACCCTCTGGACGATGGCGGCGATCGACGAGAGATAGCCGTACATGCCCAGGGAATCCCCGCGCACGTCGGCCGTGATCACGCCGCCCTCTCCCGGCGCCTGGAGCAAAGTGAAGGTGCCGCGCAGCAGATCCACCGTGTACTGGGCCGTCGCCAGCACCACGCCACGGTTGTAGACCGCTTCGATCGCCTGGATCGGACCGTCGTGAACCTGATAGATCAGGAGCGACGGATTGACCTGCACCGGCGACACGTTGAGGCACCTGCCGAAGCAGAGCGGCTTGGGCCGGCCCTCCAGCGTCGTGCCCGCTTCGAGATCGGAGCGCAGCTTGATCGAAACCTGGTTGCCGGCGTTGCTCGATACATGCACGGTCGCGGTCGGCAACGCGTTGCCGCTCATCCAGATCGACTTGCGCACCGTGCCCGCGCCGTTCGTGATCCGGATGTTGCGCAGGAACGCGCGCAGGATCGCGGTCACGCCGGACGCGGGGTCGTATTCGGTGGCCACGTCGTACTGCGTGATGGCCGAGCCCACGAACGAGGCCGGGATCGGAATGGCGCGCGAGTACCACTTCCCTGACGCCTTGGACGAAATGTCCGTGTCCGGGTGGGCCAGGAAGCCCGCGGCGTCGGCCGCGGTCGAAGCCCGCAGCGAGCTCGCGCCGGCCGTGAAGTCGAACGCGATCTTCTGCGGCACGAGGCGGCGCGCCGGCCAGTAGACGTCGTACTCCAGCACGTCGCCGGTCTGGATCGTGTAGGAGGTGACGCCGGAGAGCGCGACGTAATGATAGGCGTTCGTGCCGGTGCCGACGATCGTGAACGCCAGGTCGAGCGCGTCCTCGCCCGTGCCGGGCACGTCGTAAAGCTCGGCCTGGAGCGGCGCGTCGAGCTTGTACTGAAGATCGCGCAGCCGCACCGTCACCTGCTGCTCGTCGATCACCGCGCTGTGCGCCGTGCCGCGGAAGACCACGCCGAAGTCGGCGTAGTTGAAACCTTTTCCACCCAGCCGCACCACCACGTCGCGGCCGTCGAACGCCAGGGTGCGGAAGAGCGTGTCGAGCCCGCCGTCGGCGTTGTTGAGGCGGATCTCGCCGAAGCTGGGCAGCGACGGGCCGCCGATCGCTCCCTCCCGGAACATGTGGCGCTGGAAGTTCAGCGCCTCGACCACCCGCGCCTCGAAGTGCTGGTTCGCGGGGTTGTCGGCCGGTCCCGTGGTGAAGCCGTGATCCGAGTAGTAAAGCTTTTTCACGGCATTCGCCGACAGGTCGTACGGCGACAGCTCCACCAGGTAGTAGCGTGCCGCGTACGGATCGGAAAGCAACAGCTCGAACGGTGTGCTCACTGCGCGCGTCCTCCATATTGCGTGGTGGAGGTGAGGCGCCGCAGCAGGGCCCGGACCTCGCGCAGCTCCTCGCTCTGCTCGTCCACCCGGCGCTGCAGCTCGACGGCGTCGACGTGCTCCTGCTGGCGCGAAATGCGGACCTCTTCGAGCAGGGCGCGGTTGGTGTCGCGCATGCCGGAGAGATCGGTCGCCAGCGCCGGCGCGCCCTCCGGAGCAGTACCCAGCCAGTACGGGGTCTCGCCCGGCTCGGCGTCGTAGACGTCGCCGGCGGCCGCTCCGAACGGGATGCCCGCGGTCGTCAGGGCGTCGCGCCAGGCCCAGCCGGTGTCGGCGAGCATGGCCGTGAGGTCGCTGGCGGAAGGTTGTGGCGGGGTGGGCAGCAGGCCCGGCGCGAGGTTTCCGATCACCTGCTGAATCACGCTGTTGACCAGCGCGAAGATGTCCTGGTAGCCCTGGCCGCTGGCGTAGAACGACTGCGCTTCCTGGAGGTACTGCTGGGCCGCGGCCTGGAGCTGCTGCGCCGCTTCGAGGTCGCCGCCCATGGCGCGGGTGGCGAGGTCCTGGAAGCGCGCCTGCGCCTCGTCGAGCCGCTGCTGCGGGGTGAGCGTGGACAGCTCGGAGAGCGACAGGCTCTCGAGGAAGTCGTTGAGCGGTCCGAGCAGGCGCTCCCAGAAGTCCTGGATCGCGAGCTGGTAGGCCGACTCGACGCGGTCGAGCGACACGCCCAGGCGGGCGGCGTTCTCCCGCATCTCGTCGAACTGCTCGTTGAGCTTCTTGAGCTCGCGCTCGGCGGGCGAGAGCTGGAGGTCCTCGAACTGTTCGAGCTGTCGCAGCAGGGCGTCGAGGTCGCGCTGGCGCTGCTCGGCCTCGCGGTTGGCGTCGTCGCCGCCACCGCGCTCGACCTGCCGGCTGACCCTCTGCTGGTTCTGGGCGGCCTCGTAGGCGAGACCGATCCTCTTGAGCGTCGCGGCCAGCTCGGGCGGGATCTCGGTCAGGCCGAGCATCGCCTGGATGGCGTCGAACGTGCCGCTCGCGAGCTGATGCATCAGGTCGGGCAGCGACAGGTCGCCGCCGGAGAGCAGGATGTCGATCAGCGCGCCGAAGCCGTCGGTCGTGCCCAGCACGCCGTCGCGCAGCTCGTCGAGGAAGCCGGTGATGTCTCCCGAGGCCAGGGCGTCGGTGAGGTCCAGGAGCGAGCCATCGATCTCGATGCCCGACTGCTGGAGGAGCGTCACCAGGTTGCCGAGCGCGCCCTGGAGAGCCGTGGTGTCGTCGGTCATGCCCAGGCGGAGCTGCTCCAGCATCAGCGCCACCTGCGTGGACGCGGCGTCGATCGCCTGGCGCTGTTCGGCCGGGACGTCGTCCATGCCGCGGCCCTCGTAGAGCGGCCGGAGGAAGTCGAGCACGTCGGCCACCATCTCGGCGGGCGTGGGGCCTTCGGTGCCGCCGGGCGGCAGTGTCGGGGGGGGTGTCGGCGGCGGCGGCGCGTTCGGATCCACCACCATGCGCAGGTCGCGGAAGGCCTGCGCCAGCTCCTGGGAGGCGGTCTTGACGTCGCCGAAGGTTTCTTCGAGCGCCCGCGCGCCGGGGAACGGCTCCGGCTCCTCCTGAGTGCCCGGCTCGTAGGTGTAGAGCGCGAACGCGTCGCGCAGGTAGTTGAGGAACTCGTCCTGGAGCGACCGCTGCTGCTGCTCCTCGTCGGAGAGCAGGTAGCGGTCGAGCTGGGTGTCGAGCTCGCCGCGCAGCCGCTCGATCGCCTGCTGCTCCAGGCGCGACAGCTCGTCGACGGACAGACCGAGCAGCTCGGCGTCCTCGCGGAGCTGGGCGAAGCGGTCGTGCATCTGGCGCACGGCGATCTCGGTCGGCGTCAGGCCGGCGTCGCGCAGGTCCTGGAGCGAGGCCTTGAACTCGTCGACGAGCTGCTTGAACGCGGCCGCCTGGGCCTCGTCGAGCAGTTGCTCGTTGGGACCACCGCCGCCGGTGAAGCCCATGGCCTCGTCGAGCGCCCGCGCGGCCTCGCGCTGCTCGTCGAAGAACCGATTGAGATCGCGGAAGCGGACCGCGATGTCCGACATGCCGCGGCCGTAGTCGAGGTAGCTCTGGATGCCATCCTGGAACTGCTTCTGGAGGTTGGCCAGGGCCTGCTGGTAGGCGGCGTCCACGCGGTCGGTGCTCAGACCGAGCGCGATGGCGTTCTTGGTCAGCTCCTCGAACTTCTTCTGGAGCTCGTCGAGCTGAGCGACGAAGGGATTCTCGCCGCCGAAAGCCTTGAGCTCGTCCTCGAACTGCTGCCGGAGCTGCTCGCGCGCCGCCTGCTCGGCGCGGTTGACGGTCTCCATGTCGATGCCCAGCTCGGCCGCGTTGGTGCGCATCTCCTTGAACTTCTCGTCGAGGTCGCGGAGCGCCACCTGGAGCGGCGTCAGGCCTTCGGCCATGTCGAGATACGGCTGGAGCTGCTCCATCACCTGCTTGCGGATCGCCTCGCGCGCCTTCCGGTAGGCCTCGTCGACCTCGCTCGACGCCACGCCTGCGGCATGGGCGTCGCGGCGCAGCTTCTCGAAGGTGTCGTCCAGCTCGCGGAGCTGCTGCTGCACCGAGGTCAGGTCGAGGCGCTGGTAGGGCTTGAGCGAATCGCGCACCCGTTCGCGCAGGGCGCGGCGGGCTTCCTGCTCGGCGCGGTCGATCTCCGAGGTGTCGATCGGCGTCTGCGAATCGTTGAGGCCCTGCAGGCGCGCGATCTCCTCGACCAGCTTCTTGATCATCTCCTCGATGCCGGAGGTGGCGAGGCGCTGGAGCCGCTCGGGAGTATCGAGGCCCCTGGCGGCGAGACGGTCGAGGACCTCCTGCGGAATGAACGCCTCGGGGTTCTTCTGCGCCTGCGCGAGCAGCTCCTGCTGATGGGCGAGATCGCCCTGGAGCTTCTGGATCTCCTCGTTGCGCGACCCCTTCTGGCGCTCCAGCTCCTCGTTGAACAGCCGGGCGTTCTCACGCATCTCCTCGAATGCCTCGGTGATGCGCCGGGCCTCGCGCTCGACGTCGGTCAGCCCGGCCTCCTGGAAGGGCTTCAGGCCCGACAGGATGTTCTTCTTCATGTTCTCGACCGCCTCGTTGAAGGCGTCGTCGACCTTGTCGAGCGAGATGCCGAGCGAGCGCGCCCGCTCGCGCATCTCGTTGAACGTCTTCATCAGGTTGCGCACGTCCTTGGTGACCGGCTCGAGGTCGAGATCGCGCACCATGGCGGCGAATTCGATGTCCGCGGCGAGCTCCTCGACGGTGCTGGCGATGGTGTTCCGGAACGCCGCCTGGACCTCCGGCGACAGCCCATCGAGCTGGGCGCCCTTCAGGGCCTGGAGGACCGCGTAGTCCGTGGCCGCCTTCAGGTCCTCGCCGAACTTGTGGGTGATGCCGGAAGCGTCGATCACGCGGTAGTACTTGTTGTCCTTGGTCTGCAGCGTGATCTTGCCCAGGGAGGTCAGAGCGCCGCCACTCGCATAGACGATCTCGTTGATCGCGTCGGCGACCCCCTTGGCGTACTTCTGGAGCTGCGCGGTGTCGGCCTTGCCCTGGGCGCGGAAGGATTCGATCACGGCAAAACCCTTGTTGACCTCCAGCGTGGCGTAGCCCTTGATGTCCGGCTTCTGCGACGTGTAGGCGGCGATGATCGCGCCGACCACGGCGCCGATCACGGCACCCCAGAAGCCGCCGTAGGCAGCTCCTTGCGTGATGTACAAGCCGATCGCCTGGCCGGCGAGACTGGCGACGGTACCGATGACCGCGCCGGAGTCGGCGCTCCCGCCCAGCGCGCGCGAGCCGTAGGCGCCGATACCGGCGCCGAGCGCGGCGGCGTTGCCGTACTGGCCCTGGCCGAAGTTCTGGGTGAAGCCGCTGTAGGAGAAGCCGCTGCCCGTGGACACGCCCTGCTGGAAGATCTTCGACTTGATCCAGTCGGAGACCATCTTCGCCAGCATCTCGGCGAACAGATCGGCGATGCCGTCGAAAAGCTTTTCGAAGCCGTCCGTGCTCCCCTTGAACAGGTCCGTCAGGGCCGAATCGAAAGAGTTGCTGACGCCGTCGATGAAGCCCTGGAAGTGCTTGGTCATCGTGTCGGTGGCGTCGACGGTGCTCTCCGAGAGCTTCACGCCGAACTTCTCGCCCTCTTCACTCAAGGCCTTGAACTCACCCTGCATCTCCTGGAGCTTCTTCAAGGCCTCGTTGTATTGCGTTCCCGGAGCGAGAGTGCGCAGGCTGGCGCCGGCAAGAAGAATGGCGGCCCGCAGCTTTTCCATCTGGGTCCGGTACGCCTCGGCCTTGGCCGGTCCTTCCTGGGGAGAGGCCTTCTCCAACTCGTAAAGCGCCTTCGCCGCGCCGAGCGACTCCTGGCTGAACTTGTTGAGGACCTTGCCGGCCGCATCCTGGCTGCTGCGGATCGCATCGGCGGCGGCCTTGACCTTCTGGCTGGCCTTGACGACCTCGCCCTCGGCGTCGACCAGGCCATCGAACTCCTTCTTCACCTCGCCAATCGTCGTGTTCGCCTTGTCGGCGGTCTCGTTGAACTGATCGATCTCGTTGTAGACCTCCGCGATCGAGGCGCCGTTGAGCTCGCTCAGGGCCTTGCTGGTGGCCTCGGTCGCGCTCTCCACGGCCTTGAGCGAATCCGCCATCCGGATGTTGTTCGCGGCGGCCATCTGATGATTGAGCTCGGCCTGCGCCTGGGTCACGGAATCGATGGCCTGGGCCACGGCCTCGTTCTTCTTCGGAAGCTGTTCGAGGAGCTCCTTCTGCGCCTTGAAGACGCCCTGGGCCTTCTGCGCCGCCTGGACGAACGCCTCGTATTTCTGCTTGACCTCCGAGGGCGCCGCGTTCTGGAGCGCATCGAGAGCGGTCTTCGCATCGGCGGCGCTCTCCTTGATCTTCTTCAAGGCCTCGTCGACCGTGCTCTGGAAGGAGAGATCGGCACCGCCGCCGCCGCCGGGCGTGCGCCGCCGCCCGCCTCCCGTCGGGTCCGGCAGCCCGCCGCCGCCGGCCGGACGCGCGGCGGCGATCCTCTTCGCCTCCTCCGCGATATCCCGGCCGAACTTCACCACGTCGTCCTTGACGCCCTGCGCCGTGAAGCGCACGACGTCAGCGACCGTGGTCGCGAAGCTGCCGATGCGATCGGCGACGCCGCCGAGCAGGTCGCCGACGTAATCCTTGCCAAAGTTGTCCGAGGTCGCCTCCTTGATACGCCGGAAGACGCCCGCGAAGTCGCCCTGCTCGATCGCCGCGACCGCCGCGCCCACGGCCTCGGGCACCGCCGTGATGGCGCCGATCATCAGGTTGATCCCGGTCTTGATGCCGTCCACGAGCGCTCCGAACACCGCGCCGAGAATGCGCCCCAGACCGCCCAGGATCTCGGCCGCGTTGGCGACGAAGCCGGCGAGGAACGCCTGGATCTTCTGGATGCCCGCGGCCACGCCGTCCTTGATCACGTCCCAGGCTTCGACCAGGAAATCGCGCACCGAGGCCCAGGCGGCCTTGAGCTTTTCCCACAGCGCGACCAGCCGGTCCTTGGTCACCTCCCAGGTGGCCTGCATCCATTCGCCGAGCGTGGCGGTGGTGTCGCCGACCGTGATCGATTCGTCCTTGAAGATGATGAGCGCCGCCACGACCGCCGCGATCGCCCCCGCGATCAGACCGATGGGATTCGCGAGGATCGCCTCGCCGAGAGCCACCACTGCCGTCTTCGCGGACGACAGCATGCCGGCGAACTGGCCGAGGCTCGGCGTGCTCGCGGCCACCGCGATGCCGG
>JACZDC010022188.1_pt1 | contig 43109 bp, 67 predicted proteins | sample 8641791 | NCBI WGS metagenome assembly JACZDC01 (sample SAMN15324613, study PRJNA640507) | soil metagenome | isolation source: intercropping peanut in the second line | place: China: Luxin town, Laibin City, Guangxi Province | collected 2019-07-25 | depth 10cm m
CGTTCAGCGCTTCGCGCGTGCCTTCGGTCCACACTTCGCGGAGCTTCGTGAGATCCGCGACGCGCGCATTAATCGTGTTCACGGGCAATCCCGTCACCTTCGCGAGCTCCACGCGCGTCAGCCCGTCCGTGGCGGCGTCCAGCGCCTTCCGCACGGCGTTGAGTCCGTTCGCGACGTTGGTGGTGTCGCGGGCCTGCCGGCGCGCGCGCTGCCCCGCGCCTGGCATCACCATTGGCGACGGCTTCGGCGTGGCGAACATCGGGAGGTCGGCGGTTTGGTCGCGCACGACCGGCGTGCCGATGATGCCTTCGGCTTCGGGCTCGCGCGGCATCAGTTCATCCTCCGCGACTCGAAGGCGGGGAACTGGTGCGACTCACGCGCGGCGTTCTGGCGTTGCCCACGGAACGACTGGTGCAACTTCCGGCCGTACTTGTCGGTCGGCTCCGTGGCGATGAGTGGCCCCGTCTCGCGGAGCGCCAAACGGGACGACAACTGCTCGTCGTCACGCAACGCGCCGAAGTAGCGCTGCGCCTCGTCGCGTGTTTCCGCGTAGATCGTGCGCGTGACGACGGGACGCCCCTTGGCATCGACCGCGAACACGCACCACTCGACGAACCCCGCCTCGCGGACCGTGCTCACGCGAGGACGCGGCGCATCAGGTACCGCCGTGGGTACCAGTGACTCGCGCGCCTCGCGCAAGTCGTTGTCCTGTATAGCTGGGGCGGGACTCGAACCCGCGACCCCGGCATTATGAGTGCCGTGCTTCGCCTCTGACATTCCATCCCTCACAGTGGATTCAGCGACATTCAACGACATTCGGGGACATTCAACGACAACCGTTGGGTACCGGTGGGGGTACCGGCAATCCTTGCCGCCTTCGGTGGGCTCCACGCCCTCGCGCTCCCAGAGTTCGAGCGTGAGTTCGGCGATGGCGACGGTAGCGCGGGAACGCTTCACGCGGCGATCTCCTCGAGTACTTCTGCTTCCGTCCCAGCCGACACGTAGTTGTGGCGCACGATGGCCTCGGCGAGCGGCGGGCAAACAGAATTCCCCACCATCCGAACCTGCGCGGTCTTCGAGAGCGTCTTGCCGTTGTACGGGATCTCGATGCGGTACGAGTCGGGGAAGCCCTGCGCGCGATAGAGCTCGCGCGGGACGAGCATCCGCATCCCGATGTCGGCAATCGCGTAGTCGTGCCCATCGACGGTGACGAGGCCAATGCGATCCTTCGCGGTGACGGTCGGCATCGGGTCGAACAGGTCTCGGCCGTCCTTCTCGTTGCCGTAGTACGCGGTGAGGAAGGCGCGGACTTCGGCCAGGTGCGTGCCGTTGGCGAGCACCGCTGGCGCCGGCTCGTCGATGGCGCGACCACCACCCGTGCCGTGCATCACTTCCAAGTGCGCGGCCACGAGTCCGTTGTGGTCGATGGTCGTCACGGTGGGCATCGGGTCGGCGAGTGACGCGCCCTGCACTTCGTTCTCCGAGCGTTCGCCGAAGTGCTTCACGAGATGCGCCGCGACCAAGCCGTGCCGGTTCGCGGTGCCTTGCGTGGCGAGCGGCATCGTGAGCTGCTGGCCTCGGTCGTCACCGACCGTCTTGTCCGGTCCCTTGCCGCCGTAGTAGGTCTGGAGGAAGGCGGAGACAACGGCCGTGCGCTGGTTCGAGGTCACAGTCGGGAGCGGTTCTTCAACCGAACGCGGGAGCGAGCGATTCGTCACCGGCCGGTCGGTCGTCACGACGACGGGAGCGACGAGCGCGCCCTGCGACCCGTGCGCCGTGACCGTCGCCATCGGATCGGCGAGGTCGCGGATCCGCGGCAACTGCCCCTCACGCTCGCCGTTCCGCGTGTTGACGATGAACGGGCGCGGCGAGTCGATGACGAACTTCCGCATCCCGCGCCCGATGCGCTTCAAGGTCGCGTCCGCCAACGGACGCTTCCGCTCGAAGATGCTCGGGCACGGCAACGTGAAGTCGATGCACTCGGCCGCGGTGCGCCACGGCTTCTGGCCACCGACTGGCTTCTTCGCGTGTGTCGGTTGCGGCCAGACGATCGGTTGCCCGTCGCGCCGCGCGATGATGAACAGCCGGCGACGAATCGTCGGCGTGCCGTAGTCGCACGCGCGCAACTCCTTCCACTCGACCTCGTAGCCGAGCCGCCGAATCTTGGCGATGAACGCGCGGAACGTGCGCCCCTTCCGCTCGGGACAGGGTTTGTCGTCCGGCCCCAACGGCCCCCACGTCTGGAACTCCTCGACGTTCTCGAGGACGATGATGCGCGGCGCGACGGCTTCCGCCCACCGCACGGCGATCCACGCGAGGCCGCGCACTTTCTTGGAGATGGGCTTGCCGCCCTTCGCCTTCGAGAAGTGCTTGCAGTCCGGCGACAGCCACATCAGGCCGACCGGACGGCCCTGCGTGGCTTCCATCGGGTCGACCTTCCACACGTCTTCGGCGTAGTGCCTGGACTCGGGATGGTTCGCCGCGTGCAGCGCGATGGCTTCCTTGTCGTGGTTGATGGCGATGTCCGGCCCGCGGCCGAGCGCCCACGAGATGCCGAGGGACGCCCCGCCACCACCGGCGAACGAATCGACGATCAGTTCCTTCACGCTTGTCTCCGTGTGTGTGATGCGCTGGCATCCCGTTCCGCCGCGCGCGCTTCCGTGGCCTGCCGTTCCGCCGTCGTGGGCCGAAACCGTCCGTAGGTCGAAAGGAACAGCACCCCGCCGTCCTTGTGGCCGAGCTGTTCCGCCGCTTGTACGGGCGATCCGTTGACGCGCGCCCAGCGCACCGCCCAGGTGTGCCGCGCATCGCGCATCCAGTAGCCGTCGATGCCGAGCGAGCGACAGGCCGCACGGTGTGCCTTCCCTGCGCTGTGGCGGTCGATGGAGGCGAACAGTGGGGTGCTCGGGAACGCGCCTTTGCAGAGTCCGGTCAGGTACGGCCTCGCCCACTCTGCGACCACGACGGTCTGCGGTGCGTTCGTCTTGGGCCGGCGCAATGTGAGCGTCCAGTGGTCGAGGTCCACCTGTGCGCGGGTCAGCCCGAGCAACGCCGACACGTCGAGCGCGGTCCCCGCGAGCAACGCACTGAACGCGCGGAACGGTTCGTCCTGCGCGTCGGCCAACCGTTGGGCGTCGCGGGTCTCGAGGAAACTCACGCGCGATGGCGGAGCGCTCGGCTTCGGCACATCCCGCATCGGGTTCGTGTGCAAGTGGCCGTGCCGCACCAGCCACGCGCAGAACGCCGAGACTCCCGCCGCGTACTTCCGTGCCGTCCCCGCCGAGTGCGGGAGCGCAGTCAACCAGCGCGAGAGCTGCGCGACCGTCAGATCCGTGACGCGCGTGATGCCAGCGTTCGCAAGGGTGGCAATCGCGGTCGCGTAGTGGTTCGCGGTGTCGGGCGTGGCCGTGCGTTCGACTTCCGCGAGGAACGCTTCAACCACGGTATCGAGCGCGATGGCGCGCGCTTCCTTCCGCATCGCGTCCACATCGCCGCGGTGACGGTCGAAGAGCGCGCACAGATCGCGGACGCTCCATTCCTTTCGGAGCTTGCCGAGCAAGTCGTAGGCGCGGTGGCCACGACCGCCGAGCGCGTCGAGCGTTCCCTGCATCTTCTTCGCCAACGCCTTGTCGCGCGTCTCGGTGGAACGCGTGACGCGCACACCAGGGGCGACTTCGACCTTCACGCGGAAGGAGCGGCGACCGGAGGGGAGGTAGGCGACCATTAGGCGGCATCCTCGTTGACGTTGGTTGCGGATTGATTGAGCCACAGCACTTCCGTGCGCCGGCGCGCGCCATCAGCGTGCGTGGACTTTTCGACGCGTTGCCAGTCGGGGAACAGCTCGCGGTCGTAGAGGTCGCAGGCGTACCCAGACAGTACGACCGCGCCGCGCAATCCGCGCAAGGTTTCTGCGAGCGCGCGGTGATCGTCGTCGCTCATCTCGTGGCGATAGCGTCCTGACTGTTGCAGGCCGCCCTTTCCGAGGCCGCGCGTGAGGTGCGGATACGGCGGGTCCACATAGTGCAGCGTTTCTGGCCCGTCGTGTGACTGCATTACCGACACGGCGGGGCGATGCTCGATGACCACGCCCTGCAACCGCTCGCAGAACGCCGCGATGCAGTCGGGATAGTTGCTCCAATCGTGCGCCGGCGTGGTGCGCGAGCGTGTCGTGTTTGCGCGGAAGCCTGTCGGCGTCGGGGCGGTGCCGCGAGTGCGAGTGTCAATCGTAGCGCCGGACCCAAACCCGGCGAACGAACGAAAGACCGTGCGCCGCGCGAGTTCTACGGGGTCGTCGGTGTGTGTGTACGCAACCTCAAACTCCGCGCGAGCAAATGGCGTGAGTCGGCAGAGTTCCGCGAGACGCGCCGCCTGCTCGGGATTCCGGAGCACGCGAAACACATTGACCACGGTGTCGTCGAGGTCGTTGAGCACTTCGGCATAGCTCCGCTCTTTACGAAGCAACACAGAAGCCCCCCCCCCGAATGGCTCGACGTAGGTGCGATGCGACGGGAAGTGCGAGAGAATCCACGGCGCGAGCCGCCACTTACCGCCGAAGTATCGGAGGACCGGACGCGCCACGCTCGTCATCCCGCCAACTCCGTGAGCTTCGCGCCCACCGTGTAGAGACCGACCCAGAGGACCACCACGAAACCAATCAGCACCGCGAAGCACAACACGCCCTGCATCGCGGCGGACCAGCGTTCGAGGCGGGAGGGGCGCGGCGCGTGAACAACCAGCAGCTCGCCGACCCCCTTCCCGTAGAACGTGGGCGGGTCGATGTGTAGCGTGCTGACGCTTCCGAGGTCGGTGAGGCCGTTCGCGTGGCGGCGCACCGCCTCATCCATCTCCGCGACGTGCGTGATGCGGCCCGATCTGTCGCGCTTCACGCGGACCTCCGCGCACCGCGCGTCGATTGCGCGAGCCAGCAGTCCAGATCCGCACGACGAAACCGCCGCGACTCCCGCTGCACCCCACGGTCGACGTAGCGCGTCACGACCGCTTCGACGGGCGCAAGGCGCTGGAACGTCTTGGGCGACATCCCAAGGTACGCCGCCGCGTGTTTCTGGTTCATCAGTTCGGGCCACGCCATCGCAGTCACCACCGGCCAGTCTCCCAGTAAACGTGAACCCCACCTGTTCTGCCGCATCAGCCCCTCCGATGCCACGGCGCCGGAGTCGAACCGGCAGAGCGCCCTTCCGTGGGTCCTGCGCCGCGCCGATCTACGCGGCCTCTGCGCGAATCTTCTCGAACTCCAACTGCGTCACCGACTCCTGCACCACCTCGTACTCGTCCTGCGTGTACGGCGACTGACCGGCCAAGCAGAGCAACGCCCCCGTCATCGTCGCATAGCGCGTCTGCATCAGCGCCCCCGTCAGCTTGTGGCGGATCCGGTAGACGGTCGGCATGGCTAGAACGGCAGGTCGTCGTCGCCATCCTTCGCACCGACCGCAACGCCCTTCTCCGACAGCACCGCTTCGGCTCGAGCGATCAGGTCGGCGAACTTCTTCTCGTCGGTCTTGCGGCACCACTCGACCAGATTGGAGAGCGCGTCCGGTGCGAGTTCGCCGAGCGGCTTCCCCTTCGTCTTGCCGAACGGAACCAGCGTCGCCATCGCGGACTCGACCGAGCCGTCCCACGTGTTGCCGCCCTTGTTCGCGCCGTTCCCATTGCTGGCCGGACGGTCCTGCGCTTGGGTGCGCGACGAACGCTCGGACGGCTGGCTTGCCGCCGCGCCGTCGTCATCGTCGTCCGTGCTGACACCCACCGCCGACAGAAACCCATAGCGCCGGCCGTAGGTGATCGCCGACCCCGCCCCCTGTGCGGTCGCCTGCGAAATCGGGATGACGACCGTGGTCGTGATGAACTCGCCGGACTCGTGGAGCAGTGTCGTCTCGACCAGCACCGCGCCGACCAACCCGTCCTGCGCCATCACGGGTTCGGGCGCGGTCCCCTGCATCACGGCGATGCCGTGCTTCGCGAGGATGGGGCGCAGCGTCTCGGTGACCTTCGGGAGCCCCGCGTAGCGATAGCTGAACTTCCCGCCGCCCTTCGTCGGGATATCACCCGTCGAGTCGTTGGCGATGGTCTTGACCTCGGCCGCGACCTTCACGAGCGCGGCGGAGAGTTTCGCGATGGAGTCGGAGTGCTTCATCAGCGGATCCTCAGCGACCGCGCGCGTGTCACCGCCCAGCCATTCGGCAGGACCGACTCGCCCGACGCCTTCACCGCATCGAGGACCGCGCGCTTGTCCACCGTGAACGTGGACGGCACCAGCGTGATGCCAGGGGCGCCGGCTTCGTAGAGCTCCTTGAGGTCCGCATCGGCGGGCACCGACAGCGCGGGCGGATTCAACTGGAAGGCCACGGTCACGAGCACGCCGTTGACCTTCTCCTTCCCCGCCGCGTCGAGGCAGCGCTCGAGATACTGCTTGAGCGACTTCGCGCCGTTCTCGCGGGCCTTCCGGCGCGCGGCGAGGCGTTGTTCCTCGGCCTTGATCGCCTCGGCTTCGGCGTCGAGTTCCTTCACCTTGAGCGCGACGCGCTCGACCTTCGTCGCGAAGTCGCCCTCGGCCTGTTCGAGGATGGCCTCGAGTTCGGGCGTCAACTCGCCGCCCTGCTCCTCTAGCCACTCGTCGACGATGTGCAGCGCGGCGGTGGCTTCGTGCAGTTTCAGTCCGGTCATTGCTTGTAGCTCCAGCGGACCTCAGATCGTTGGCGTGGTGTCGGGGGTCCATCCCGTCATCACGCTCCCGGCCGCCGTCCCGACCTCACATCGGGCGGCGGTTTGGCGTTGTGCCTAGCCGTGCCGCATCGCGCGGCGCTCTTCGTCATCCGTCGCGCGGTCCGACCGATGCACGTCGCGCAGACAGAGCGCCCACGCCGCCGCGAACAGCACGACCCACACCAGCGCCGCCACCGCGAGCCGCGTGAGTTCGACCTTGTCCTGCGGGGTCACGCGGCCTCCTTGCGCACGGCGCGGCGGAGAATGCGCGGCTCCGGCCCGAAGGCCTCGACCACCGTCGTCGGCGGTTGCATCAGTTTCACCAACGCGCGCTCGATCTTCGCGTGGCGCTGACGGCCGACCATCACGTGCGACACCATCGTGTCGCTCACGGCGAGCCGTTCCGCGACCCGCGCGCATGCCCCGTAGGGAAGCCGTGCCTTGCGTTCCGAGTGAGAGAGCATTAGAAAAGAAGTAAGGATTTACTAAGGGTTTCGCCGAACGGCAGGAAGAATATCGCCGTGCGGCGAAACGCGCAAGAGGCAGTTTCTTGACAGTTGCCGGACTCCCACCCGCATCACGGCAGACAGACCCCGATGAACCCCCAGACCAAGCCCCCTGCGGCGGCGCCCCCGCATGCCGCGCTGGGTCTCGCGCTTCGCAAGGCGCGGGAGAACATGCGTCCCCGCATGAAACAGGAGGACGCGGCCGCGCGGCTCGGCATCCTGCCCTCACAGCTCTCGCGCTATGAGTCCGGCCAGCGACAGGCCCCGCTTGACTTCATCCGTCGCGCGGTCGCGATCTACGGGGTACCGATCGCCGGCGTTTCGCCATCCAGCGATGACATGGACGTTTCACGTGAAACGCCGAACGGCGAAGGCGCGTCAATTGCCCGCGTCCGGGAAGTTTCGCCGCCCTACGGCATCCCTGAGATCAAACGCGCCCACTCGCGCATTCTCGCGGATGCCGCCCGCCGGCTCTCCGCGATGGCGGCCGAACTCATGCAGGAGGCCCACCGTGCGCTCAACAGCTAGCCTCTGCGTGCTGTCGTTCACGCTCGCCGGGTGCATGGCGTCCCTGACGCCGGAAGGCCAGTCCGTGCGCGTCGTGACCGCCGCCGAGAAGGACCGTTCCTGCCGCTACCTCGGGATGGTGACGGCCTCGGAATCGATGGGCGCCCATACCGCAGGGGACGCGGAATCGGCGCTCAACAAGGCGCGGAACAAGGCGGCGCGCCTCGGGGCGAATGCGATCCTGCTTGTGTCCACGTCGACCAATCCCTTCAATACAACGGTGGTCGCGGAAGCCCTGACCTGCCGGACGACCGAGTAACTAGGGACTGACTTTCCCGAGCCCGTAGCCGGCGCCGAACCAGAGCAGGCGCCCGCCCCAGACCTCGAGCGCGGATGGCGGTTTCGGGGCGGCCTCAAACGCACGCTTCCACGCGTCCCGCTCGCCGGTGACGATGCGGTGACGCTCTTCGCATGTCAGCACCGTGGCCCGACACGCCTGAATCGCGGAATCGGCGGCCTGCACGTAGCGCACCACCTCGGTCGTGTCGTGCTTCCACCGTTCCACCTCACGCGTCATCGTGTCCACCCGGGCGACCGTGCGCCAGAGGCGGATCGTGTCCCGCACATAGATCCGCTCGACCTTGCGCGAGATGAGCCGCAGGGAATCCGCCTCAGCCACGGCGCGCGCCGTCATCGCCTCTGCCGCCCCGCGTTTCCGCTGCTCTTGTCCGTAGAGCGCGAGCGCCAACAGCGCGACCACCACCGCGGCGACGGTCACCGCGAGCCGGTTCATACCTTCACCCACAGCGACGAGGGACGCCGGTCCTCGGTGCGGTCCAAGTGCACCGACCCGTTCTCGTAGATGCCGATGCGCGTGCAGCCGAGTTCGAGCGCGGCCTTCACGATGGCGAGCCGGTGCTTGCCGGGCATCGGGACACCTGGCGTTTCCCCCGCGAAGTCCGCGGCGTCACACAGCGCATCCATGTGCGCCGACTTGCTCGCGCCGCCGGCGGCCTCGTTGCGCGCGGGGTCGCGCCAGTCGGAACTCGGATGCATGGGGACCCCAGCGCGCGCGCGCACCTGCTCGAGCCACATCACGAACTCGTAGCCCAATTTGTGCGGGTAGTTGAACTCCTGCGGGGTGAAGGCCTTGCACTTCGCCCAGTCGTTCGCGGTCATCGATCGCGTGGAGAACGGCATCAGCCCTGCGCCTCCATCGCGCCGCTCGGGCGCGACCCCGACACGTCCGCCGGCGCACCGCTCGGCGCGTGCGCGCGTTCGATGACCGCGTTTGCCGCGGAGTACGCCGTCACAAGCCCCGCCGCCGCCATGAAGTACGAAGTCGCGACCTCGCTCACGATGCGCGCAGTCTCGGGGTTCACGCGGGCGGCGATCCACATCGCGGCGACACCGACCACGAAGGACGACGCCCCCGCAAAGAACACGACCCAGAATTTCCGTCCGTAGAGCCAGATCATGCGCTCCACGGCGTTCTGCGGCGCGCGTGCGGCCCGTTCGTCGGCGAGCGTCATTCAGCAGCCCAAGTCCTGCGGGCGCTGGCGGCACAAGTGTCGCTCGATGCGCGCCGTCCGCTCATCCACCCGAATCATCAGTTGCCGCAGGTTCTCGACCTCCGCCTTGTCCGCCTTCACCTCGTTCAACCGCTGCGCCTGCGCGCTCAGTTGCGACCACGCGAAGGCAATGGCGGCTATCGTGCCACCGATGGTCAGCCATGTTTTCAGCGTCTGGAGGGCGCGGTCGCTCATGGGGTCAGTCAGGCGCGAGAGGAATGGCACAGCGGAGTGGATTGACTTGCGTGGCCAACACGAACGCCCCTACCTTCTCCAGCATGGAACCGACGCCGGAGCGCATTCCGCGCCTGACCATCGACCTCAACATCCCCCGCTGGTTCTGGGGATGCGTCGGCGCGTTCTTCGTGCTGATGGGCGTCGCGGGCGTGATGCTCGTCGACACCTACGCCGCCGATCGCCTCGCGCGACGCAACGCAGAACACGCCAACCCCGCGCGCGATACGCGGAACGATACCCGCGCGCTCGACCGCACCACCGACAGCATTCTCGGCAGGCGCTAGCATCGTCAGCATCTAGCGCACTCGATCCGTGCCGGCGCGCACGGCCGCTGAGGCCACGGGTGCCGCGATGCCTTTACGCCGCGCTTCGGCCTGCGCGATCTTCTCGAGCGCGTCCAACGCGATGCGGATGCGCTTGGGACCGCGCACCGAGAGCAGCTTCGCCGCTTCCGTCGCGGTCTCGCCCAACCCCGCCGCCTTGAGCGCGGCGATCGGTCGACGCAGGTGTTGGAGGGCCGTCGCCGCCATGCCCTGTGTCGCCACCGAGCCGAGCGCGTCCACCACGGCGTCATCGCCGAGCGAGATGGCGTCCATGATCTGCCGCGCGGTCGTGGAGTTGCCGCGCACGATGCCGTTCAACGCCGCCGCGCGGATCTTCGGCGACAGTCGGGCGATGAGCGTCTGGTACGCCTGTTCACCGAAAATCTCCTTGAAGCGTTCGGCCTGTCCCTGCGTGCCGACCACGCTCCGCGCGGTGTCGCGGAACTTCGCCAAGTCGCGGAGATCCACATTGCTCGCCGCGTCATCGGCCGCCGCTTGGTAGGCCGTGGCCGCGCCGCGCTTCATCCCGCCGACGACCGCTTCCGGTGCGCCACGGGTTTCCGCGGTGAACGTGCCGACCGGCGCGTTCCGCAGTTCGGTGCCACGCCGGAACGCGTCCTGCGCGACCTTGCCAACGTCTTCATCGAGCGCGTAGTCGCGGACCACCTTCGCGTAGTTCGGGTCCACCGCGTCGATCGCGTCGAGCACGCGGTTGCGCAGCGCCGTGAGCCCGTTCAACCGCACCGCCGACTCACCGCCGGCGGCCATCCGGCGCTCGGCTTGCAGGAGTTTGAACGCTTCGTCGATCACGCGCGCGTCACCCTCTGGGAGGGAGGCGAGGTCGGGATTACGACGCACCGCCTTGACGTAGCGCGCGAACCCCTTCGCGGTTTCCTCGTCGGGGAAGAGGCCGAGGTACAGCCCTTCCGGTGCGACGTTGCCGCGCGCGCGGAACGCCTCGAACGCCGCACTCGTCCGCGCGGAGAGTTCGTCCTGCATGTCGCGGAGGGCGACGGGGCCAGGGGTGCCGCCCAAACCCGTGGCCACGCCCACATCAGCCGCTACGTCACGACCGAGCGCGGCCCCTTGCTTCCCGAGCGCGGTTCCGAGCACATCGTTGGCGGAGGTGCGCGCGAGCGGGACACTTGGCGCGTTCGCCACGGCGCGCGCGGTGCGGGCCGCGGGTTCACCGCCGGTGTTGAGCAGCAGGGCCTCGTCGCCCATCCCTGCGGCTTCCAAGTTCGTGAGCTCACGCCGCGCCGCGTCCATCGATCCGCTTTCGTCGGCCAACGTGCGTGCGACCGCGGAACGTGCGGCATTCGTGGCGGGCGTGCGGAGGCGCGGCATCGTGCGTTCGGCCACCTCTGCCACGGCGGGCTGGCCGGATTCGGTCGCGGCCTCGAGAGCGCCAGCGACCCGTCCAGCAACGTTCTGCGCCGCACGGGAGTTGAGCACGCGCGCGGCACCTGCCGTCAGAAGCGGCGCGGCGACGGCGCCACCGGTGGCGAGGGCCATGCGACCGGTCGGCGATTCACCAGCACCTGCGCCGGCGATGGCCCCCGTCGCGGCCGCGGTGCGAAGTGGCGCGCGGAGCATCAGGCGCGGCAAGGCACCCGCGACCTTCGCGACGCCTACACCCGTCGCCAGCCCGCCGGCCATTTCCGTGGCGAACGCGGCCTTCGGATTGTCCGTGCGGAATCGGTCGAGTTCCCGGCGCTCGTCCGCGATGCCTTCCGCGACAGTGAGATCGCGGTCGACGAGGCCGCGCACGGTCCCCATCAGTTCATCGCCGAAGTTGAACGACGCGCCTTGATACGCACCCCGGAAGGCGTTGGCGGCCTTCTCGCCCATCGTGAGCGGCGTCGCGGCGCGGACCTGATCGCCGGTGATGCGCTCACGCTCGATGTAGCGCGCGATGAGTTGCTGGCCGACTTCTGGCGTCACCGCGCCGTCATCGATGGCCGCGCGCAGTTTGGCGAAGTCCCAGCGCAGCCGTTCGCGGGTTTCGACGCCGGTTTCGGTCAACGCGATGGGCGTGGTCACGGGCGGTCTCCGGCGAGGATGGAATCGAGGAGGTCGTCCCGCTCCTCAGGCGTGCGGGGCGTCGCCGGCGTCCGCACGGCGTTCGGGGCCGTGAGGTTGCGCTTCTTGTCCTCGATGAACTGCCGCACCTGCCGGATCTGCGCGCCGAGCACCTCTTCCGGCTTCACGCCGGCGACGCGCTGGGCCTGCAGCCAGATGCCGGTCGGTTCGTTGATGATGCCTTGGATGAGCGCCAAGTCAGGCCCGTTCAGCACGCCCAAGTTCATCAGTTCCTTCATCTGCAACTGCAGGACGCGATAGGTCGTCACGAGTTCGGCGCGGCGCTGGCCGGGCATCACCTCGACGCCCGAGGCGACCTGTTGCTCGAAGTTCTTGAGCGCCGAGTCCACGTCGCGGAATGCCCGCGCCTGCTGTTCGACGCGCGCGCGCTCGGTGTTGGTGATGGGCGCCGCCGTGCCGGGTTCCGGCGTGGCGGGTCGTGGGCGCGTGATGGCCGTGGCGTCGCGGAGGCCAGGGACCGCGCGCAACGCGATCACCGCCGCCGCGCCATCGGTCATGCCGGGGTTGGTGTTCTTGATCGCGTTGACGATGCCGAGCACGTCGGGGTTCCGGCGATTCTGCGCGAGCCACGCTGCCGCCGCCGCTTCGTCCTCCCGCGCGCGCGTGGCTTCCTTCACTTCGGAGGGCTTCGGGGCCGGCGCTGGTGCGCCTTCGAGCGGGATGAAACGTCCCGGCTGTCCGTTGGCGGGCGCGACGATCCAGCCGCCGCGCGACTCGGACCACGTCGGGGCCGGCTGTGCGGACTCCCGGCGGAGGCGCACCAGCTCGTCGCGGTACTCGGCGTTCTCGCGGTCCAAGCGGTCGCGGCGATCGCGTTCGACGCGTTCCGCCTCACTCGTGCGGCGGCGGTTCTCGTCGGCCACGCGGCGGAGGTACGCGTTCTGCACGAGGGAACTCGCCCCCTGCGCGATGGACTGGATGGCCTGTCCCGCGTCGATGCGCGCGACCGGCTCCGGGAAGTAGCCAGAACCGAACGCGCCGGGCAGGGTGGTGCGGGTGCGTGGCATAAGCGACCTCAGCCTGTCTGGTTGAAGATCGTGAAGCGGTCGACAGCAGGCTGCGCCCATGCACCACGGCGCAACGGGTCAACCGGATCCACACCGAACGCGGCATCGTCGCCGTAGGGCGTCGCGGCGATCTGCAGCGTCGAGCCGATGCCGTTGCCGATGGTGCCGACGAGGGACTGCGCGTACCCCGCGTCGACGCCGGCCTTCGCCTGCCGTGCCTGTTCGCGCATCGCGTTCTGCTCGAGTTGCTGTTCGTGGGCCAGATCGAGCGCGTTCTGCTCGCCGAGGGTGCGGGCGGTGGTCACGTCGACTTCGGGCTCGCCGCGCGTGCGGGCATCCACGACAGCCGCGTCCGCGTCCGCCACACCGCGCGAGGCATCGGCGATGCGCCGCATCCGGCTCGGTCCCATCGGGGTGACTGGGGCGCGGGTGGCGCGAACGACCGCGTTCCGGGCCGCACGGGAATCACGCTTCGCGGCATCGAGGCCGGACCCGTAACCAACCGCTTGTGGGGGGCGCGTCAGGCGAACGCCTGGGGCGAGACCGCGCGCGCCGAGGCGTTCGGCGTTCACCTGCGCTTGGTCGCCCTGTCGGAGCGTGAGGCGCTGGCGGCCGAGCTCGTAGGCGCGGTTGATGACGCTCTTGGCCTTCTGGCGGTTCTGGTTGGACTGGACGCCGGAGGCGACGGAGCCGATGGCGTTGAGGCCGGCGAGGACGGCGGCGATGGCCATGGTTACGGCTCCCTCACGGTAGCGATCGTGGTGTCAGTCATGGGGAGGGGGAGGGGTGAAGGGAGGAGCAGGGAACGGATTGCGTGACATAGCCCAACGTGTCGCCTTGCGCGGAGAGGCTGACGCCGACGATGGCGGGGCACAGCTCCGGCGGTTCCACGGGATTCCCGCAGGCGGTCAGCAGGAGGAGGCAGAGGAGGAGGCGCATCACGAGGCGGCAGTCACGATGCCGTTCACCACGGTAAGGTTCGTGATGGCCCCGCTGAACGATGCGCCCGCTGTCCCGCCCACCCGATAGGCCGTGGCGTTGCAGTCCCCGTTCACGTCCAGCAAGTAGGCGGGGGTCGCGGTGTTGATGCCGATGCGGTCGGTCGAGGCGTCTAGGAAGAACAGGTTGGCGAGCGTGTCGCCTGCGATGCGAGTGTCAAAGTCCACCCCACTCTCATTAACCACGAATGTTCCAGTTGCCACACCACTGATAATAAACGACTGCAAGAACGTCCACCGGAGTGCTGATTCGTCCCAGCTAGCGCGTTGGTTTATGCTTGAGCCGAACGAAATGTCACCGGCGAGCGATGAGTGTGACGTGCCGTACACAGTTACAAATCCGCCAGAACCACTTCCGCCGTTGATTCTCAGTTCGCCGTCGTTGATAGAACGGCTAATCGCGGCGTTAGTGCCAGCCGATGCTGAGCCGACAATAACTGCCCCGCGAGCAGTCAGAGTACCTGTTACGGTTACTGCTCCGGCAAATGTTGCCAAGAGCGAACCGAGCGTCAGTTGCGTGACGCTGTTCCGGTCGAACACCACGTCCGTCGCCGTCGTGGTCCCGAGGAGCGGGGAGGTCACGCGGGTCGTGCCGATGAGCAACGGGGCCGAGGCCGAAGTGACGAACACCGATGCATTCGCTATGGTCTGCCCGTTGTAGGTGCCGCCCGTGACCGCCCCCGTCACCCCGAGCGTCCCGCCGATGGTGGCGTTGCCGACCTGTGCGAACACACCTGAACTGTCCCACGAGGCGCGAATAGTGCCCGTCGTCGTGACATTATCAGCGGCGGTGTAGATGCGAACAACGGTGGCCGCGTTGAACTGTGCCGACCCGCCGCCGAGCGATACGGACGTTGCTGCTGACGACGAGAGCGACACCAAGAACGCAATCGGTTCTTCGGAGTTCGTGTAGTGCCGCGCCCCGATGCGTCCCACCTTGTCCACCGTGTTCGTGATGACATCCGACACCACCAAGTGCGGCCCACCCCCGCCCACCACATCCACTTCCGGCGTTCCCGTCGCCGCCGTCGTCGTGCCGACCAAGAGTTGCGAAGTGACGGTCAAGCGCGCAGGGAACGTGTACGCCCCCGCCCCGAACGTCCCCGCCGTCACCAGCGAAGCCGGGACCGCGCCCGAGGTCATCGTCCCGGAGAAGTTCGTGAACGTCCCCGTCGCCGCGCTGATGGTGCCCACCCAATCCAGCACCCCCGCACTCGTCACGGTCCCGCGCAACGTCGAGTTGGTCGTGAACGTGATGACGTTCGCCCCCGTCGCCACCAGCGCGAGGGTCGCGGCGGTGGCCGTCAGCGTCACCCCCGCCGTGCCCGTGATGTCGCCAACCGAGGTGAGTGATCCCGTGACGTTCGCGGTGCCGTCGAAGTTCTGGCCCCACAACGTGCGCGTGGTCTGCAAGGCCGTCGCGGTCGCGGCGTTGCCCGTGATGCTCCCGACGATGGCGTTCGTCACTTCCAAGTCCGTGAACCAGCCCTTCGTGACACGGCTGCCTGTCGTGGCGATGCTGCCAGTCATCGTGATGCTGTTCGTGCCGAGCACCAGATTGCCGCTGGTGAACGTCAGGTTCCCCGTCTGCGTCGAGGCTGCGCCGGACGCATAGCCGCCCGTCAGCGTCGCCACGCCGGAGAAGTTCGCCAGCACCCCGAACACCGTCGCCGGACGTTGCGTGGTCGATCCGAGGTTGAGCGCGGCGGCAGTCGAGAACGGGACGTAATGTCCGTCCGGCGTCCACACCCACTTGTAATCCCCGTCGTCCGCATCCCCCGCATTCGTCGTGTAGATGCGAAGTTCGGTCGGCAGGTTGCCCGAGGACACCGTGCCATTCACCACCGCCATCACCGACGCCCCGATGATTACCGTGCCGGCAGTCGCGGTCGCGCCCTGATACGTGATGCGGCCGATGCGGTCGCCGTTCACGAGCGCCGTCCGCACCGATGCGTCCGCGTTCCGCGTGTGGTAGAGCGTGAGGTTGGCCGAGCCGTTGTCGTTCGCCGCCCGTCCGATGACGAAGCCCCAATCGCCGGTCTGATGCACCGCGTAGAACCGTCCGCCGACACCATCGCTCAACACGGTCGGATACCCGCCGCTCGGCTTGATGCCGAACTGCCCCGTAACGTCCAAGTCGAGCACTGTCGACGCCAACGCCGTGTTGATGCCCACGCGGTTCGTCGTCGGGTTCACGGTCAGCACGGACGTATCCACCGCCAGCGAACCGGCGATCGTCACTGTGTCGCTCGTCGCGTTCCCGAGCGTCGTGTTCCCGAGCACCGACAGGTTGGTGTTGACAGTGAACGACGCATTGGCCGTGACCGTCGACCCGCTTTCCGAAAGCAGCGAGTTGCCGAGCACGGTCGCGGTGATCCACTTCGGGATTGTGCCCGGCGTGCCCCCGCCACTGCCGCCGCCACCGGTCAGCACGTTCCAATCTGTGTCCGCCGGACCAATCTTCATCCACAGCGTGCCGTCGCTCAGGTCGCGGTAGCTCGATCCCTCGCCACGGTCCGCGCCCGATTCCCCGACCGGCGTGCCGGAGCCCCAGAGCTCCCACACATCGCCCGACAGCGTAATCGGTCGCGCGCCCGTGACCGGCATCAGCCACCCACCGCCGCGAACGTGATGCGCGTGCCCGGCGGCGGCGCCAGCGTGAACCGCACGCGGTTCGTGTCCCCCGCCCATCCCGCCGTCAGCCCCCGCACCGCGTAGTCATACGCCGTGCCACGCGTGCTCGGGCGCATCAGCACATCGCCCAAATACACCATCAGGTCATCGAGCCGGAGCACCGTCACCGGCAGCGCGAACTCCGTGGTCTCCCCGTCACCCGTCGAGTTCCACGACTGGTGATGACGGTGCGCCATCCCGATGATGTCTTCCGTGCTCCGGCCTTTCGGACCCGGCGCCGTCTCGTAGGCGTTCGCCCCACCGGGAGTGGTTGAAGGATTCGTCACGCGGCCGCCACTCCTTCCGCGTGCCCGAAGCCCAAGCCTTCCACCGTGAAGCGCCCGCTCGCCGCCGTGCACTCGAGCACGACACCGACGCGCGTCCCCATCCGGCGCTTGAGCGGGATCGGGATCGTCGCCCGCGTGCCCGTCGCGCCCTGTCCCGGCACCTGACGCCACGCCGCATCGTTCCGCACGTAGACCAGATAGCCACCCGCCGCCGCGATGCCCGTCGCCGCCGTGCCGTTGCCGAGGTCGGTCGAGCTCTGCGAGGTGTCGAGCCACACATCGCCCTCGCTCGCGCCCACGGGTTCGGTCGCACCAACGGTCAGCGTGAACGCGGTCACCGTCACGTTGTCGACCGTCACCACGCACTCGAACACCAGCGGCAACGCCGACGCGTCCACCCACGAGAGCGTCAAGTACGCGCGCGGGATCACGCCATGCCCTTCCGGACCGAACACCGCATACGGGCCGAACGAAAGCGCGGGCAACGGGTCCGGCATCACCGCCGAATCACCAGCGGTCGCCTTGTAGCCGTAGTTCTGCAGCGTGGTCTCGCCGCTTGTCGCGGTGCCGAGGATCTTCACTTCGGGCGCGGACGCCTCGCGCCGGAGCCACGCGGCCGCCGAGTACTGCACGCCTTCCAGCACCTGGCGCGTGAAGCCGCCGGTCCGCACATGGTACTTGAGCAGCACGGTGTCTTCGCCGGGTCCGTAGCCAGCCGCGGCATCGCACCACGGGATGCCGACGATCACCTGTTGCATTTCCCAGTCCGCGACCATCCAGACGAGGTCGGTGTTCGTGCGCCCCGGGTAGGCACCGAGCGGCTCCGCGTCGTCGGTCCACAAGAGGTCCCAGTAGCCCGTCGAGAACCCGTTTTGGTCGCGGAGCTTGTCGAAGATGGTCACCGTGTCCCCGCCGCCGGAGAACTTCCAGAGGCCTTGATCGCCCACCCCGTACATCATCCGGTCGGGGCCTTCGAGGAGGCACCCGGGACCGAGCACGTTCTGCGCCTTCATCACCGGCGTGGAACCGTTGGTCAGGAACGATTCGCGCCCATACCCCGAGATGAAGTGCAGTCCTTTGTTGGTGCCGAACCAGAGGCGTCCGTTCCACACGAGCGCGGCGCGGATGATGTCGCCGGCGTCGCCCAACGTCACCGCGTCCGAGTCGGTGAACGCGCGGTCCGTGCCTTCTTCCGCCTGATTGTCGTTTCCCCACTTCGTCGGATCGCCGAGATTGCAGAACATCACGCGGTTCGGCCCTTGGCCACTCGTCGCATCGGCCGCATCGAAGCCCCAGCCAAAGACGTGGTTGTTGTAGGCGACGATGCCGCGGAAGTAGAGTTGCTGTCCTTCGCTGCCGGGGCCGGTGATGCCGGGCGCGAACGTGCCGGTGCCGAGCGCGAGCACTTGGCCCACCGGCACCGGCGAGAAGATGTTCGACGGGTCGCCCATCCCGACGAGGTAGAGGCCCGGCGCGGTGCGCGGCGCGGAGCCTTCGCGCGCGCCGAGGTTGAGCAGGTAGAGCGGGAAGTCCGCGGTCGCGCCACCGCCGTAACGACGGAACGGGAACAGGCCCGCGAACGTCGCGCCGGTCACCTGCACGCCTTCCGCCACCGGCGTCACGCGCGCGCCGGAGCCGGAGAACACAGAGATGCTGCCGACGAACGGCGCGGTTGGCGTGAGCGGACTCGACGATCCCGCGCGATCGAGTTCCGTGAGCAGGTAGGTGTCACCCGCCGCCGAACCGACCGGCACACCCCAGCCCTGCGACACCGCGACGAGTTTCGGCCCTTCGGTGAGCACGACACCGACCAATCCGAGCAGCTTCGAGACCGCCGCCGCGGGCGTGGCCGAGTCGTTGAGCTGCACGTAGTCGGTGGGCCCCGTGGTGGCGGTGATGCCGCCACGGTTCCCCAGATCGACGCCATCGGCCAGCGAGAGTTCGTCGATGCGCCGCTGGTCCGCGGTGCCTTCGATGACGACCCCACCGCCGAACGCCCCGATGCGGAGCGGCGCGGTCACGCCGCCTCCTCGAACGTCAGCGCGTCACAGCCGAGTCCGCACGAGCTGGAATGCGCACTGGCCAGCGCCACACATTCAGCGGCGGCCTTGCCAAGTTCGAGTGCCGTGATCGCGTAATCGCGCCCGGCGCCGATGGCGTGCGTCGGACGGTCCACACGGAACGGATACGGCGAGTTCTCGTAGACCCAGACTTCGCGATCGGCGTTCACCACCATCATCGTCATGTAGTCGTCAGCGTCCACCGACTTCGGGAACTCGTCCGGCTTGCCGCCGTGCCGCAACCACGCGAGTGCGGCCGTGGCGCGTCCGAGGTGCCCGCTCACGCCCACGAGGTTCGCGGCGTCGAGACGGTGCACCTTGACGACCGGGTACTTGTGGCCCTGCACGACCGCCATCTTGTCGGCCGCGAGCGTGATGCCGTCCCAAACGATGACCGTCACGCCGCCGCCTGCGCGGTGCGTTCCGCGTCCGCATGAATCCACCCGAGGTTGCTCGGCGCGATGCCGAACTCCGACGCGAACGCCGCCACATCCTGCGCGAGTTCCGCCGCGATGCTCTGCCGATCACCGCCGGACCGCCCCGCATCCTTCACCGCGAGGTAGAGCGCGATGTAGTCGACGAGCAACTGGTCGTGCCGCTGCGGCCAGCGCGCGTCGAGCTCCGACGCCAGCGAGGTCAGGTCCCCCGGCTGGTCCAAGTACACGATTGCGATCGCGTCACCGGCGCGCGGGTCGCCCGTATTGGCGCGCGACAACAGGTTCGTCCCGACCCGATAGACGCACGGCGCGATGTTCCACGCGCGATTGCGTTCGGTCGCCGGGATGATATTCACGATTTCCCCGTCGAGCGTCGCCTCCTGCAAGTCGAGGATGCCCACCGGCAGCGCGGCCGTGGGCGGATTCCCCGCGAGCGTCAGTGTCCCGGTCGCGTTGTACTGGTCCGGGCGCGCGCGCGCGATGAGCGACCACATCCGCTGGTAGACGCGGTTCAAGTGCCCCACGAGTTCCAAGTCGACCGCGATCTTCCCGGGGTCGTTCAGGCTCGAGCGGTTGTAGCCCGCGACGATGAGGGTTTCGACGGTCGTCATCGGGGCTTAGGTCGGGGGCCCGTGCGCAGAGGTGATGCGCGACTCGAGATAGTTGTAGTTCGCTTCTACGGTCGACTGTGTGGCGGAGATCTGGGCGCTGAATGCCGTGGCGAGGGTGGCCGCCGAGTCGGCGGTCGAGGTCGCGGTGGAGGCCGCCGCGGCTGCGGAGGTCGCCGCACTCGTCGCGGCACTGACCTGACCGGCCGCTGACGTGGCGGTGCTCTGCGCCACGCTCGCGCGATTCGCCGCGCTGGACGCCGTCGACGCCGCCGTGCTCGCCGTCCCCGCGACGCTCTCCGCGGTCGACAGCGCAGTGCTCGCCGCCGTCGACGCGACTTCGGCGGTCGCTTCGGCCGCTGCCACATCGAGCGCGAGTTGGTCGAGGTCCGCGTTCGTGGGGTTGCTCGCGTAACCGAGATACTGGGTCATGCCTCACCGCCTCCGGTACTGCACTTGGGTTTGCATCGTCGCGCCGAGCATCCCGAACGCGGAGTCGACGAAGAGCGCCTGGGCGTCCTGTGCCTGCCGCGCGAACGCCGAGCGCTGGACCGCGTCGAGCGCCTTCGCCTGCAGCGCGAACAGGTTCGCCACGTCGGCGATGAGCGCCCCGACCAACGTCACCGGGAGCACGAGTTCGTCCGTGAGCGCGCGCAACGACTGGATGCCGACGTAGCTGATCTGGATGCCGGCGATCTGCTGCCACCAATCGCCACTGTTGCTCGCCGCGTCATCGGTGACATACGCGCGCATCGGCATGAGGCGGTTGTTCGCGACGAAGGCGGCCGGCCCGCGCCCCGGGTAGCTCGCGTTCCGCATCCGCTCGTTCGTGACCGTGCACGAGGCGAACGCACCGGAGTTCTGGACGAGCATCACGTTGATGAGGCGCACCATCTCCTGCGGGAGCGGCCAGCCGGGGGTCTGTCCGAGCGGATCGCACGCGAGGGGCGGTTCGGTCGGGTCGACATACGGGACGCCGTCGCCATCGACGTGCACGCACCACCCGTCCTGCCCTTCCGCGCCGACGTAGGGCACGCCGTTCTGGAAGCTCACGAGCAACCCGTCGGCGACGATGCCGTACTGCACGGCGGTGCCGACGATGCCTTCAATGTCCGCGCCGCCCATCGCCAGGTGCTCGCGCTGGCGTTGGTTCAGGTACAAGAGCGCCGCACCGTCCGGCATCTCGAGGTCGGTGAACGCCCACGAGCGGACGCGCGCGCTGTCGATGATGCTCTGCGCGGTGACGGTCTGGAACGTCGGCGTGGGACCGCCCGAGCCGAACGGATTGAACGCGTCCGGCGGATCGTCGGGGTCGAAGGTCGGCGGGGTGCCGGCCTGCAGGTACCAGCCGTCTTGGAACGTCACGCGTCGGCGTCTCCGGCCTTCGTGGCCGAGGGCGTCTCTTCCTTCGTCGCGTCGATGAGGTCCCACAGCCCAGCCACGGCGCGCGCGAGCGCGGCGGTCGCGGGGAATCCTTCGAGCAGATGGCGCAATACTCCCCACTCCGCTTCCTCGAACGTCACGGCGCCGCCCTTCGGGCAGACGAACGGAATGATGGAGCCGAGCTTCTTCTCGGCGTCGGCCTTCTTCGGCACGCCGATCGATTCGAGGCGGTCCTGCACCTTCGCGGTGAGGCGGAACTGTTGCGGCGAGAGCTGCGCGCGCGAGAGGAGCGTGACCTCGTGCAAGAGCTCGTAGGATTCGGCGCCGGGGGTGAACGTCAGGGTGCGCATGTCGGGTCAGGCTCCGGCCGCGCTGGTCGCGGCGGAAATGGCGACGGACTGGACGGACGAACACGCCGTCGAGACCGCCGCCGAGTTGATGTAGTCGGTCACCCACGTCGCGCCGTCCCAGCGCTGGATGGTGCCAGTGCCAAGGTTCTGCACGCGCTGGTTGTCTTCCGGGTCCGGGAACGCCTCGTCGCGCGCTGTCGCGTCTTCCACGACCGGAATGACGGTCGTGTCGAGCGGGTAGGCGTTCGCGGCGTTCTCCGACATGCCGAGGTAGCGCATCAGGCCTCCACCGTCAGCAGCGCATCGTTGGAGCGCACCGGCGTGGCACCGCCCGTCGTGGTGACCTTGCAGCGATAGCGCCAGCCGTCGAGTCCGGTCGAGTTCGAGATCTCGATCGTGTCGGAGTCCTCGCCCGAGTACACGCCACCCGAGACCGGCGTGAACGCCACGTCGTCCGGCGGCGCGCCGAGCCATTGGTAGGCGGGGGTCGCGCCCTCCGTCGCGCTCGCCTCGCACACGAACTGCACGGGGTCCGGCGCGGACACCGACTCATCGGTCGGCTGCGTGTCGATGCTGATGACCGGACGCCCCGCATACGCGTTCGCGTGCGCGGGGAATCCCATGCCCATGCCGATCCCGAGGCGGTGCATCGCGTCCTCCTAGAAGAGGGCCACGATGTCGTCGGCGTCGGTGCCGGTGTCGAGCACCTTCACCACGCGCACCGGCAGGATGGTCCCGCCGGGGACCGACGCGTACAGCACGGCCGTCGCGCCCGGCACCGCGGGGAGCACGGTCACGTCACCGGCGGTGCCGATGTAGAGACCGCGCGTCTCCGGGATGAGGTCATCGTCGTCCGGCGTGACCGCGACTTGGTTGTAGGCGGGGGCGCACGGATCGCCGTAGAGCATGCCCATGGGCTGTGTCATTCGTCGCTCTCTTTGTTCTTCTTGCCGGACCGCTTCGACTTCTGCTCGAGCTTCCACGCCTCGTACTCGGCCTTCTCCGCCTCGAACGCGGCCTCGCGCTCGGTGAGCTCGCGTTCCGCGACCGTCAGCGCATTGGCGCGCGCGCGGAGCTCCGCGACCTTCGGGCCTTCGTCACCGACCGACCGCCCCGCGCGCGCCGAGCGCACCCGGAAGGCCTTCTCGGTCGCCACCGGTCCCAAGCCAGGCGCCGGGCGACCGGTTTTCGGGTCGCGGTGCCAATCGTTCGGACCCGAGACCACGATGCCATCCCGCACTGCGTTGCCACCTGATGCCACACCCATCGTTCGCTCCTGAAAAGTTGTTCTCGCGTTATGCGGACTTCGCCAACTCGATCGTCACGGGATGCAGTTCGCTCACGCCCCCGCCTTCCTTCGTGCCGCGGTGGTACTCGCGCTCGGCGTTCTCCTGCTGGTGCGCCATCGCCTCCGCTTCCATCGCCGCTTCGCGCGCGGCCTGCATCGCGTCGAGCGTCTGTGACAGTTTCCGCGCCGACTCGACGTTGTGCCGGTCCGCCAGGCGCAGGAACGTCACGAGCCACGCACCGATCGGCGCGTACGGACCGTGCTCGACCATCGCCGGAACCTTCATGCCGCCTTGTGTCACTTCGGTCGGCTTGGTCACGCGACAGACCAGCGTGTAGTCGCGCACCGACTGCGTGCGGAAGTGCGCCTTGTCGCTGCCGACGAGAATGACTTCCCATCGCCCGTCGTGGCCGACGACCGCGCGGCGCCCCTTCACGTCGGTGAGCTGGCCGAAGACTGGCACGGCGCGCGGGTTCCAATGGATGCGGAGTCTGTCATCCATCCGGCGGAGTTCGTCCTCGAACGGCTTCACGTCGACCCACGATTGCGGGGCGGCGGCGTGCCAGTGGTCGGGACCGACCCACGCGCGGTCAGGATCCGGATGGCGCTCCGTGCGCGGATTCCAGTCGTGTCTCATTCGCGCCCCTCCGCCAGCGTGGCGAGTTCTCCGAGAGTGTGTCCGGACGGCGAGCCCCAACCCGCGGCGGCGCGCGGAGAGAGCGGGCGATGGCGCGCCGGTTCGCCGCGCACGAACTCCCCCGCCGGCACGTCGTGCGTGACGACGGCCCCCGCCGCCACGCGAGCGCCCTTCCCGATGCGGACGCCAGGGAGCAACACCGCCGCCGCGCCAATGACCGCGTCATCCTCGATGATGGGCGGCTTCGCGTCGTACGGCGGGTCTTCCGCGCCGTGCACGTACGGATGCTCGTCGTCGCACATCATCACGTGCGGGCCGACGAACACCCGTTCGCCGATGCGCGTGTTGGACGGCAGGAACGTGAACGACCCGATGCGCGAGCCGTCGCCGATGACCGAGCCGCGACCGATCTCGCAGAACGAGCCGATCGAGCAGCCCTGTCCGATGACGGCCTGCGCGAGAATCACGCTGTGGTGCCACACCGACGTGAAGCGGCCGACTTTGGCCGACTCGTCGATGACGCGCCAGATGCCGCCGGCAATGGGGGGACGCGTCACGCGGCCTCCTGTTTCGGGACGACATCGAGGAACGGCGTGCGCTCGGGCGGTGCGCTGGTCTGCGACCAGTACACGCGCGCGCAGATGCGCTCGTAGACGCGCACCATCGCCGCGTGCGTCTCCGCCGCGTCCGGCACCGGCGTGACTTCCCGCGCCTTCGTCTCGCCGCGCAGGATCGCCACGAGTTCCTTCGCCATCTCGCGCTGGTCGCCTTCGGTGATCCAGAAGTGCGCGTACGGGTTGCCGCGGTAGCTGATGCATGGCGTGCCCACCGCCGCCGCTTCCATCGACGTGCAGTTGTGGTCGCCGTAGCGCACGAACCCGCAGTGGAAATCCACGCTCCGGAGCGCGTTCCGCGTGTCCTCGTCGTTGAACCGCATCGGCGAGACGTGCGCGCGGTGCGCCGTGCCGTTCGCGTTCACGAGCGGGAAGACGTGCCGGTGCTGGTTGTGCGGGGTGTTCGGCGCGTGGAGCGTCGCTTCCGGCACCTGCTCGAGGACCCACGGCCAGAGCAGGAACAGATCCAGCGGCCACTTGATGCGGTGCGGGTTCTCGCGCGTGAGCACGGACGGCTTGCCGTCCCACTTGCCGCGCGTCGCTCCCGCGCTCCAAAACGTCTTGTCCACGCCCATCGGCAGGCAGTCGACCACCGATTCGCGCGGGAGCATCGTGCGGTAGATCGCCGCATGGCGCTCCCAGAAGGTCACCCGCGCATCGGCGGCGCGGAGCCAGTGCTGCAAGGTCATGAGCGTATCCGAGTGTCCGTAGCCGCCCTTCGCCGCGGACTCGGTCGCCAGTTCGTACACGTGCTCCGGCGTGCCGTGGGCCACGAACACCGTGCGGAGCGGCTTGGTCAACCGACTCCGCACGGCATCCGGGAATCCCGCGTGCACGACGTGCACATCCGCATCGACCACCGCATCCCACGACTCGGGCTTGTCCGGCGAGCACCACGCGGACGCGAGGCCTGACGCCGTTTCCGACGCCACGCACTGCGCGGCCACCCGGTGCAAGCCGGAGCCGTTGTCGCGGGACCAGTGGACGATTTTCACGCGATCACGCTCCGGCCGCGCTTTCCGCCGCCGACAACGCGGTGGAGAGGTTGGTGGAGTCCGCCGTCGTGAGGCTGGCCGCGGCGCTCGTGAGCGCTGAGGTGCCCGCGGACGCGTTGGTGCTGATGAGCGTCGATTGCGCCGTGTTCACGCTCACCGCCGCCGAGAGCCCGGTGGCGAGCGAGGTCACGAGCGACGAGTTCGAGCCCGCAGCCGCCGACGTGATGGCACTGTCGATCTCCGACGCCGCCTCCGAAGAGGCGACGCCGTAGGTCAAGTGCCGCATGGTGGTCTCAGAGAGGGACATGGATGCCTCCTCAGCCGAGTCCGAGCAGGCTGGCGAGCATCACGTTCTCGTCCGGACCATCCCGGTACGTCGCCGTCACGCCCGTCGCGTCGAGCAGGGTCGTCCCCGGCACGAACGCGTTGGTCGTGTTGACGATCGACAGGATGCCGACGCACACCTTGCCGATCGGGATCGGCACCGTCCACCGGCAACCCGCGAGGGCGAGCGCCGAGGAACTGTAGTCCGCGATGACCTGGTCGTCCGAGGCCAGTACGGTCATGGTGGTCGTCGCCGACGCGCCGTCCCAGAGCAGCGCGTAGCGCCGCACCGAGCCAGCCGCGAGGTTGTCGCCCGTGAGCGTCCAGAAGTCGTCGGTCGCGGTGAGCGACTTCACGATGCCGTTCACGAAGAGCTGCGTCGTGGCGGTCGTCTTGACCTTGGACTTCGTGGTGGCCGTCGCGCAGACCGGCGGGGCGACCGCCGCCGTGGACACCTGCCACGCCGGACGGTTCATCAGGAGCCACGCCACGAAGGACGCGAGCTTGTTGTACTCGACCCGAACCGTGTCCTGCGCCGGGAGCGGCGAGGCGTTCAGGTCCTGCGGAAGCGTTGTGTTGACAGACATGAGTGGTTGGTCCTCAGCTCATGGTGATGTTGTAGCCGATGCCCATGCGGCGCGGCTCCTGGCAGTCGAGCTCGCTGTACCACTTGAGCAGGCCTTCCTTCGCGTCCTGGCCCGGCACGGCGCGGAGGATGCCCGAGCCGTCGTTGAGCCAGTGCGGATCGCGCGTCTGCGCCCACTGCACCGTCTTGGTGTCCGCGAGGAAGAACGCGCGCTGCGGGGCGCGGGAGTCCTTCGAGACGCGGAGCCCGTCGTGCTCGAGCACCGTGTGGCCGCCTTCGAGCTTCGTCGCGGGGACGAACCGCTGGGCCGGCTGCAGGAGCGCTTCGTAGACGCGCGAGAACGCGGTCGACGCCATGAGCAGGTTCGACTCATCGTCATCCGTGCGGTTGTAGATCAGGTCGCGCAGGATGCGGATGTCTTCCAGCGTCAGCGTGCCGTTCACGTCGTAGACGTTGCCGTCCCACTCCGGATACTCGGAGCGGTCGATGCCGTGGTACTCATCGCTCGAGAGGCCGAGCACGGAGGTCATGAAGGTCGAGGTCGCCCCCATCATGAGCATGCCGTTGATCTCGAGGTTGCCCGACTTGATGGTCACGACGGGCGTGTCATCCGCGACGGCGTTCTGCAGCGCCGGGGTGAACGTGAAGCCGGTCGCGCTGACACCGGTGACGGTGTAGCCCTGTCCGCCGTTGTTCTCCGCCGACGAGTTGTCGACGCCGAACTGGATGACGGCATTGCGCTTGATGAGGAACGTCGTGTTGCTCGCGAGCGAACCCCACGCCACGCCGTAGGCCGAGTCGACCGTCGCCGACGTGGCGCCCTGCGCGAGCGCGCCGTTGGCGAGGGCGAGGATGCCCTGGCCGTCGCCCCAGCACTGGCGCCCGGTGAAGAGGCGCAGGCCTTCCTTCGTGTCCTTGAGGACCTGCATCGCGAAGTCGACGAACGCGGCCTTGGTGCCGAACTCTTCGGCCTGGCCGGTGATCTTGAGCGTCGAGTAGTTGTACTTGGCGCTCACGTACGCGTCGATGTACTCGCCCGCGCCGTACTGCGGCATCGCCGAGCCTTCGGCGCGCGCGCCGTTGCCCTGCGAGTAGCCGACCTTCACGGGATAGACGCGGCGCTTGCCGCTGGTCATCCCGACGCGCTTGAGGTCGTCCTTGAACGGGGTCGCCGTGTTGATGGCGCTGACGAACCCGATGTTGACGTAATCCTCCTGCAACAGCGCGTCCCACGTTTCCTTGCTTGCCACGTAAGACATGGTGAACATGCTCCGCCGCGAATGCGGCTAGTTGGGTGCTAGTTGTGTGTGTCGTTGGTGATGTGTGCGGGCCGGCTCACGGCAGTCGTGCCATGAGGTCGGCCTTGAACTCGTCGTCGTTCTTCGCGACCGGCTTCGCGCCGACGCCCGGCGCATTCCCCGCGCCCGGCTTCACCACGAGGCCCGCGGTCCGCGCGTCCGCCACCTTCGCGGCGACGTAGCGCTGGCTCGCGTCGCGCTTCCGCGCGCGCTCCTGCTCGGCGACCATCGCCTTGTAGGGCGCGGCGTGCCGCTTGGCGAGCGCCTTCACGTCCGCGTCGGTGATGTCGCCGTGCTCGGTGACATGCAGCGCGATCGCGGCCTCGAGTCCCGGCCACAGCGCGTCCGGCAATCCCGCCGCCTGCGCCGCCGCCTTGCCGTAGCGTTCGATTTCCGCGCCACGGTCCGCCTTCCGGATCGCCGCATCGGCTTCCGTGGTGACGGTCTCGAGCGCCTTCTGTCGTGCGGCGTCGACGATGACGCCGTGGTACTTCCGCGCGTTCTCGGAAGTCTCCATCTCCGCGAGGGACGCGTTGACGGCATCCGCGATCTCGGGGTTGGCGAGCAGTTGGGCGACGATGAACGCGGCGGGCTGCTCGCGCTGGAACCGGAGCTCCGCCTTGTCCGCGAGGCTGGCCTTCTGTTCGCCGCGCAGTTCCTGCATCACGCGCGTGAACCCCGCCTCCATCGCCTTCATCTTCTTCGCCACCACCGGGCGGACCTCCGCCGGCAGCTCGTTCAGGTCGAGCGTGGCGCCGTGCTTGGCCATCGCGTCGCCGAACTTCGCGTCGAACGCCTCGTCCTCTTCCTTCGTGTTCTGCGTCCCTGCTTCCGCGCTCGTGGTCTCGGTCGAGTCCGTCGCGCCCGTGGCTGAGTCCGTCGTAACGGGGTCCTCAGTCGGTGCCGCGTTGGGGTCCTCGGTCGTGCCAGTCGATGCACGGTCCTGCGTTCCTGCGTTGCTTCCTGCGGGTGTTGCACTGCCGGTGAACTTCCCCTGCGCATCGCGCGCGGGGGCGGTGGTCGCTTTCGTCTCCGCGGCCTCGAGCTTCGCGACGAACTCGGCGCGGAACTTTTCGTCGGGGTGCGCGTTCGAGTGCGCGCCCACGCCGTTCGCCGCATCCACCACGCCTGCACCACCTGCGTTCGCTTCCGGTGCCACGCTCGGGGTCATGCTCGTCGCCATCGTCAGACTCCAGTCAGTTCAGGGGTTCCTGCGGACGCGAAGTCCGCGGGCTGCATCATCGGGCGCTCCATGCCACGCCCCATCGCGCGGGGCGCGCCTCGCGTCACGTCCGCCGGGCGGTCGCTCATCGCCTCGGGGCCACCACCGCCCATCAGCGCGGCATCTTCGGGTGCCACGCCCGCGTCGCCACCTTCCTCTTGTATCGTCGCGGCCGCGCCGCCACCGCTCGCGTCGAGCATCTGCCCGGCGAGCTCGTCGACCGCCTTCGCGGTCATCTGCATGTGGCGCAGGAACGCCTGCTTCGCGGCGTCGCTCCACCGCTCGAAGCGCGCGCGGTTCCGCTTCATGAAGTCGTAGTGCGCCTGCAAGTGCTTCGGGTGCGATTGCCAGAAGCCGAGTTGCGGCAACTCCAACCGCCCCTGCGCCGGGTCGTACGCCTCGAACATCGCATGCTCGCGATCGACCTCGACCAAGTCGGGGTCCTCGCCCGACTCGAAGGCCTGCAACCCGGAGTTCCCGGTGTCCATGTAGCGCGCGAGCTTCTCGCGATCGACCTCGCCCGTCTGCGGGTCCGTGACCAGTCCGGGGAACGCGGTGAGCGTCGAGAGCTTCACGTCCCACTGCGCCGACTTGGACCACGGGAACATCGACGCCGACTGCACGCGCACGTCCATGCCGTCCTTCAAGTCGGCGCCCTCGAAGGACCGGATTTCCCACGAGCCCTTCTCGCCGCGGATCTGGATGGTGCGCTTCTCGCGGTAGTACTTCTGCACGAGCGCGAGCTCGCGGCGCCCGACTTCCTCGATGGCCTGTGACCACGCGTCGAGCGCGGGACCGAGCACCGAGTCGGTGACTTCCTGCAGCACAAGGAACGCGCGGCCGGCCGACACGCCTTCGGGACGCTTGCCCAAGTCGGCCTCGGACAGCGAGAGCACCGTCCGCAACTTCTCCATGATGACGTTGCGCTCGTTGTAGATCTCGGAGGGGAGCGCTTTCAGGTCCACCTGCTTCGGCGGACGCCCGTTCGCGTATCCCTTCGAGACCAACACCTGGGCGGGGTCGGAGTCGATGGTGAGGTACTTGTCCTCGGGCGACGTGACCCACTTGCCGCCCATCGCCATCGTGACTTCGTGTTCCGCGATCTTGCCGTCGAGCGTGTTCAGTTGCTCGTTGAGCGGCACCGCTTGCGCGAGGACCCCCATCGCCTGCGGCTGGCCGGGGATGGGCAGGTCGCTCACCGCGATGAGCGGCGGCCAGAAGCCGTTCGGGAGGGGCGCTTCCCCGTTGGGGAAGTTCGGGTCATCGGCCTTCGGCCAGACCTTGACCGGCCCGACGTTGATCCAGTGCCGCCCGTTCGGGTACTGCGGCGTCGGGCGGTGGTAATACTCGATGACGAGCGAGCGTTCGCCGATGGCTTCCGAACGGTCGGAGCCGAGCGACGAGGACCACATGTTCGCCATCGTGACGAACCCCGCGCCGGACGCGGCGGCGGCGATCATGTCCTCGTAGTACTGGCGCTCCTCGGCGTTGCCGGAGCCGAAGTCCTCTTCCTTGAGTCCGAAGTGGCGCGCGGCGGCGGACTTGGGCCAGAGGCGGCCGACATACATCTCGTCGGCGTCATCCTCATCGGTGGCGTCCGGATTGAAGCGGACGCTCATCGGGTCTTCGAAGTCGAGCGCCACATCGCCTTCCGCGACCATCGCCGGTTCGGCGTCGAAGTCGTACGAGCCGTCTTCCTTCCGGATCGGGTTCCCGTCCTTGTCGCACGGGCACTCGCGGTCCTCGGTGGTGTCGGTGGCCGCTTCCGGCGCATCCACCCCGGCCAGCGGTTCGTCCTCGGTCGCGGACGTGCCCGCGTCGGCCGCATTGGCGGCGTCACCGGATGGGCTCATGCGCGCGGGAACACTCACCAGCGCGCGGAGCGGCATCATCTTGCCAGCGTTCGGGTCCCAGTGGACGCGGAGGTAGACCTGACCGGTCGAGAGGAACCAGCCGATCGCGCGGCGCAGTTTGGCCGGGGTCTTGAGCGACCGCCACAGATGTTCGAGCACCGCTTGACCCAAGTTCGCGGCGTCACGGTCCTCCGAGTCACCGGAGGGCGGGACGACTTCGAGGGTCGGGCGGTTCTTCGTGAGCTTGGCCGCGATGGTGCGGTAGATCGCGTAGACGACGTTCGTGACCGGCTGCTGGCGCCACGGCGGAACGTCGGTGTCGGCGGTGTAGCGGCGCGCGCCTTCGAGCCACTTGAGCCAGTGCCGCCCGATGAGGAACAGGACGGTCTTGGTCCACGTCTGGTAGAAGCCGAAGTAGTAGTCGTCCTGCGCGACCCATCGGGCGAAGGCGTACTGCGCGCGCTTGTCGTCCTTGGGGTTCTTGGCGGGAGGCGGCGGCTCGCCCTGCGCGAGCAAGCGCAGTTCGGTGCCGAGGTCACGGTTCGCGCTCCCGTTGGCCAGCCGGACGCTCCACAAAGAGGTACGGCGGCACGTTGCTTGGACTCACGCTCTCACGCGCGCGCGAACGCGCGAGGCAACCGAACGATTCGGGACGCTAGGCCAAACGAGGCGAACCTTTCGAGGCGGTTGCCTGCTGGACGCGCTTTTCGCGGGCCTCAACGAGCGTGTACGTGAAGGTGTCCATCAGCTTCGAGTGACGGCGGAGGTAGCCTTCGGCGATGAACCAGCGGATCGCGAGGCCGACCTTGCGCGGGTGCTTCCCGATGGCGGCGGCCACGTCCTCGATGCGGAGGCGCCGGCGCTCGGTGAAGTGGAGGCGCTGCACGAGTTGCCAGTAGGTGAGCACCCACGCGGGGCGACGGCGCACGACCGGATCGGCGAGCGCGTCGGTCATCGCGGGGAAGAAGGCGCCGGTCATTGCTGGCCCTCGAAGATGCGGTCGCGGAGTCGTTGCAGGTCAGCGAGCGTTGGCTTGCGAACACGCCACGGCTTGCCGTTGGGCCGGAGGTTGCGCCACGCGCGGCGTTGCCGCTGTCGCCACTTCTTCGACTGGTTGCGCGACAACGCGGGAATGAACCACGCTCCGTCCGCCGCGTAAGCGCGCGCGGCGGCCTTCCATGCCTTCGCTTCACGTGCGCGGCGTCCGCTCACGGCGCCACCTCGTTCTGCGAGAGGGCGAGGATCGGCACCTCGTCCGCCAGCGAACCGCTCGACGTGAACGCCATCGGCGCGCGCCGCCACCCCGAGAGCGTTGCCGTCCACCACGCGCGGAGCCGCGCCAGCGGACGTTCGGCCTTGATGCGCTGCTCGAACATCCGTGCGAGCTCGGCGTTGTTCGCCTTGATCTTCGCGTCGGCGTTGAGGTTCGCGAACTGCACCGCTTGGGCGCACATCTCGGCCACGGTGTCGATGGAGGCCATGTGGCGGGCGGCGTGGGGGGACTTGCCAGCGTTGGATTTGTTCATCGGGTGGGTTCCGGTGGGAGGAGGCGCTTCGGTTCGTCAGGAAGCGGCGCGTACCAACGTTCGAGAGAGGCGGCTGTTTCGAGAACCACGACCATCGGCCAAATGGTCAGACACGCACCGAACAGCGCGTCGCGTTTGGTCGTCCGGCGCAACATCACGAGATAGGTCAGGAATCCCGTGAGGTAGTACGCGGAGAGCGCGAGGAACACCGTGAGTCCATCGCTCATCGTGCCGCCCCCTTCGCCGCTTCCCGTCGCGCCTCGTCCCGCTTCTCCCGCGCGTCCTGCGCAGCCTTCGCGTCGGCCTGCGCGGTCGAGGCCTTGTCGGTCTCGCCGTCCGCCACGGCTGGCGCGAACCCGTGCTTCGCGCGGTTGTCCGCGATCGCTTCCAACGCGAGCGTGCGCCACTGCTCGACGCGCGTGTTCGCCTCGTCGCGCACCCGCCGCGACTCTTCCGACCACTCGTCGTTGAGTGCCTGCACCCGCCGATCATGCTCCGCCACCGTCATCAGTCCGAACATCACTCCCCCTCGTTTGGTGTTCATCCCTGCCGGAGCACGGACCCGTACCGTGACCCCGAACGACCACGCGACTGCCGCGCCGCCGTTTCCTGCCGATCCATCTCGTCGAACTCCTTCGCCAGCCGCTCCAACGTCGTCGGCGCCTTCTTCACGACCCGCTCGTGCACCGGTCCCAACCACTCCATCACCAAGTAGCGCAGGCCGTCCATCATGTCGGCCCCGTCCGCCGTCGCATCGTCCGGATCGTCCTTCTGCACCTTGCCATCCGGTCCCTTCGGGTACTGCCAGTTCACCATCTCCCACACCCACCGCGACCCGCGCACCGGACGACCGTTCGAGCTCACCGAGCGCCCCTGGTACCAGAGCGCGTCCTCGCCCATGCCGCGCCGCACCTTGAGTCCGCCACGCCCGAGCAGGTTCTCGACGCGCAGCACGCCCGCCGAGCGCGACTTCTTCGCCGCGTCCACCGCCATCACGAAGTACGGCGAGTTGATGCGCTCGAAGCTCGCGTTGAGTTCCGCCAGCTCGTCCGGCGCCGCGCAGTCGCCCCAGATTAGCAGGTCGTCAGGCACCTTCCACTTCTTCAACACGTCGTGGATCTGCTTGGCGCGGTCGTCCGACGACTCGTTCTGCGAGAACACCTCGTCGAGCATCACCAGCGTGCCGTCCGGCCGCACCGAGCCGAACGCGAAGGCGAAGCGCCACTTGCCGAAGTCCACGTGCCCGTAGCACTTCCCGGCGCGCATCCACGGCGTCAAGTCCTTCGCCTCCTTCGGCACGTCGACCCCGCACGATTCCATTGAGAACGCCGGGTACACCGCACCGATCGGCCGCACGAACTCGCCGCGTTCACGCGCCGCCAACTGCGACGGGTTGTGCTTGAGTTCCGCCCGCAGCTCCTCGAGCGCTTCCGGCGAGATGGCCGGATTGTCCGCGATGCCGGCGTGGCTGTACGCGTAGCGCTCCTTCGGGACCGCGCCGATCTTGGCCGGTTCGTAGATGCGGTGATAGACCCACGTGAAGCCCTTGAGCGGGGTCATCGTGTTCACGCTCCGGCCGCCGAAGCGCAGCAACCGCGGCTGCAGTTCGTTCCACACCTCTTCGGGATGCTCCTCGTCGGTCCACACCTTGTGGATGCGGGCCGATTGGTACTGACCGGCGCCCTGTTCGGCCGACTTGCCCGTGATGCGCGAGATTTTGCCGTTGTCGGCGCGGATGAGGATGTCGCGCTTGAGTGACTTCTGGTGCGCCGGCGGCGCGTCGATGAGGCGATGGACCGGAATCCATGTCAGGAGTTCGGGGAGCAGGATCTTCTCCCAGAGTTCCCACGACAGGGCCGACGCCCACGCGTTGAACGGTGGCATGCGCTCGATTCCGGCCTTCTGCATCGGGTGCCGACCGAGCGCGGACAGCACCAGGTCGATGGCGCCGAGCGAGGTCTTGCCGGCTTGGTTGCCCCAGAACAGGAAGCGGTGCACCGCGGGGTCACTGAGCATCGCCCGTTGCTTGGGATGCAGGTTCCCGGGAATCGCCTCGCCGATCTTGGAGTGTTCGTACTCCCAGAGCACGTCGGTGAACGCGGGGTCCATCAGTCGGGCGATGGGGTCCACGGCGAGGGAGACCGTGGCGCGCGCGCGGCGCCAGACTTCCCCGATGGTGGTCGGCGAATCCTTGCGGAGCGGGGTGAGGACCGGCGCCGTCATTCGCCCTCGTCCTCCGACCAGATGGTGTCGAGGTCCTTGAGCAGCGCTTCCGAGTTCCATTCCGGCTGGCTGGCGATGCGCTCGATGGTCCGGCGCAGGCGATCGCGCACGTCTGGCGAGACCAGCGTCACCTCGTCACGGGTGCCGATGCCGTACTTGTTGAACGCGTCGAACGCCTTCACACGCTCCGACGGGGAGGCCGATTCCCAGCCGTTGAGCTCCACCATCAGGGCGTCGGCGAGCGCCGCGCCGTCTTTGGCGATCTGTTCGAGCTTGTCGCCGCAGGTGGGGCACTTCGCGTGCTTGAGCACCGCCGAGAGCGGGACGCGCGCGCGCTTGACCGCCTCACCGTGCAGAATGGCGGCGATCCCTTCGGCCCCTTCCGCCGCGTGGTTGGCGTAGAGGGCGCGGACATCGGATGGCGGACGACCGGACCGCGGGTGCGACCCCCCAACCTTGAGCTGCCCCATCCCGTGTCGCGGCACGCGCATCACGTCCCCACCGGACTTGCTCGCGGGGTTTTCCACATTCCCTGCCTTGCGCGTTGTGGATTTCTTTGGTGTCACGCGGCATCCTCGAAGGTATCCACAGTCCCGTCAGACTCGTCGTCGTCGGTCCCTGCGCGGTGCTCGAGCCACGCCGCTTCGGTGTTCGCTGCGGCGCGAGCTCGGGATTCGGCGGTCATTCCGATCTTGAGCCAGCCGCCGTTCACGCCGTGCTGCCGCCCGTGGCAGTTCATCGGGGTGCCGGCCACGCAGAGCGGGATGATGGACGTGTAGGGACCCTTCCTCGACGTGCCGCCGGTCTTGGTGTGGGCGTTGTCGCGACGGATGGGACCCGCGTAGTCGCAGGCCGCGCAGGGGAGGCGGCTGACGAACTTCACGCGCGCGCGGGAGCCGTACTCGCGGGCGAAGTCTTTGGCGGCGGACGCGGCCGGCTTGCGCTTCCGCTTGAGGCTGGAGCGCGGGATCGGCGCCGAGGCCCTGGGGAGTGGGGTCTTGCGTTGGGGCGGTCCCGACCGCTGGAGGGGGGAGCGGCGCGGGATCACGATTGACCTTCGTTGTTGACTATGGTGGGGTGTTCCGTCATCACGGGTTGGACGATGCCGATTTCCTCGGCCAACTTCGCCGCGAGTTCAGCAGAAATGGTCGCGCGGAACTTTTTGTAGGCGGCTATCTGCCCGTCCGCGTAGGCGCGCGCAATCTTCAAGTCATCCAACACCTTGTCCGTCGTGGTGCGGAGTCCGTAGCGGTGGATATGCTCAAGCGTCTTGGCGGCGGTGTTGGCGCAACACGGCCTGATGTTCTTGAGGTACTCGGGTGTCTCGCTCATCGCGTCTCTCCCTGCTCCTGAGGGGGACGCCGAAATGCCCGTCTGCAAAGTTCCGTGCGCCACCAGAACGCGCCATCGCCTGCCTCGCGCGAGCGGAACTCGTCCGTCTCGCCCAACGCCCATCGTATCGCCGCTTCCAGTCGGGCGACCTCGGCGCGGAGGGCCGCAAGCTCGTCCTGCGCCATCTGGTAGCCGTAGTTCGCCAGTCCGCGTCCGAGAGACACGCCCTGTCGCCGACAATCTTCGATGGTGACTTTCGCCGCCTTCTCTGCCTGCTCGACCCGCTGGCGCAACTGGCCCCGTTCAGCGGTCAGAGTCTCCACGGCCTCGCACAGCGCGGCAAGGTCGGCGGGGTCAATCGAGTGGTCGCCCCAATAGCACCGCAACGTCATCTCGCACAGGTTCTCCCGCACCCGTTCCACCAGCGGGCCGACCGGGGGGTTAGGCATTGCGGGCCTCGCGGAGCAATCGTTGGGCGTGTTTGCGGAACAACGCGTTCGCGGCGTCAACGGCGTTCCATTGGGCGATGCCCTTCTGGTACAGGCGGTCGGCTACTGCCTTGTTGTGGTTCGGGTCCGCTTCGAAGCGCGAGCGATACCCCGTCGTCCACTGAGCGTCGCCATACGCCGACGCATAGAGGCGTGCCGCGCCGTCCATCTCCTCGACCAACGCCGCTACCGACCGTCGCTTCACGGCCTTCTGCTTCGGCTTACGCATTTTGATCCCCTGCCGCGCGGGCGGCGTCTTGGTGGCGGTGCAGAATCGCGCAGGCCATTCGCAACCCGCTCCGTTCATCCTTCGTGTGTCGCTCATCGTTGATGGCCGCGACCAGTTCGTCGTGAATCGCGTCCAGCCGCGCGGCATCGGGAGGCGGGACCACGGGGGAGGCGGCGCGGAGTTGGTAGTAGACGCGGACGTTGAAGCACGGCCACGGTGAGTTGCATTTGTCGCAGAAGGGAGACGTAGAGCGTGTGTGCCCCTCCTTCTGCGTTTCCGCTTCCCCAAGCAGTTGCTCGAAGTCCCGTGTCTCTCGCGGGGACGGAACCGTGGGGGCGCAGGTACACGGACGCAACTTCCCGTCAATCAGCGGCAGATGAACCGCGCAAGAGATTTGATGGTCCCGCGTGTGGGTCGCGCTCACTTGGTCTCCGGGGAGCGAGGGGTGGGGCGGGCACGCTTCGCGCGCTCACGCCGAGCCCGCTTGAGGTCAGCTTGGCACTCTTTGCGCGAAGTGTCGAGCGCGAGAATCTTCTGCGCTTGCATAACGATGTGTTCGGCTAACGCCTCGCCGGCAGGGGAGACCCTGACCACCTCCACCTCGCCGGTGTACAGAGGCTCATTCACCTTCACCATCATCAGCAGGCCCTTCTTCAAGAGCGTCCCGGCAACAGTCGTCAGCAGTGGACTGCGGAAGAACTCGACAGCCGGATAGTGCTTCCCGATCGAGAAGCCGCTGCCGTGCCAGTAGTACAGGAGCGCCTTCACCTGCGCGCTTGTGAGCTTGAAGTCGAGGGAGAGCATCAGCGAATCCCCTCCGGTGAGCCGAGCGCGGTACGGAGATGCTTGGCGAACGCTGTCAATCGCGCCTGTGTTTGCGGAAAGAGCATCCGCCACGGTGAACCAGCGTGAGTCTCGGATACCGCACGGTCCCACGCCCGCTCGATTTCGCCACGCTCCGGCTCCCGTTCTCCCCGCGAGGCGGCACGCAGGCGGTGCACTTCCCACACGTCGAACGGGTTGTCGTAGTTCGCGAGCGGGAGTCCTGCACCTCGCGCGGGGTCGTTCACCAACCCATCCGGTCGCGCGACCACGAAGTGTCCACGGTGTGCGATGAGGCGAATCCCGCGCAGTGCGGTCGTGCCCTCATAGACCTTCCGCACTGCGCATCCGAGCGCGCCGAGCCACTGCGTGAAGTGGATCGTGTGCAGCAGTTCGCCTCGCTGGCTCTCTGGCACCACGGCGAGCGCGTCCTCGTAGGACACACCAGCCGCCATCGCCAGTGAAGCCACTCCGCAGTCCCAATCATCGCGCTGGGGCACGAACGCCACACTCTCCGTCGGTTCCGGCGCTCCCCGCGAGGCGAGGGCGGCAGGATACGGCCACAGGTTGAACGATGTGTTGCCGCACGTGCAGGTCGGCTTCACGTTCAGGTTGAAGATGCCGTTGACGGGGCTGATGCTGATTTCGGGTGGCTTGCCGCAATGCGCGCAACAGCCAACCAACCGCTCCCGCGTCGGCTCCCCGCGCTCGGCGGTGCCAGCAGCACCAGCGGCAGGCGAGAGGTACAGGTAGGCGGCGTCATCCACGGTCAGCGACGGGTCGAGCAGTTCACCGCGTGACGTGCGAAGCTCCCACTCCCGCGCCCCCATTGAGCCGGATTCGTGGAGCGCGTGTTCGATGACGTGCGAGAGTGGCGCGTCCTTGACGTAACGGTGTGTGATGGGCTGACCGTTGACGACGAGGTTAAGCGCGAGAGTTTCCGGTCGCGCGTCCTCATCATCGAGTGCCTTGCGAACCGCCTCAACCAACGTCGGCGCAACCCACTCGCGGCCCTCGCCATCCCGCACCACGGCTTCCGTGTCGCTCACGATTATTGCGCTATTCGGATGCGCGGCCACCCACACATCTTCGAGCAACGTTGTCATCGTGTCCGGCCCGCGCTCGGCGGGGGACAGGGCGAGCAGGGCGTCGGCGATGGTGTCGGTGCCTCCGGTGTGCCAGTCCACCCCGAGTGATTCCGCAAGGCGATTGACGCTGTGCGGTGCACAACACGCGGCGATCAGGACGTTCTCCAACGCCCCGCGAACCTTCGCTCGGTCAGTCACGGGGCACCTCGGGCATCGGGCCCTTCCCATCGCACCACGCAATCACCGCATCCTCGAAAGCGGTGCTGATTGGCTGCTGTCCTTCCGTGAGGCGATTGGCGTTGAAGTACTCAATCGTCGCCTTGTCGAGTTCGGCACTCTCTCGAATGGCCTTGATGCGCCGCACGAGCGCATCGCGACGCTTGAGGTCGTCAACGTTCGACGCCTCGCGCAACTTCAGTCGTTCACTCACGTTCGGGGCCTCCAGTCGGGGTAGGGCGGGACGCACGGCGGTGGAGCGGGACGCCGCGCTGTCGCTTGAGGTGGGCGAGAAACAGGATTGCGGCACTCGCCACGCGGAACGCAGGTGTTCCAGCCGCTCCATCGGCCATTTCGCGAGCGAACTCCACAACGGATTTCGCTTCCGCGTCATCGTTCATCCATTCCGGCACCTGTGGTTTGACGCAATCACACTGGGAATCGCGTTCGTCGTTGACATGGTGCCCGTCGCTCAAGCGAACCTCCAACTCGCCCTCGCTCTCCCGCACCTGCGGGTCCGGCACCGAGACACGCGGGGCAGACAGCAACGCGCGCGCATCTTCGATTCGCAGACTCACCCAATAGGCGGGTTGGTCCGCTTCACTTTCGGCAATCGCCTTCTGCAAGTTCTTCCGCGCGGCTTCGTGGTCCGGCACGGCGGCGTCAGACGGCTTCATAGGTCGCCTCGAAGATGTCTGGCTTGCAGGGATAGCACTCGCCCTTCACGCCCTTGATGATCCAGTCGCCTGGACTGGCGTGCATCACGCCTTCCAGCGTCGGGATGTCAATGCCCTCGTCGCGCGTGCCCTCCCAGCCATCGGGAAGGTTCGCGTGCAACCAGTCAACGACCTCGGGCGATTCGTCCTCGCCCGCCGCGCAGAGTTGCACCGCTTCGATGACGACCGGCTTCTTGCGGTACTTGCGTGGCACGGCGGCGTCAGCGGGGGTCGGCATCGAAACTTGCTCTGCGTAGAGGTGGGCGGTGCAGCCGATCAAATAGCCGTGCGGTCCTTCGTGAATCCCGTCGCGCACGGGCAGTCCCAGCACGCATCCGTCGCATTGGTTCAGGGCGATTTCCGTCACGCGCCCTCCAGCATCAGGGTGTCCACCACGGCGAGGGCGCGGTCAAACGCCTCGTTGTTTGCGAGTGTCGCGCAGATTCCGTATGCCTTACACGCGGCACACGAATCACCGTGCGGATTTTGCATCACCACAATGCGCTCGCGGACCCGCTCCAGCGTGGCGCGGACCACGGCGGTACGGACTTCGGTTCGCGCTCGCAGAAAGTCCGCTCCGGTCATCTTGTCGCCGTAGCCGTACACGATAGGCGTGGTCAGGCGGTGCCACGCTTCGCGTTCTTCCGCGTTCAGCCAACTGTTCAGCGGGATTTCGGCTGGCTCTGCCGCGCTCCGGTCGGTCACGGGGCGGGTGAACGCGCACTCACACGCCGGACCTTCCGCTGGCGAACGATCAGAACCGAGTGGATGCTTGGGACGGTGACATTCGGCGCACCATTCACGGTCAGCCATCGGTCAGCCCTCCCCCGCCGGAGACGCCAGCCGCTTCACCGCGTCGAAGTCCGCGCCCGTGTCGGCGGTTGTGAGCAACCAAATCGCGCAGTCGATGTACTGACCGCGCAGGTATGCGCCAGTCTTATCGCGCCGCACCACGGAACGTCCGCGCCTATCGACTTCGATGCTCACCACATCCCCGTTCGAGAGCGTCACACTCGGCCTCGCAGGGACGGGAGCGTACTTGGCGACAAACGCGTCGATGCGTGTGTCCATCTGTGATGTGCCTTCCGTGCTTGCCATCCACGCGTTGATAAGACCGCGAGCTTCAATGGCGACCGCGTGTTGCGCGGCACGGATGGCCTCGGCGTGGTCCTCTTTGTACTTGGTGAACCGTGCGCGGCAGTCCTGCAACAACTCGTAGTTGGTCAGCGCGGACCGCTTGTTTGCTTCCTCACGACGCGCCGACTCAGCCAGTTCTCCCTCCAACTCCGCGACCCGTGCCCGCTGGTCCGCACAGCGCGAGAAGGCCAGACGGACGGCGGTGAACACCGAGAGGCCCTTGATGGCTTCGTCGGTAATGTCCTCGGGCGCGAACCGCATCCCTTCCCGCACAATCGCGATGCACTCCGCGTCACTCGGTTCGCGAGTCAGTGCGGCGCGTTCCGCTTCACGGGCTTGGGCCACGATGCGGTCGCGGAGACGCTCGAAAGCTGCCGCCCGAATCTCGTTACCAAGCGTCAGTTCATCGCACACATCTTCCAGCGTCAACCCATTGCACGTCAGCATGTCAGTCTCCCGCATGGTCAGCGGGGCGGGGGACGGGTTAGCGGGGGTCACAGTTCTTCTCCAAGCGCGTCACACGCTCCTCCAGGGTTGGTTCGCGGAACTCCTCGGCATCCGCACCGCACTCGCAGAAAGCGTCGAGCGGGTCGGTCCAGCGTCCGCACTCTTGGCACACCAGTTCCTTCGCGGTCCCGCGCGGCGCGTCAGACATTGCTGGACTCTTTCGCGCGATCGTACGCGCGGTCGAGCCGGCGTTCGCGGCACAACGCGCAAATCGGTTCGTCGATGACGGTGTAGCCCTCGCGCTCCCAGCAGATTTCGCAGGGGTTCTCGAGTGCGACTTCGGGTCCTGCGGGTCCTGCAATCATCGGCATACGCTGCTCCCTGGGTGTGGTGTGATGGCCGGCCCTCACGCCGGCACCTGCGCTGCTACGTCCTGCGATTCGTCTTGCGGTCCCGCGGCCCAGATCCACACTTCGACTTCGCCCTTCCGCGACGGGTCGTCGTGGCGCGTGGCCGCGAGACTCACCACTTGGTCGTCATCGTCGTAGGCCATCCCCTTCACCGCGTCCAACACTTGCTTGATGCGGTTGTCCAAATCGCCGGAACGACGCGAGCGGTACCAGGCCAGCGTCACGTGCACCGTGACGTGAGGAAACGGCTTCCGAAGCTCCCATCCCGCCGAGCGCTCAAACGCTTCACGCACCGCGATGCGATACCGCCGCGCCTCGGCGGAGAGCAGGACCCGCACCTGCCCCCGAATGGCGATGGAGCGCCAGTAGCGGTTTGCGCTCGGCGGCTCCGGCACCACGAGATGGAACAGCGGCGCGGCGAGGCGATCGGTCATCCCGACGAGGGTCCCGCGAGTCGGTCCGAGGCTCACGCGGCCCCACCCTTGTTCGTGCGTTCCAACCACCGCTCGAACGCGCCGCGGTGCGACTTCACCAACCGCAGTTCGTCCCCCGTCACCGGACGCGCCGCGCGCGCCCACACCCGTCCCAGATCCGACAGCGCGAGCGCCGAGAGAAACCCACCAGCGGCCGCGAAGAGCGCCCACCACGAGTGCGAGCTCGCCCACGCCGTCACACTCATCGGCAGGACGGCCTTGAGCAGCGCGACCACGAACGCCACGAGCACCGGATGCTCGGCACGGAACGCCACCCACTGCGCCTGAACGCCGTTACGCCGCGACACTGGTGGCCTCGCTTGGATCAGGCGTCGTGGTCAACGTGGCTTCGTAGTGCGTCAGCAACGCGGCGAGGAGCAGTTTTGCGCGGTCTTCTTGGCGACGCGCCGGAGCCCCTGGCATCGCACCGGGCGTCGTCTGCGCCAACGTCTCGAGCCAGCGGAAGGCGTCGAAGAACTCTGGCGTCATCTTATGGCGCACGCCGGACTCCGCGATTTCTTGGTACAGCAACCGACGCTGTTGCCGGAGCACCTTGATTTGGCCTTCGAGCTCCACGATGCGCCGGCTCGCGTCGAGCGTTTGGACCGTGTACGGGTCGTTCTGTTTAGCCGGCGGCTTGGCAGGCGTGTTCACGCGAGCCTCCGAAGAATGGGAGTGGTTGGAGTGGGCTTGGCAGGCGGCGCGTCGTCGAGGTGGTCGCGCCAGTCTCCGAGAACTTCCGGGCAGGTCAGCGCGTGATCGCCCGCGGGATAGCCGCACGACACACACGCGCTTGAGGCAGACGCCGAGCCCCCCAAGGGGCCGGCGGCGGCTGCCGACTCACTGCTACTGCTTTTCTCTGAATTGAACTGCTCTGAACTGCTAGCTTGGGTGAGGGTTTCCCCTGCTTGGCGATGCTTAGCGATGCCAGCTTTTGCCAAGCCACCCTTCCGGCCGGCCATCGACTTCTTCACGCGGTCGGCGTCTTCGATGGACCGTTCGATTTCAAGGCGCCGGCTGACGACGAACACGCCGTCGAGTCCGTCCGCGGGGGTGAACAGTTTGCGGAGCGTCGGCCACGCTTCGGCCATCACGCCGAGCGGAACGCGCGCAATCTCGGCCAACCGTTCCGCGTCGTCGGGGATGCAGCCTTCGACCCAGCACTCGTCCAGCAACTCGCGGTAGATCCCGCGCTGTTGCCACGTGAGGGCGTTCGCGTTCCGACTGGCGCGGTAGTCCTGCACGTACCAGCGGTAGTACGGGAGCGGCTTCTGTCGCGCCATCAGGCGGCTCCCTCCGCCGGCGTCGTCGCCAAGTCGAAGCGGAGGTACACGACCGACCCGTTCACCATCCGGCCTTCGTCGTTCAGCGCTTCGCGCGTGCCTTCGGTCCACACTTCGCGGAGCTTCGTGAGA
>JACZDC010010833.1_pt1 | contig 42079 bp, 40 predicted proteins | sample 8641791 | NCBI WGS metagenome assembly JACZDC01 (sample SAMN15324613, study PRJNA640507) | soil metagenome | isolation source: intercropping peanut in the second line | place: China: Luxin town, Laibin City, Guangxi Province | collected 2019-07-25 | depth 10cm m
CACCAACTGCTCGAACAACTACGGGCCGTACCAGTTCCCGGAGAAGCTCATCCCCCTGATGACCCTGAACGCCATCGAAGGCAAGCCGCTGCCGATCTACGGCGACGGCGGCAACGTCAGGGACTGGATCTACGTCGACGACCACTGCCGCGGCGTGCTCGCCGCGCTGCGCCAGGGCCGGCCGGGCCAGAAGTACAACCTGGGCGGCCGCAGCGAGCGCACCAACCTCCAGATCGTGGACGCCCTCTGCGACATTCTCGAAGAGGAGCGTCCGGCGGCGGAGAACCCGGCGCTGCGCGACAAGGGGATCGCCTCCTATCGCGATCTCAAGAAATTCGTCGCCGACCGGCCGGGCCACGACCGGCGCTACGCCATCGACGACACCAAGGCCCGCACCGAGCTCGGCTGGGCGCCGCGCCACGAGTTCGAGTCCGGCCTGCGCGCCACGGTCCGCTGGTATCTCCGGAACCGCGCCTGGTGCGAGGCCGTCCAGGCCGGCAAGTACGGCCGCGAGCGCCTGGGGCTGGTCAAGTGAAGTTCCAGCGCACCCGCATCCCGGACGTCGTCCTCGTCGAGCCCCGGGTGTTCCCCGACGACCGCGGCTACTTCCTGGAGACGTACCACCAGGCGAAGTTCGCCGAGGGCGGCATCCAGGAGACCTTCGTCCAGGACAACCACTCCTACTCCATCCGCGGCACCCTGCGCGGCCTCCACGCCCAGCTTCGGCGCCCCCAGGGCAAGCTGGTGCGGGCCATCCTGGGCGAGATCTTCGACGTGGCCGTCGACATCCGTCCCAGCTCCCCCACCTGCGGCCAGTGGGTCGGCGAGATCCTCTCGGGCGACAACTTCCGGCAGCTCTGGGTACCGGCCGGCTTTGCCCACGGCTTCGTGGTGCTCTCCGACACCGCGCACGTCCAGTACAAGTGCACGGACTTCTACGACGGCCAGGACGAGATCGGGATCGTCTGGAACGATCCGGGTATCGGCATCGCTTGGCCGATCAAAGACGAGCCGCTCCTGAGTCCGAAGGACCGGGATGCCGCTTCGCTGGAAACGATCTTGCAGCGTCTGCGCGACCATGAACGAAAAGATCCTGCCTGAAACGACCGAGTCCGACCGCTCCCAGATGGCCGCGCTCGGTGTGGGTCCCGGCGAGGGTCTCCGGCAGATCGAGCTGTTCCGCAACCCGCCGCCCTACGCGAACGTGCTCCGTCCTTGCCGCCTCGGGGACGGCATCCGCCGGCTGCCGCGCGAGGCCGAGCCGTGGCTCCTCGCCCGCTTCGAGGAGGCGGCGCGCCAGGGCCGCATCTCGAAGATGGTCCCGGCCTCGGGCGCCGCCACCCGCATGTTCAAGGAGCTGCTGGCCGACCTGAACGACGGCTGTCCGGGCGATCCGCCGGCCGAGGTCCGGACCTTCCTGGACAACCTCCCGCGCTTCGCCTTCTACGAAGACCTCGCCGGCGTGAAGGACCGGGGCCGCTGCGAGATCCTCGAGCACCTGCTCACCGACAAGGGCATGGGATATGCCGAGCTGCCCAAGGGCCTGCTCAAGTTCCACCGCTACCCGGAAGGACCGCGCACGCCGCTGGAGGAGCACCTCGTCGAAGCCACCGAGCAGACGCGGGACGAGCGGGGCGTCTGCCGTCTCCACTTCACGGTCTCGCCGCAGCACCAGGAGCGCTTCACGGAGCTGCTGGAGACGGTCCGGCCGGTCTACGAGGAGCGCTACGGCTGCCGGTTCGAGGTGACCTTCTCCTACCAGCACCCAGCGACCGACACCCTGGCCGTCGATCCCGACAACCGCCCCTTCCGCCAGGAGGACGGCTCGCTCCTCTTCCGGCCCGGAGGCCACGGCGCGCTGATCGCGAACCTGGAGGCTCTGGGCGGCGATCTCGTGATCCTCAAGAACATCGACAACGTCGTCCCGGACAGTCGCAAGACCGTGGTGAACGGCTGGAAGAAGGTCCTCATCGGCCAGCTCCTCGCCCTCCAGGAGAGGGTCTTCCGCCTCCTGGAACGGCTGGAATCGGGTGACGAAGGGGCTTTCGAAGAAGCGGTCCGGCTGGCGGAGCAGGACTTTTCGCGCCCCCTCTATGGCGAGATCGGCCGGCGGTCCCTGATCGAAGCCCTCGACCGGCCGCTGCGGATCTGCGGCGTGGTGCGCAACCAGGGAGAGCCCGGCGGCGGCCCCTTCTGGGTCAAGGATGCAGCCGGCCACGTCTCGGTCCAGATCGTCGAAAGCTCGCAGATCGACCCGGCCGTCCGCCAGGACCTCCTCGGCCAGTCCACCCACTTCAACCCGGTGGACATCGTCTGCGCCCTGAAAGACAGGAAAGGCCAGCCCTACGATCTCGGCCGCTTCGTGGACCCGTCCGCCGTCTTCATCTCCACCAAGTCTCACGAAGGCAGGCCGCTCAAGGCCCTGGAGCGCCCCGGTCTCTGGAACGGAGCGATGGCCGGCTGGAACACCGTCTTCGTGGAGGTCCCGGACGCGACGTTCGCACCGGTGAAGACGGTGCTCGACCTGCTGCGGCCCGAGCACCAGGGGTAGGGCCCCTCCTTCGCCTCACCGCGCCGGCTTGCAGCCGGCCTTCACCAGCTCCACGCGGCGGTTCTTCGCCCGGCCCTCGTCCGTGCCGTTGTCCGCGACCGGCTGGCTCTTGCCGTAGCCCTTGGAGGTCAGTCGGTCCGCGGCGACGCCGTGCTGGGTGAGCCAGAGCTTGACGCTCGCGGCTCGCGCCTCGGAAAGCTGGAGGTTGTAGGCGTCGGTCCCTACGTTGTCGGTGTGGCCCTGGACCTCCACGGCGAAGGCTTTCGACTTCAGCAGGTCCGCCGCCTTGGCGAGAACCGGCTCGGACTCGGGCTTGAGGGTGGACTTGTTGAAGTCGAAGAGCACGCCGTAGAGCGGCAGGTGGCAGTCCTTGTCGAGCTTCGCCGCCCAGTCCTCGGCGCCCACGTCCGCGATCGTGTACCACAGGCTGGCCCCGTATTCGTAGACGAGACGAGCCCAGATGTCGCGGCCGTTCTTCACATAGTGCCCCACGACTGAGGCGGCATCGGCCTTGCCGGCTGCCGGATAGAGGACCTTCCAGCCGGCGCGGGTCAGCGCGTCGCGGTACTGCTCGACGAACTGCAGCTTCGACAGCGTGGACGGTCCCTGGTAGCTGCGGGTCAACACCCCGTGCCCCACGAGCACCGGCTCTCCTCCCTGCCCCAGCTCGAGGAGATCGAGTGGGCCGTCGGCATGCCCGCCGCCCTTGCGGCTCGATCCCGGGTAGGGAGGGAGATAGGGGATGTCCGCGTTGTCGCCGATCTTCTCCGGCGTGTTCCCGGGCGCCGGGAGCTCCAGCTTCGCCGCCGCGGCGCCGCTCTCGATCAACTCCAGGTTCACCTGGGCCTGCGGCGCGTCCATCCTCACCTTCAGCCAGGCTTCGCGGCCGTCCTTCACCAGCCGCAGGGTGAAGGTGGACTTGTCCTCGCTCACAGAGACCGTCTGCCATCCCGCTTTCGAAAGGGTGCCCTGGATGGCGTTGTAGATCCGGCCCTCGGTGCCGTTGTAGTAGCCGGGAGCCGGCTCGCCGGCGGCCGGCTTGTAGGCCAGCCAGCGCACGTAGTGAATCCCGCGCCGCGTGACGTTCTTCGTACCCGCCGCATCCGCGGGGAACTCCGCCTCGCCCAGGTCCTCATGAATGAGTTGCTGGTCAGGATCGATCTGGATCTGCGGCGGAAGCTTGACGGAATCGGGGAAGCCGAGGTCGGCTCGGACGGACGAGGTGGACAGGCCGGCGGACAGCACCGCCAGGACGAGGAGAGCTCTCTTGCGCATGACGCGCGAGTCTACTGGAATGGCCAGGAAGGCGCGATCTGGCCTTTCATCGTCGCGACGAAGCCTCTCAACGCTGCGACCCGGGCTCTCGGCGTCGCGACTTGATCGCTCGACATCGCGTCCAACTCGCAAGTCATCGGTCTTGCCTTCCAATCGTCGCGACTATAGACTTTATCGTCGCAACTCGTCGCGAGATCATCGAGACTCAGACGCCAAGCGTCGCGATCGAATGACCCAACGTCGCGACATCACAGTGAGTCGTGGCAACTGCCCGGCTCGTCATCGCGACTTCATCACCAACCGTCGCGTCTGATCCGTTCGTCATCGAGACCAGGGGCTTCAACGTCGCGACCGGGACGTTCGACGTCGCGACTGAAAGAAGGAGAGAGACCATGAGCTTGAAGCTTTCCCTGGAGGAGATCCTCCAGAACCTGGAGCAGCAGGTCGCCTTCCATCGCGAGCAGGCCACTCAGCACGGCGAGCAGGAGGAGCTCCATCGGAGCCAGCGCGTCCTCCATGAGGCCGAGCTCGACAAGGCATCGCGGTACCTCGAATCGCTCAGGACCGTGGCCGTGCCAGCCGCCGAGGTGGCCGCTCCGCCGGTTCCCGCGAAGACATCCGGGGATACGGACCTCGGTCCGAACCCGAAGCTGACGTCTCTGATCGCGCGGATCCTGGAGGGCCGGCCCGGGGACGAGGCTTTCGGCGCCAAGGCCATGACCGCGGAGATCAACCGCCGCTTCCGCCAGGCGCTGGGCCGGGACGCCGACATCCGCAGCGTCAGCGCCGCCCTCCGCCGGATGCGCGAGCAGGGCCGCATCCGGCTTGTCCGCGAGGGCGGCGCCGTCCGGGAATCGCTCTACACTCAGCTCCGCAGCTCGGGCCTCATCACGTAGGCTTGCGGAGTCTCCGCAAGTCCGCCGCCGTCATCCTCCCAGACCACCCATCCGCACTGGAGACCGTTCGAATCCTTCAATTGGTCGAGATCGCGCGAGCGGATGGATTGGAGCGCGAACAACAGCGGCGACAGATCCTCTCCCTGCTGCAGTTGTTTGGCAAACTGCTGAATCGTCATCCTGTCCCCTTTCGTTGAATTCGCCAGTATGGTCAGAAAGTACGGGAATGACAAGGGATGGTTGCAACGGCCCAGCCGTCGATGCCCTGTGCTACCATCCGCCAGACTCACGACGATGGAGGAGGCATGGAAGCCTTGAAGCTACCCAAGCTGTCGGATCTGCCGCGCCCCACGTACTGGGACTTTCTCGCGATCGGTGCGTTGCTCGTGGCCGTGATTCTGTCCGGAGCCACCAAGGCGATGCCCCGTATCGCCTCCATGATGATGTTCGTCCAGCTCATCATTGCCTGCGGCGGCCTGATGCTGCTCGGCAAGACCGCCAAGGAAGGGACCTGGTGGGGAAATCTCGCGGCCGTCGGCGCCATGCTCGCCGGCATGGGAGGCGTGCTGCTCGCCGCCGCGATGTGGGCGGCGGCATAGCGGGATCTTGAGCAGGCGGCTCGCCGTCTTCGCAGTGATCGGCTTGGCCGTTCTCGTCCTCCTGATCCTGGGGGGGCGGCAGGCTGGTGCCTACGTACCCCGTTTCGCCGCCTGGGTCGAGAGCCTCGGCGTCCTCGGACCGCTCGTCTTCATCCTCGGCTACGCGGTCGCCACGGTCGCCTTCGTCCCGGGCTCGGTGCTGACGCTGGCGGCCGGCGCCATCTTCGGCGTGCTCCGGGGCACGGTCTTCACGCTGGTCGGCGCCACGCTCGGCGCCTCGGCGGCCTTCCTGATCGCGAGATACGTGGCGCGGGGCGCGATCGAGCGCCGGATCGCCGGCAATCCGCGCTTTACTGCCATCGACCGGGCGGTCGGCCGCGAGGGGTTCAAGATCGTGGCCTTGCTCCGGCTGTCGCCGGTCTTCCCGTTCAACCTTCTCAACTATTCTTTGGGGCTCACCCGGGTCCCGTTCCTCTCCTTTTTCGCCGCCTCGGCGGCCATGCTCCCGGGAACGCTGCTCTACGTCTACTATGGCGCGGCGGCCGGCAGCCTGGCCTCCGCCCTCGGCGGCGGAGCGCAGAAGGGGACCGGGAGCTGGGTCCTGTTCGGCGTCGGGTTGCTGGCAACGGTCGTGGTGACCGCCTTCGTGACGCGCCTGGCCGGGCGGGCGCTCAAGCAGGAGATCGACCCGCAGGAGAGCCCGAATGACTGACATCGAGCCGAGAGACGAGCCCAACCTCCGCCTCCTCTCGAACGTCCATCCGTCCGACTGGGTGAACCCCGAGCCGGCTTCGCGCTACCACATGGTCGTGATCGGCGCCGGCACCGCCGGCCTGGTCTCGGCCGCGGGCGCGGCCGGCCTCGGCGCGAAGGTCGCCCTGATCGAGCGCGGCCTGATGGGAGGCGACTGCCTGAACGTCGGCTGCGTGCCGTCCAAGGGCGTGATCCGCGCCTCCCGCTCCTGGCAGGAGGCGCGACAGGCGGCCGAGCGCTTCGGCGGTCCAGCCGTCGAAGCGTCGCAGGGAGATTTCGGAGCGGTCATGGCCCGCATGCGCCGGCTGCGCGCCGGCATCAGCGTCCACGACAGCGCCGAGCGCTTTCGAGGCCTCGGAGTGGACGTCTTCCTCGGCGACGGCCGCTTTACGGGTCGGGACGCCATCGAGGTCGGCGGCAAGACGCTGCGCTTCCGCCGCGCGGTGATCGCCACCGGAGGCCGCGCCTCGGTCCCGCCGATCCCGGGCCTCGCCGAGGCGGGTTATCGGACGAACGAGACGATCTTCAATCTCACGGAGCTGCCGGAGCGGCTGGTGGTGATCGGCGGCGGCCCAATCGGCTGCGAGCTGGCCCAGGCCTTCGCGCGCCTCGGCAGCCGGGTCACGCTCCTCGACAAGGACGACCACGTGCTGATCCGCGAGGATGCCGACGCCGCCGAGGTCGTTCAGAAAGCCATGATCCGCGACGGCGTCCAACTGGAATTCAAGGCGAAGATCCTGGAGGTCCGCGGCCGGACGGTGGTGCTCGAGAACAAGGAAATCGAGGCGGACGAGATCCTGGTCGCCGCCGGCCGTGCGCCGAACGTCGAGAACCTCGGGCTGGAAGCGGCCGGAGTGAAGTACGGCAGGAAGGGCGTGGAGGTGGACGACAACCTCCGGACCAGCAATCGGAACGTCTTCGCCTGCGGCGACGTGGCCTCGCGCTACCAGTTCACCCACGTCGCCGACGCGCAGGCGAGGATCGTGATCCAGAACGCCCTCTTTTTCGGCCGCGCCAAGGCGAGCGCGCTGACGATCCCATGGTGTACGTACACCACGCCCGAGATCGCGCACGTGGGCCTCTATGAAAAGGACGCCCGCGAGCGCGGCATCGAGGTCGATACGCTGACGGTCCAACTCTCCACCGTGGACCGGGCGATCCTGGATGGCGCGGACGAGGGCTTTCTCCGACTGCACCTGGAAAAAGGCAAGGACCGCATCCTGGGCGCCACGCTGGTGGCCGAGCACGCCGGCGACATGATCGGAGAGCTCTGTCTGGCCATCACCCACAACATCGGCCTGGGCAAGATCGCGAGCGTGATCCACCCCTACCCCACCCAGGGAGAGGTCGTGAAGAAGGCCGCCGACCAGTGGCGCCGCACGAAGCTCACGCCGGGGGTCAAGAAGCTGTTTGAACGTTGGTTCCGGGTGCTCAAATAATGCCGACAGTGCTCCGCTCGGGTCCTTACCGATTCTTCTTCTACTCCGGTGACCGCAGCGAACCGGTCCACGTTCACGTGGAGCGGGACGACTGCACGGCCAAGTACTGGCTGGAACCGATCCGGCTGCAGACCAGTGGAGGCTTCGGGCGTGGAGAGCTGAACCAGATATACAATCTCATCGTGGAGCACCACTCGCTCCTGTTGAGGAGTTGGAATGATTTCTTCAGTCTCTGAGATCCAGACTGCCCGGGCTCGAGCCGCCAGCGTGTCTGACGACACCCTGAGCGTAGACCTGACCGACGGCCGCACGATCGCCGTGCCGACGGTCTGGTATCCCCGGCTGGCTCATGCGACTCCCGACGAGCGCAGCCGCTGGCGCCTCATCGGTCAGGGCGAGGGGATCCACTGGCCCGACCTCGACGAGGACATCAGCGTCGACAGCCTCCTCTATGGCAGGGTCTCCGGAGAGAGTCAGGCTTCCCTGAAACGGTGGCTGGACTCGCGAAGGCATCATTGATGCCTTTCGCCGTCCATCGCATCGATCACGTCGAGATCCTGGTCCAGGACATCGACGCCGCCAAGGAGTGGTATGGCAAGACCCTCGGTCTTCAGGAAGTGATGCGCTGGGACCCGGAGCCGGTCATGATCGGCGCCGGGGGCACGATGCTCGCGCTCTTCCAGGCGAACGGCGAGCCCCGGAAGGACCCGGGCGACGCGCCGCACTGGCACCGCACCGCCTGGCACACGGACGAGGCCGGCTTCGCAGCCGCCCAGGAGCACCTGGGAGAGCTCGGCATTCCCTTCCGCGGCCCGGTCGACCACGGCAAGTCCTGGTCGATCTATTTTCTCGATCCCGACGGCAACCCGCTGGAAATCACCTGGTACAAGTAGGGGCAACCCTTGTGGTTGCCCCTGATAGATGCGGGCAGGCACAAGGCCTGCCCCTACGGTCATCTCGAAGATCCGGCTAGCTAGAACAGCAGCCGCAGACCCAACTGGATCTGCCGCGGATCGCCGGCGCCGCTGCGCACCGTGCCGTCGAAGTTGAAGGCGAGCTCGGTGACCTGCGGGCGCAGGAAGTTCTCCTCGTCGAAGACGTTGAAGACCTCGAAGACCGGCTCCAGCGTCATGTTGCCGAGGGAGAAGGCGCGCGACAGCCGGAGGTCGAGCGAGTTGAACTCGTTGTCCTTCCGTCCCAGGTTGCGCAGGGTCACCGAGCCGTCCGGATTGATCCGGTCCTGGGGCGTCGCGGCGTCGGTGCCGTCGGCCTTGATCGACTTCGGCTGCGCCGAACGATAGGAATAGCGCAGGTTGAGATCGAGGTCGGCGGGCAGTCGGAAGAGCGCCCAGGCGTTGACGCGATGCCGCTGGTCGCGGTCGGAGTAGCTGTACTCGCGGTCGAGCTGGGTGATGTCGGCGTAACGGAAGGTGAACGGGTCGCGCTCGTTGTCGTCGTCCGACTTGTCTTTCGACCAGGTGTAGTAGACCTGGTAGGCGAAGTTGCCGGTCAACCGCTTGTCGAGCCCGAGGGTGATGCCGCGGTAGCGGCTCTTCGCCGTCGACTCGACGGTGGTGAGCGTGGCGATGCCGTTGGCGCCACCCGGCGGCAGGCCGGTGCTCCAAGGGCTGCCCAGCCGCGGATCGTTGCGGTTGGTGAAGCGGGTGATGTGGTCGGTCTTGGCGTAGTTGAGCTTGACGAGCGCCGCCGTGGCGGGCCACACCTCGCGCTCATAGGAGAGGCTGGTGGAGAGGGTGCGCGGGGTCTGCCAGTCCTTGTCGTAGACGAAGACGTCGGGATGGTCCACGGCGCCACCCGGCAGGAGCTGCGTATAGGGCGGCGGCGTACCCGCGCCGGTGGCCCGGAAGAGGGTCTGGCCGAGGCTGCCGTTGGTCGACCGCGAGGAGGCGAGGTTGAGGGCGGGCAGGCGGGCGTGGTAGATGCCCGCCGTGGCGCGGATGACGGTCTTGCCGGATTCCCCGGGTGCCCAGGAGAGTCCCAGGCGTGGCTGCCACATGTCGTAGTCGTCGGGGATCTCGCCGTTGGAGGGGAACTCCTGGCCGTTCCTGGTCTGCCCGATGAAGGGAGCGAAGAAGACCTGGCTCGGCGATGTGCGGACGCCGGGATTGTCGAGCGCCTCCCAGCGCAGGCCGTAGTCGACGGTCAGGTTCGAAGTCGGCTTCCACGAGTCCTGCACGTAGACGGCCGGCTCGCGCTGGCGGATGGTCTGCGTCCCGGCCTCCTCGGCCGTGGTGTTGCCGACGCCCGCCTGCTGCAGGTAGAGCAGGACCGTGCCGCTGGCGCCGTTGCTCTGGACGTAGTTGATGAAGTCGCTGGTGGTCAGGAACACGAAGCGGCCGTTGGCGAAGCCGACGAAGGTCTGCGACGAGGCGACTTCGTTGTACTCGGCCCCGGCCTTGAAGGAATGATCGCCGCGCAGGTAGGAGAGGTTCTCGGTGAGCTGCTGGCGGTCGTCGTCGTACTTGACGGGGAGGAAGAACGGCATCCCCCAGCGGGCGCCGTTGGGAGTGAAGTCGTCGTTGAAGAGGATGGCGGTGTCCGGGAAGGGCCGGTTCTGGCCGGGAATGTTCGGTCCTTCGTAGGGTCGCGGCCGCCACTCCTTGGCGTACTGGGCGCGCACCTCGTTGAGCAGGCTGCTCGACAGCGTGGAGATCACGGTGGCGGTGCCGGCGTGGGAGTAGTCCTGCTCGACGCCGTTGGCCGAGCGGCCCCACTGGTCGACGTCGAAGGTGCCGTTGACCTGTTCGGAGTTGGTGTAGCTGTACCGGAAGGTGACGAGATGTTTGTCGGAGGCCTGCCAGTCGATCTTCGCCAGCGCCACCTCGGCGTCGTCGGTCCGCTCGATCGGCCCGTTCTCGTTGGGCAGGCCGATGGAGGCGAGGAAGCTCACCAGCCGCGGATCCATCCGGTTGGGATCGGTCTGCTTGGTGCGGGCGGAGCGCTGCGCGTCGGCGGCGAAGAAGTAGAAGACCTTGTCCGCGACCAGCGGGCCGCCGAGGGTGAAGCCACCCTGCGAGCGGTCGTAGTCGCCTTCCTCCGCGCTGCTGCCGTCGGGGTTCTTCGGTGTCGAGGACAGGCTGTCGTCGGTGTAGAACACGTGGCCGCTGCCCTTGACCTGGTTGGTCCCGGACTTGGTGACCACGTTGACGAAGCCGCCCGACGAGCGGCCGAACTCGGCCGGGGCGCCGTCGGCGACCACCACCACCTCCTGCACCGCCTCGAGGTTGAAGGTGAAGGGGGGCCGCTGGCCGCCGCGCTGCTCGCCGAAGAAGGGATTGTTGAAGTCGGCGCCGTCCACGGAGATGTTGTTGGCGATGCCCTTCTGGCCGTTGATCGACAGCTCGTCGCCGTCCGGACCCTGGACGATGGTCACGCCCGGGGTGAGCTTGGTGTAGTCCATGAAGTTGCGGCCGTTGTTGGGCAGGTTTTCGATCGCGTGGTTATCGATGCGGATCGCCCCTTCGGTGCGGCTGCTCTCGATCACCGGCGCCTCGCCGGTGACCGTGATCTCCTGCTCCAGGCCCGGCTTCATGGCCAGATTCAGGTTGATCGTCTGGCCGACCGCGAGCTCGAGCCCCTCCCGGACCAGGGTCGCGAAGCCGTCCAGCGCCACCGTGACGCGATAGGGACCGAGGGGCAGCAGGACGCCGCGGAAGCGGCCGTTCTCACCCGTGGTCACCACCTGCTCGTAGTTCGTCGCCGTGTTGCGCAGGTTGACCGTGGCACCCGGCAGAACGCCTCCCTCCTCGTCCGCCACCGTGCCTTCGATGACGCCGGTCGTCGCCTGGGACTGGCCGAAGACCGCGGTGAACGGGTAGAGCAGCAGGAAGGAGAGGAACAACGCACGACTCAGTCGGGTCATGTCGAGCCTCCTGGAGGTGAAGCAAAAGGGAAAAACAGAAAGAGACCGATCGATGTTACCCGCGCCGCGAAGAGGGGGTCAAGCGGCTAGAATGCCACCCGGACAATGCGAGACCTCTTTCAAAAACTCTACGACGTCGCGCTCCGCCAGCGCGTAGCGGTCTGCCTCGGGCTCGGGCTCCTGCTCTTCCTGCCGAGCCTGCGGTCCGGCTTCTACATCGACGACCTGTGGCACCAGGCGCTCCTCGACGCCCGCACCCGCGGCCTCGACCAGTCCGACGCGTTCGCGTTCAGCCTCAAGTTCTGGTCGCTGCACGCGTCCCTGCCCGGCCCCGCCTTCCTCCAGGCCGGCTCGCCGTACGCGCTGACCTGGTTCGCGGACCCGGATCTCGAGATCCGCTTCTTCCGCCCGGTGAGCGCGCTGACCTTCCTCGCCAACCACAAGCTCCTGGGCGCTACGCCGTTCGCCTTCCACACTGTCAACCTGGCGATCTGGCTGGCCCTGGTGGCCGCCGTGCTGGAGCTCCACCGGCGGCTGCTGCCCGGCAAGGTGAACCGGCCGGCGCTGCTCCTCGCCGGCCTCTTCTTCGTGCTCGACGACGCCCACGTCTACAACGTGGTGTGGATCGCGGCCCGTCACGGTCTGCTCGACGTGCTGTTCTCGATCGTCAGCCTCCTGCTCTACGACCGCTATCGCCAGCACGGCGGTCTCCATCGCCTCCTGCTCTCCGTGGCCGCGTTCGTCCTGGCCCTGGGCGCCGGGGAGACCGGCCTCGTCACGATCGGCTGGATCGCGGCGTACGAGGTCTTCCTGGCGCGCGATCCGAAGCGGGAGCGGATCTCGGCGGCGGCTCCGTTCGCGGTGGTGGCGCTGGCGTACGGGATTCTTTACGTGGTGTCCGGCTACGGCACGCGGGCGTCGAGCTGGTACCTGGACCCGTTCGATCGACCGCTGGCCTATCTCCAGGCCACGTTCACCCGGCGGCTTCCGGGCTATCTGATCGGCGGGCTGACCGCGATCCCCGGCGAGCTGGCGCAGGTCGGGCCGCCGGTCGTCACCGTGGCCGGCCTGGCGCTCGTGGCGATCGTGTTGGCGATCGTCGCTCCGTCCATCCGCCGCCGGCCGGAGCTGCGTTTCGCCGCCGCGGCCGCGCTGAGCTCGCTCCCGCTGCTCTGCATCGTGCCGCCGTTCAGCTACAAGCTGCTCTTCCCGTCGGTCGCCGTCTCCCTCATCCTGGGCGTGGCGGTGACGGATACGATCCGCAGGCTGCGCGCGCCGGCCCCTCCACCGCGAGTTGCGGCCATGGGCCTGTGGGCCGGAGCGGGCCTCGTGCTGGTCATGCACGCGGCCGTGCCGCCGGTCATGTCCCTGTCTCTGCTGCGGGACTTCATCAACAACACCCGCATCGAGTCGCGGCAGACGCTCTGGCAGTCGATGGACTGGCCGTCCGACCGCGAGAAGTCCGACGTCTACCTGCTCAACACGCCGGGTACCTGGACCGGTCTCTTCCTGCCGGTCGAGGACTTCTACTTCACCGGCCACTGGGTGCGGAGCTACGTGCCCGTCTCCTTCCAGGCGGTGACCACCGAGGTCACGCGCCTCGACGCCACCACGCTGCGGCTCCGGTCGCGGAACGGATTCCTCACCGGCTACTACCCGCAGTCGCTCGTGGCGCTGGTGCGGCGCGATCCCCGGCTCCGGCTCGGCGAAGACCTGAGCCGCAACGGCTACACCGTGGTGGTCGATTCGGTGCACGACGGGGTGCCGGACAGCCTGATCGTCCGCTTCCCCCGCGATCTGGACGCTCCGGACGTCTGGCTGCTGGCGTACGACGGCTTCCGGACCCGGCGCATCCGGCCGCCACGGATCGGCGCCAGCACTCTCCTGGAGGTTCGCCGGCCCTAGGCCCTGAAATGGAAACGCCCGGCCGAGGCCGGGCGTTTCGAAGTCCTGGGCCGAGGAAGCTTTACGCTTCCATCGTCGCGCTCTTGGTGTCGGCGTCGAGGTTCCGGTCGAGGAAAGCGGAGAACTCGTCGAGGGCCGCCGAACCGTAGAACACGCCGTCATAACCGGCCCGCCGCAGCTCCTCGGCCCGGGCCTCCTCCTCGGCGGCGGACACACCCAGCTTGCCGCCGATGACCAGCCACGGCCGCTGCTCTCCAAGCTCGGCCTGAATGCGGCCGGCGAGCTCAACGCCCTCCATCCAGCCGTGACCGTTGACGGTGGAGACCACGACGAGATCGACCTCACCCTCGCCGCAACGCTCCACCACCATCTCGGCGGGCACGCAGGTGCCGAGATTCAGGACCGGCCAGCCTCTCTCCTGGAGGAACATCTCCATGAAGACCAGGTTCCAGCCATGGGAATCGGACGCGATCGTCGTCAATAGAACCTTCTCTTGGATCATGATCTCGGGCTCCTGTCCAGCGCCTGGCTCGAAACGAGCTCGGCGTCACAATCAATGCCCCCGTCGTACTTGATCAGATTGAACGACAGCATATGGCGCAAATCCTCCGACGTTACGGCCTTGCGCCGACGATAGACAGTGTCGTGCAGATGGCTGGGCAGCGGGATGCTGCCCGGGTCCGCAAGGAAGATGTTGCCGTCGTGGTCGAGCCACGACGTGACCTGCCTGCGGTTGTCCGGATGCAGGCAGTACGGAATGTCCAGATAGCCCTTGTCGAAGGCGATCTGGATCGCGCGGTCGAGGGAGGGGTCCAGATCCAGCACCGCGTCGAGGATGGAGCGGGCCTGCTCCAGCACCATCTCGCGATGCCAGGAGATCCGCGACTCGTCCCACTCGCCGGCTCCGGCCTGCGCCGCGCGATCGGCCCAGGTCAAAGCCTGCACGTTGTCCTCGATCGCGGGGATGTGATGGGCCTCCTTGACCGTCTTCACGATGAGCCGTTCCGCTCCGGCCCGGGCCGCCACCCGCGCGCTCTCCTCGATCAGGGCACGGGCACCCTGGGGCGTGCGCGGGAACATGCCCATGAAGGTGTAGAACACCACGTGCCAGCCGGTGCCGGCCAGCCGCTCGGCGGCCAGGTCGCGGAGGGCCAACAGCGCGCCGATGTCCTGCTCGGAGTTGGAGCCCTGGGCGAAGCTCAGCGACACGCTCCTCATGCCGTGGCCGAGGAAGAAGAGTCCTTCCAGCAGGGTGATGGCCACGAGGAGCGCCGGCGGGCAGAGCTGACCGAGCATGCAGCCGCCGAAGCTCTCCAGGTGCGGCACCGTCCCGGACTCCGCCAGCGTGGCGAAGCGTCCGGTGCAGCGCGCCCAGGAGGCCAGCGAGTCGGCCAGCGGCACCCGCCCGTAGGGAAGGCAGTAGGACATCGGGCCACCCTCGGTGGCGTCGATGCCGGCGTCCATGATGGCGCCGAAGACATGGTCCGGCAGCGGCGTGCCGTGACGCACCTGGATGGGAAAGTCCGGTCCCTGCAGTCCGGCGATCAGCTCACGGTTGCGCTCCGGCCCCCAGGTGACGAGCGGATAGCCGTTCAACTCGTGCTCGGAATCCACCGCCTTGCGGGCGCTCTCCCACTGTCCCTGCCGGGTGTAGCTGTCGAGCGTCACGGTGCCGATGGTCGGGGCATCCACGCCGCGCACGGCTTCCAGCCCGCGCCGCATCTTCTCGTGGGCGCTGAAGCCCATCCGTGGCTGCACGACGAGCCGACCGCGCTTCCGCTGCGCCTCGACGAAGTGGTGGAAAAAGCCTGGATTCTGCCCGCTCACCGGTCTACCTCGTCCACCTTTCCCTCTTCGTAGTCGCGACGCTGCTGCTGAACGCGAATTTCGATCTTACGATGCTTATGCAGGTTCGTCAATTTTGCAGTCATCCGTCTACCCTTGTACGGTGCAGCAAGCCCGCAGTTGCGAGCCGGCGAGGCGCGACGAGGTGCTATCGTCCCCGTCCATGAGCCTCCACCGCCGCTTCCTGCCCGTGTTCATCCTGGGTCTCTGTCCCACGACTGCTTCCTGGAGGACAACCAGCTCCTGCGGGACGTCGGGAAGATCCGCGACATCCCGGTCATCCTCGTGAACGGCCGCTACGACGTGATCTGTCCGCCGCAGACCGCCTACCGCCTGCACAAGGCGATGCCGAAGTCCCAGCTCTGGATCATCGAGGGAGCCGGCCACGCCGGCAGCGAGCCCGGCATCCAGGCGGCGCTGGTACGGGCGGCGCGAAGCTTCGAGTAGGACTACGGGCTAGGCTCGAGTTCGTACTGTCCCTCCTTGAGAGGGATTCGCGTGCCATCCGGCAGCACGGCGACGACTCGTTCGTCTTCCCAGACATAGATCGGGCGCCCCGCCTTCCAGTGCTCGGTAATGGCAACGGCGACCGCCTCCTTCATGGCGCGATCCGCCTTGGCATACAGGGTAGGAAGGTCCAAGTCTTTGGGCTGACTCATCGCGCTGTCGCCTCCTCCTCGATCTTACCAAACAGCTCTCTATCGAAGATGAGGCGGTCTGTTTCCGTGCAAAGACAAAGCATCCGCGGCATTGTTGCCGAGTTGTCGAAGATCAGCCATGCGTCCACCACCGGAGCATAGACCTGAAACAGATTTGCCACTCCCCTACTAAAGCGTCTTCGAACGACCTCCTCGGGAATGGAGTGTCCGCCTGACCTCACTCTCTCCTGGACTCGTGCCACAGCCATCTCGGGAGATGGCAGCCACAGGAAGAAGAGATGGATGCGATAGCCGAGGTCCTTCAATCTCTGGAAGAGGGCCACATAGCTGCGCCCCGCCAGCGTTGTTTCAAAGCCGAAATCGACCTGCTCTTCGGCCAGATCCTCGATTCTCTTCAGCATGAGCCGACCGGCTTGGATTGCCAGGCTCTCCGGATTGAATGGCGAAAGACCGGCCGCGATCAAGTCGGCATTGACGAACTCCCTGCAGTTCGCATAGTCCGGCAGGAACAGGCGAGCAAAGGTGCTCTTGCCAGCGCCGTTCGGCCCGGCGACTACATAGACATTCGGAGAGCGTCGGTCGGCCATTCGGCTCCATGTTATCGTTACTCGCGCCATGGACTTCCATCCGTTGAGCTAGGAATGCGCTTCCTCGACCTAGAGCGCTGGCCCCGGCGCGCGACGTTCGAGTTCTTCAAGGGGTTCGACAACCCCTACTTCAACATCTGCGCGCCGCTGGAGGCCGGGCCGCTCGTGGATTTCGTGCGCGCCACGCCGGGGACGTCCTTCTTCCTCGCGTATCTCTATCTTTCCCTCAAGGCCGCCAATGAGCTCGAGCCGTTCCGGTACCGCCTCTCCGGCGGCCAAGTCCTGATCTACGACCGGATTCACGCCGGCACCACGATTTCCATCGATGACGACCGCTTCGACTTCGCCTACTTCGACTATGACGAAGACTTCGGCCGCTTTCAGGCCGCGGCGAAGGAGGCCACGGCGCAGGCTCGCACCAGCGGCGGGAAGATGGAGGCGAGAGACGAACGGACAGACCTGATCCACTACTCGGCCGTGCCCTGGCTGTCCTTCACCAGCATCTCCCACGCGCGCCGGTGGGGACGCGAGGATTCCGTACCCAAGATCGTGTTCGGCAAGGTCTCCGAGCAGAACGGGCAGAGGCTCATGCCGATCTCCGTCGAGGTCCACCACGCGCTCATGGACGGCCTGCACGTCGGGCGCTATCTGGAGCAACTCCAGAAATCCTTCCTCTCGCCCGTAACGGCCTTGTTAGTCGGCAGTGGGACACCATGAACGACTCAGAAGAGAAGTCCATTGTGGTACGAGAGGTCGGCAAGTACAGCTTCGCTGACATCCGCAAGGCTCTCTTTCCTGAAGGCCGGCCGGAACCTCGCACTCTGCAGGAACTCGCGAAAGGTAGTGAGGAATACATCCGAGCCAAACATGCGCGCTGTAAACACGGACGCGCTGGTACTGCTCGTCACGGAAGGTTCTACGGCGCAAAGTAACGTTCTACGGCACGATGGAGGGCTCTGTGCCGCAATGGAACCTTCTGCGGCGTGACGGAAGGTTCTATGTCGCAGGGCAACCCTCCGCAGCGCGACGGAAGGTTCTACGGCTCAAAGCAACCTTCTCCCCGCACAGCAGAGGGTTCTGCGGCGCAATGGAACCTTCGACGGCCCAACAGAAGGTTCTGCGGCGCAATCGAACCGTCTTTGCGCCAATACAAGATTCCATGGCACAAAAGAATCTTCCCTGCCGGAATGGAAGATTCCATTGCGACAGGGAAGGTTACGCGGGCTTCCAGCGCCTTACGGCGCCGCGCCTCGGCTCAGGCTTCCATGGGCGTCTTGACGGTGCCCTTGGTCTTGCCCTTGAGGTAGTCGCGGTTCATGCGGGCGATGAAGTCGATCGAGATCTCCTTCGGGCAGACCGCTTCGCACTCGGCGAAGTTGGAGCAGTAGCCGAAGCCTTCCTGCTCCATGGCTTCCACCATCGCAAGGGCGCGGTCGTACTTTTCCGCCTGGCCCTGCGGCAGCAGGTTCAGATGCGAGACCTTGGCCGAGGTGAAGAGTTGCGCCGCGCCGTTCGGGCACTGCGCCACGCAGGCGCCGCAGCCGATGCACTGCGCCGCGTCGAAGGCCTGGTCCGCGATCGGCTTCGGCACCGGCGTCAGGTTCGCCTCCGGCGCGCTGCCCGTGGAGACCGTGATGAAGCCGCCGGCCTGGATGATCCGGTCGAAGGCGCCGCGGTTCACCATCAGGTCCTTGACCACCGGGAAGGCCCGCGAACGCCACGGCTCCAGGTGGAGCACGTCGCCGGTCTTGAAGTGGCGCATGTGGAGCTGGCAGACCGTGGTCGCCGGCTGTGGACCGTGCGCCTCGCCGTTGATCATGAAGCCGCAGGAGCCGCAGATGCCCTCGCGACAGTCGTGATCGAACGCCACCGGCTCCTCCCCGCGCCCCACGAGCTCTTCGTTGAGGACGTCCAGCATCTCCAGGAAGGAGCTGTGCTCGTTGACGTTCTTCACCTCGTATTTGACCATCTTGCCCGGAGCGGACGGCCCCGGCTGGCGCCAGATGTGGAGGGTGAGGTCCATTACTTGTAGCTCCTCTGAGACGGCTTCACGTACTCGAATTCGAGCGGTTCCTTGTGCAGGGTGGGCGACTGGCCCGGACCGTTCCACTCCCACGCCGCCACGTAGCTGTAGTTCTCGTCGTCGCGCAGCGCCTCGCCGTCCGGCGTCTGGTGCTCCTCGCGCAGGTGGCCGCCGCACGACTCCTCGCGGTCCAGCGCGTCCAGGCACATCAGCTCGGCCAGCTCGAAGTAGTCGGACACCCGGCCCGCCTTCTCCAGCTCCTGGTTGACCCCCTCCGCGCCGCCCACGACCTTGAGGTTGCTCCAGAACTCCTGCCGCAGCTCGGGGATGAGCTGCAGCGCCTTCTTCAGGCCGTCGGCGTTACGGGCGATGCCGCAGTAGTCCCACACGATCCGGCCGAGCTGGCGGTGGAAGCTGTCCGCCGTCCGCTTGCCGTTGATCGCCAGCATCTTCTTCGTCCGGTCCTGCACCTCGGCCTCGGCCGCCTGGAAGGCGGGCGTTTCCGTAGACACCGGCTTGTTGAGGAACGGCGCGAGGTAGTCGCCGATCGTGTACGGGATCACGAAGTAGCCGTCCGCAAGTCCCTGCATCAGCGCGCTCGCGCCGAGCCGATTGGCGCCGTGGTCGGAGAAGTTGGCCTCGCCGAGCACGAACAGGCCCGGGATGTTGCTCTGGAGGTCGTAGTCCACCCAGAGGCCGCCCATGGTGTAGTGCGGCGCCGGGTAGATGCGCATCGGCACCACGTAGGGGTCTTCGCCGGTGATCTTCTCGTACATCTCGAAGAGGTTGCCGTAGCGCTCCTCGATGGTCTTGCGGCCCAGGCGCTGGATCGCGGCCGAGAAGTCGAGGTAGACGCCGTTCTTCTGTGGTCCGACGCCGAGCCCCTCGTCGACCACGGTCTTGGCGTTGCGGGCCGCGACGTCGCGCGGCACGAGGTTGCCGAAGGCCGGGTACTTGCGCTCCAGGTAGTAATCGCGGTCGGATTCCGGGATCTGGTCGGGCGAGCGGGTGTCGTTCGGGTTCTTCGGCACCCAGATGCGGCCGTCGTTGCGCAGCGATTCGCTCATCAGGGTGAGCTTCGACTGGTAGTCGCCCGAGGCCGGGATGCAGGTCGGGTGGATCTGCGTGAAGCAGGGGTTCGCGAACAGGGCGCCGCGGCGGTGCGCGCGCCAGGCGGCGGTCACGTTCGAGCCCTTGGCGTTGGTCGACAGGTAGTAGACGTTGCTGTAGCCACCGGTCGCGAGGCAGACGGCGTGGCCGGCGTGGCGCTCGATCTTGCCGGTGGTCAGGTCGCGGGTGATGATGCCGACCGCCCGGCCGTCCTCGACGACGAGGTCGAGCATCTCGGTGCGCGGGTACATCTTGACGGTGCCGGCGCCGATCTGGCGCTCCAGGGCCTGGTAGGCGCCGAGCAGGAGCTGCTGGCCCGTCTGGCCGCGGGCGTAGAAGGTGCGGGCCACCTGGGCGCCGCCGAAGGAGCGGTTGTCGAGCAGGCCGCCGTACTCGCGGGCGAACGGCACGCCCTGGGCCACGCACTGGTCGATGATGTTGACCGACAGCTCGGCGAGGCGATGGACGTTGGCCTCGCGGGCGCGGAAGTCACCGCCCTTGACGGTGTCGTAGAACAGCCGGAACACGCTGTCGCCGTCGTTGTGGTAGTTCTTGGCCGCGTTGATGCCGCCCTGGGCGGCGATCGAGTGGGCGCGGCGCGGCGTGTCCTGGAAGCAGAAGCATTTGACGTTGTATCCCAGCTCGCCGAAGCTGGCGGCGGCCGCGCCGCCGGCCAGGCCGGAGCCGACCACGAGGATGGTGAACTTGCGCTTGTTGGCCGGGTTCACCAGCTTGAGATGGTTGCGGTGGTCCAGCCACTTCGTCTCCAGCGGACCGGAGGGGACCTTGGCGTCGAGTTTCATGGCCGGAGTCTCCTACTTGAGCAGGCCGGTCATCACGGCCAGGGGGAACGAGACGTTGCCGAGGGTGATGATCCAGGCGAAGGCGTGGGCGAAACCGCTGCGCCAGTGGTTGAAGCGCGGGTGGTTCCAGCCGAGCGACTGGAAGAGGCTCCACACCCCGTGGTACAGGTGCAGGCCGAGCGCGAGGTTGGCCACGATGTAGAACAGCGACACGTACCAGACGCTGAAGCTCGCCACCATGTTCTCGTAGGGCCGCCCTTCCTGGAAGCTCGGGTTCACGGTGCCGGCGGTGAGGTCGAGCAGGTGGTAGATGATGAACAGCAGGATGATCACGCCGCCCCAGCGCATGGTGCGGGAGGCGTAGGTGGTGTGGTTCTTCTCCTTGAACTCGTAGCGCGCGGGCCGGGCGGCCTGCGCCATCCGGGTCAGGCTCCAGGCCGCCCAGATGTGGAAGATCACGGAGGCGAGGAGAACCAGCCGGGCGATCCAGAGAGCGCCGTAGGCCGGGATGGCGGGTCCGCCGACGTGGCGGAGGAACTCGCCGTACTCGGCCAGGTGATTGGCCGCGTCGGGGCCGAGGTACACCTTCAGGTTGCCGAGCATGTGCACGAGGACGAAGCCGAAGAGGATGATGCCCGTGACGGCCATCACCGCCTTCCTGCCGACTGCCGATCGAGTGAGATCCGAGAACCAGGACATGCTTTCCCCTTCTTGGAGGATGCCGCAATGCGGCCCTATCCTATGTCAACCCGGGCAGGTTGTGAAATATGTCACAAGGGTGCCTCAAATCCCGGGCGGCCACAAGGGCCGCCCCTACATATGGTCAGCCGCGCTCGTAGGGGCGGCCCTTGTGGCCGCCCGGGTCCGGAGGTCACGCCGGAGCCCGTCTCCTTCTCCTGCGGCGAGGCCGTGGCCTGGCCTCTCCCTCGGCGCCGGCCTTGAGCGGCGGCCTGCGGCGAGCCGCGGCGTCCCACTCGGCGAGCGCCTCGGCTCCCCCTCCGGTGGCCTCGACGAGGATCTCGAAGAGCAGACGGGCGTCGTCGAAGTAGGGCTTGCGGGTGAACCGCACGCGCTCCGGCAGAGTCCACTTCGGCTCGCAGAGGCGCTGGAAGCCGATGAGGGCCTGGGCGATCTGCTGGGACTTCAGGTTCGAGACGGTGAAGCGCGCAAGGAACGGCGCCACCTCTTCCTCGACCAGGGTCTCGATGGCCGCGCGGGTCATGGGCCGCTGGTCGAGGGCCTCGATGTCGTAGCGCCGCAGGACCACCTTGGGCAGGAGCAGGGCGGCGAGGAGGCCGGTGTCCGAGAGCTGGCGGCCGCTCGCCACCATGCGGTCGACCACGGGCAGGATCTGGCTGAAGTCGCCGAGCCCGCGCTCGCCGGCGGCCACCATGGCATAGGCCTCGGGGAGGAGGACCTCGAGGAGACCGAGGTCGAGCATCCACTGCATGGCCGCGCCGGCGTGGCCGCAGCGCAGGAGCTGGGCGATCTCCTCGGTGACGCGCGCCGGCGAGGCCTTCTCCAGCTCCTTGCGGTGGCGGTGGATGCCTTCCTGGGTGCCGGATTCGATGCCGAAGCCGAGGCGGGCGGCGAACTCGCAGGCGCGCATCATGCGCACCGGGTCCTCGCGGAAGCGCTTGTCCGGGTCGCCGATGACGCGGATCAGCTTGCGGGCGAGGTCCTCGATGCCACCGACGTAGTCGAGCACGGCATAGTCGCCGATGCTGTAGAACAGGGCGTTGACCGTGAAGTCGCGGCGGAAGGCGTCCTGCTCCGGGGTGCCGTAGGTGTTGTCGCTGGTGATGAGGAGCTCGCCCGGCTCGCCGCGCTGCTCCTCAGGATCGGGGTCGCGACGGAAGGTCGAGACCTCGACGATCTCGCCGTCGTGAAAATACACGTGGACCAGCCGGAAGCGCCGACCAATGATCCGGGAATTGCTGAAAAGCCTTCGGATCTCGTTCGGCTTCGCGTCCGTGCTGACGTCGAAGTCCTTGGGCCTTCGGCCAAGCATCAGGTCTCTCACGCTCCCCCCCACGAGGTACGCTTTGTAGCCGGCGTTGTGGAGCCGGTAGAGGACCTTGACGGCGTTGGCGGATATATCTCGTCGAGAGATCGGATGCTCGGACCGGGGGACAATCCGAGGCTCCACCTCGGTATCTACGCTCACGAGGCGATTATACCTGCGGGAGGAGCCTTGGACTGTCGGAGAAAAAAAGAGGGGCCGAGGCGGGCGGAGGGCTGGGAAACCCGCCCCGGCACCGGAGGGAGAGGAGTTCGGTTCGCTCGTCTTCTGCCTGTCAATCCGGGCCGCCCACGGTTTCGTCGCTTCCTGCTGTCCCACGCGGCCCTTGTTATTCCCTGATTCCACGAAGCGTGCCAGGCCTCCCGGTCGGAGAGAGGCCATTGATTCCAGAGGATTTACAGGAAAAATCGAGGAGGGAGGGACCGCCGGGGGGTCGCGGCTCGTCTCCGGCGGAGGACGCGGGCGTGATCTGGAGAGGGCGCCGTACCGCTGTGCTACAGTCGCGGCGAGAATACAGAGCCACCTGGGAGGGATCTCCATGAAGAAGCTCGCCGTCGCCGCCGTCTTCATCCTTGCCGCCCCGGCCTTTGCCCTGCCCCGCGGGCCCCTCCCGTGCGCAGGTGGCATGGCGGGTCCGTACCCCTGTCGCTCCGTCGACCAGGCCAGCTTCGTACCGCTGGACGACCTGTCCCGCGAAGCCAACGGCGGCAAGGCCCTGGGCTGGCGGCACGAGGCGAGCGGCCGCGAGGTCGCCATGGTCCTGATGAGCCGGGAGATCTCCTTCATCGAGGTGACGGACCCCGAGGAGCCCGAGTTGCGTGGCGAATACCGCCGGGACGGGAGCACGGCCTTTCTCGGCTCGGCCGCGGTCTATCACGACCACCTGTACGTGACGGTCCTGAACGACGGCACTCCGGAGCTCGACATCGTCGACCTGACCCGGGTTCTCGACACCGAGGGTGCTTCAACCCGCGTCCCGGCGGACGATATTGTGCAGGTCCCCCTCTTCGGCCAAATCTCGATCGTCCCCGAGACCGGTCATGCGTTCCTGTTCGCAGGTCGCGTCGTGGGGCTCGACCTGAGCGGGAACCCCGAGGCTCCGGAAACGCTCTTTTCCTGGGATCCGGGGACGCCGTCCATGTCCAATCCAGAGTGCGTCCTCTACCATGGGCCGGACCACCGCTTCACGGGCCACGAGATCTGCACCGGGACGTCCAGCCCGCGCTCGATGCTCCTCTTCGACGTGACGCCGGGACACCCGGCCAGGCTCTCGCGGACGTACTACAAACGCTACAACAGCGCCACGCACGCGACGTTCTCCTCGGACCACGGTTTCGTCCTGCTTTCCGATGCCTTCGACGAGCACAATCCCGGCTTCAACACGCGGACCTTCCTCTTCAACGCGACGAGCCTGACCTCGCCCTCCTACTTCGCGGCCTACGATGGGCCCACGAAAGGCCGCGACCTGCATATCGAGGTGCGGGGCCGCAATGGGTTCCTCGCCAACGCCTCGGCCGGCCTGCGCATCCTGGACCTGCGCCAGATCGCCAAGGGTCGGGTCCGCGAGATCGGTTTCTTCGACGTGGCTCCCGGGAACGATTCCTCGAACTGGTCCGGAGCGTACAGCCTCGACGTGCTGCCGAGCGGGACCGTGATCGTGGTGAGCCTGAGAGAGGGTCTCTATATCCTGACGCCCCGGCTGTAACCGGGGACGTCCTCCCGAGGTGACGCGCGGGTGTCCGCTCCTCCAGCCCTGGAAACCACGGCCGTATCCAAGAGGTACGCCGACGGCACGCAGGCGCTGGCGGAGGTGAGCCTCGCGGTCGCGGCCGGCGAGACGGTGGCGCTGGTCGGCGAGAGCGGCAGCGGCAAGACCACGCTCCTGCGCCTGTTCAACCGGATGGCCGAGCCGTCGTCCGGCGAGGTGCGGATCGAGGGCCGGCCCGTTTCCGAGCTGGACCCGATCGTTCTCCGCCGGGGAATCGGCTACGCGGCGCAGGACGGCGGTCTACTCCCCCACTGGCGCGTGGCTCGGAACGTGGAGCTCGTCCCCCGGCTCCTCGGCTGGGAGGAAGGCCGCAGGAAGACCCGGACCCGGGAGATGCTGGAGCTGGTCGGCCTCTCTCCGGATGTCCACGGTCCGCGCTACCCCGCCGAGCTTTCGGGAGGACAGCGCCAGCGGGTGGCGCTCGCCCGGGCGCTGGCGGCGGACCCGGCGATCGTCCTCCTCGACGAGCCGTTCGGGGCGCTCGACGCGCTCACCCGCATCGATCTCCACGGCAAGTTCCTGGAGCTGAAGCGGGCGCTCGGCAAGACGCTGGTCCTGGTGACGCACGACCTGGCCGAGGCGTTCCGGCTCGCCGACCGCATCGCCGTGTTGCGCGGCGGCCGGATCCTCCAGATCGGCCCCCCGCAGGAGCTGGCAGAGAGGCCGGCGGACCCGTATGTGAAGGCGCTGCTGGGGAGGCGGGATGCGTAGGCTCCTGGCGCTGGTCCTCCTGGTCGCCTCGCCGGTCCTGGCGGCGGACCGCATCGCGGTCGGCTCGAAGAATTTCGAGGAGAGCCGGCTGCTCGGCGAGATGTTCGCGCAGCTCCTGGAGAGCCGGACAGACCTGGAGGTCGAGCGCCGGCTCGGGCTCGCCGGCACCCAGGTCTGCTTCGAGGCGCTCAAGAGCGGCGCAATCGACGTCTATCCGGAATACACCGGCACCGGCCTGGTGTCGATCCTTGGAGAGGAGTCGAAAGAGGGGGAAGCCGGGACCCTGAACCGGGTGCGCCGCGAGTTCCTGTCGCGCTGGGATCTCTGGTGGATCGCGCCGCTCGGCTTCGAGAACTCGTTCGAGGTGGCGGTCCCGAAAGAGCTGGCGGAGCGCGAGCATCTGAGGACGATCTCGGACCTCGCCCGCATCGCGCCCCGATTGCGCGGCGGCTTCGGCCACGAGTTCGTCGGCCGCGAGGACGGCCTCCTGGGTCTTCAGAAGGTCTACGGCCTGCGCTTCGCCTCGGTCCAGCCGCTCCAGCACGCCCTCAAGTACCAGGCGGCCGGCGGGCGCCAGGTCGATGCGATCGACGTCTACACCACGGACGCCCGGCTGATCCTCTACAACCTGGTGGTCCTCCAGGACGACAAGGGCTTCTTCCCACCCTACGAGGCCGCCGCCCTGGTGCGCGGCGAGACCCTGCGGAAGCATCCCGAGGTGGGTTCGGTCCTCGGGCTCCTCGCCGGCGCTTTCGACGAGGACCGGATGCGGGCTCTCAATCTCCGGCTCCAGGAAGGCAAGGAAGACGAGGCCGTGGTGGCGCGCGACGCGCTGCGCGAGCTCGGGCTGGTGAAGGGCGGAGCGGTCGAAGAAACCCGGAAAACGGCGGCGCCGGGTATCCGGCATTATTTATGGGACGAGCGTCAGGCACTGCTCCGGAGGACTCTGGAGCATATCGGCCTCTCGGCCGTGGCGCTCCTCGCGGGCATCCTGGTGGCGGTCCCCCTGGGTCTGGCCCTGGAGAGACGCCGCGGAGGCGCCGAGACCGTGATCCGCCTCCTCGGCACGACCCAGACGATCCCCTCGCTGGCGCTTCTGGCCTTCTTCATCCCGTTCCTGGGAGTGGGCCGGGTGCCGGCCGTGGTGGCGCTCTGGATCTACTCGCTCTATCCGATCGTCCGGAACACCTACACCGGAGTCCGCGACGCGGACCCGCGCGCGGTCGAAGCGGCCACGGCCCTCGGCATGACGCCCGGTCAGGTGCTCACCCAGGTAAGGCTCCCCCTGGCCGCGCCGGTCCTGCTGGCGGGCATCCGCACGGCGGCCGTGCTCACGGTGGGAACCGCCACGCTGGCGGCTTTTATCGGAGCGGGCGGCCTCGGCGAGCCGATCGTGACCGGTCTGCAGCTCGCCAGCTCGGCGATGATCCTCTCGGGAGCGATTCCGGCGGCGGTGCTGGCGCTGGTGGTGGATGCGCTGCTGGGTTGGGTGGAGAGGGCGCTTCGGCCTCGGGGGTTGGGCTCGAGACCGTGATCAGTACGGCTTCCCGGCCAGCGATCCGAGCATAGGCTCGAAGTGCTTCAGGTTCCGGGTGTAGAGCGGCAAACCCAGGCGATACGCCGCTGCGGCGATCACGCAGTCCATGACGTCCACGGAGTGGCTCAACCTGAGCCGAAGAGCCTGTCCTATGGCCCAATCGAAGTCCGCCGGCTCCAGTTGCACGCGCTCGAAATGACGGAGGAGCTCGACCGCTTTCCTCTGCGACCGAAGATTTTCCGCGCCCTGGATGATCTCCAGCCAGACGATCGGCACGATTCCGAGACGCGGCTGCTCGGCAAGCCAGTCACGGGACAGCTCATAGGAGCGGAGGAGATCAACCAGGACGGCCGTGTCGAGAAGACCGGCTACCACGAGCGCTGCTCGCGACGCCTGCGCCGCTGCTCCTGGAGCCAGATCTCCGAATCTCCGATTCCCTGGCCTTCCCAACCGCCGAGCAGGCCCGCCTTGACGATCTCGGCACCGGTCAAGGGCTCGATCTTCAGGGCTGACGCGAGATCCTCAGGCTTCCAATCCTCAGGCTGCGGAATCTCGATCGTGATTCTCGCCTCACCGGGCGGTAGCCCCTCAGGCAGACGGATTTCCAACTCGCCTCTCTCGGTAATCCGTCCACTCACTTGGATCGTCATCATGGAACCTCCTCGGAGATTCTACCCTACTCCCCGAACGTCGCCCGCCACCCCGGACTCTGTCTTAGCAGTTCCAGCGCCCGCTCCAGCCGCGCCTGATTCTCCGGCCGGACCAGCCAGGTACTCCGGCCGGAGGGGTGCGGCAGCGGGATCACACCGAAGCTCAGATCGCCACGAGTACCCTGAAAAATCTCGCCGACCCGCTCCGAGAGCGGCGCCGGCGCCGGTACGAACTTCGCGATGGCGTGCTGGCCGACCGCGATCACCGTGAGCGGCCGGATGAGCTGGATCTCCTCCTCCATCCACGGCGCGCAGTTGGCGATCTCCTCAGGAGCGGGCGGCCGGTCGCCTCCCTGCGGCGCGCGGCCGGGAAAGCAGCGGATCACCGAGGCGATCCAGACGCGGCGACGAAACTCCTCCTCGGGCGCGCCGAGACGGTCGAACCAGGAGAACAGGCGCGAGCCGGCGGTGAAGGCGAAGGGGCGGCTCAGGTCCCGCTCCTTGGGGCCGGGCGCCTGGCCTACCAGCATCATGCGCGGCCAGATCTCCGGCCGGGCCACCACCGGCGGCGGCTCGACCCGTGGGCAGATGCGGCAGCCGCGGACTTGCTGGATGTGGGCGTCGAAAGCCTCCCAGTCGCTCATGGGCGGACTGTACTGCTAAACTGCGCGGCCGTCATGGGCAACGACCATTTCTTCCTCCAGGGCAGGGACGACTCGCCGCTGGCCGCCGCGCTCCATCTCGATCTGCTGGAGTCCGGCACCTGCCTCTCGGTCGACGCCCGCGACGAGATGTTCAAGATCTTCTACTACGGCCGCGGCGAGTCGATCGACCTCGCCCTGCACCTTTATCTGGAGTCCGGCAAGCACATCTGGCGGTCGCTGCGCCGCTTGCTCGAATGGCACTTCGGGCAGCTCGACCGGGTCGGATCGCTGCTCGACTTCGCCGCCGGGTACGGCCGCGTCACGCGCCACATGGCCAAGGGCCTCGGACCGGAGCGCGTCTGGATCTCCGAGATCGACCCGGGCGCGGTCGAGTTCCAGACGTCCACGCTCGGGGTCCACGGCATCCTCTCGACGACCGATCCCGAGGCGTTTGATCCCGGCCGCAAGCTCTCCTGCATCACGGTCTCGTCCCTGTTCACGCACCTGCCGGACGCGCGCTTCCGCCAGTGGCTCGACAAGCTGCTCGCGCTCGTGGAGGACGGCGGCCTCCTCGCCTTCAGCGTCCACGACATGACGATCGCACCGGAGCCGGACCCGGGCAGCGGGATCCTGTTCCACCCGTCGAGCGAGAGCGGATCGCTGTCCACCGCGGAGTACGGCTCCACCTGGGTCACCGAAGAGTACGTGCGGGCCTGCCTGAAGGAGCTTGCCCCGGGCCTCCCGGTCCATCGCATCCCCCGCGGACTGGCGAGCTTCCAGGACCTCTATATCGTGACCAGGGGCGCGAGCGCCTCGTCCTTGTCTCTCGATGACCTGCGCGGAGGCGTCGACGGCTTCGTCGAGGAGTGCCGTCTGGATACCCGTCGGCGGCTCATCCTCCAAGGCTGGGTGATCGACCGCCACACCAAGGCGGCGGTACACGAGATCCGGTTCCATCTCGACGGCAACCTGGTGGACAGAACCGAGGCGCTCGTCGACCGGCCCGAGGTGGCAGCCAACTATCCGGGCGACGCCGGCGTCGGGCAGGGTTGGCGGACCGAGCTCGCGCTGCCCGAGGCCTGCGACCTGTCCCGAACCGTGCTGCGCATCGAAGCGCTCGGCAGCGATGGCTTCGTTTCGACGCTGGCCGAGGGGACCGTCGAATCGTTCCTCATCCGTCTCGCCCTCTACCGGCGGTTCGAGCGAGAGCGGGAGAACCTCTCCCTGCAGGAGACGATCCGGAGTGAGCGCGAACGCTTCGAGCGGCAGCTCGTTGACGAAAGAGCCGCACTGGGCAACGAGATCCGGCGGCTCGAAGTCCACATCGCGGCCATGAAGGCGAGCCGCTTCTGGAAGCTCCGCGACCGCTGGTTCGCGCTCAAGCGCCGGCTCGGCCTGACGACCGAGGTCTGACGGTCAGCTCCAGGACTCCTCGCGCGCCCAGGGACGCTCGGCGATCACGTCGAGGAAGGCGTCCACCACCTCGGGATCGAACTGCTGTCCCCGCTCCCGGCGCAGCTCGGCGACGGCGCTCGGCACCGGCAGGGCCTCGCGGTAGGGGCGGGTCGTGGTCATGGCGTCGAACGCGTCCACCACGGCGATGATGCGCGCGCCGAGCGGGATCTCGTCGGCCACGAGCCCGAAGGGATAGCCCGGGTGCCGGGTCCCTTCCATCCTGCCGTCGTAGCGCTCCTGGTGGGCGCGGACGATCGGCGCGGCATCGCGCAGCAGGTCGAGCTTCTCCAGCAGCCGGGCGCCGATGTCCGGGTGGCGGCGCATGACCTCGGCCTCGTGCTCGTCGAGAGTTCCGCGCTTGCCCAGGATCGTCTCCGGGATCCCGATCTTGCCGATGTCGTGGAGCATGCTCGCGAAGTGGACCATCTCGAGGTCCTTGCCGCGCAGACCCAGCCGGCTGCCGACCGACACCGCGTACTCGCTCACCCGCCGGAGGTGGCCTTCGGTGTAGGCGTCCTTGGCCTCCACCGCCTGCGTCAGCGCCTGGGTGACCCGCAGCAGGTCGCGCCGCAGCAGCCGGTTCGAATCCGAGAGCTCGTCCCGCATCCGCACCTCGTGCTCGCGGGAGCGGCCGACGAAGGCTCCGACCAGCGAGAGGATCAGCAGGTCCGCGGAACGCGACCAGAGGTCGGCCGACGGACTGGCGATCCCGGCCAGCCCGATGAGATAACAGAGACCGCTCGCCGAGGTGGCCAGGATGCCGCCGCGCAGCCCGTACTCCAGAGCCGCTCCCAGGATCGGGACCACGTAGAGAAGGACGGCCCAGGTGCCGCCGCGCGGCAGGTAGACGGAGAACGGCACGGCGACCAGCGTCAGGGCGAGCACCAGGCCACCCAGCACCAGAACGCGCCGCCTCTCCGGTGCCGTGTGATGCGCCAGGACGACCGTCTCCTCTCCCGGCGAGATCAGGAAGTCCGGGGACGCCTCGGCGGCGAGGCGACGGGATCGGCGAGCCGGCCGCTCGTCGGGGATCTCGACCATCCAGCGGCGCAGGTGGCGGTCGGCCAGCAGCAGCACCGGCGGGGCGAGGAGGAGCACGCTGACGAAGCTCTCCGCGGCCTCCGTCCAGTAGAGCGGACCGGGGAAGCCGCCGAGCGCGAGCGTCCTGACGAGAGCGGTCAGCAGTCCTCCCAAGACGCCGGCGAGCAGGACCCAGAGATAGGAGCGGAGGCTCGGGAGACCGCGGCCGATGTTCGGCACGTGGAGGAAGACGAGGTAGGCGGCGGCGCCCGAGAGAGCCACCGCGAGCGCGAGTCCGAGCGCCGTGAAGAAGCTGCCCTGCGCCAGCCAGGCGCCGAGGAGCTGGCCGGCGGAGGCGCCGGCCACCCCCGGCCAGCCGAAGAGCAGGCCCGCAGCCCAGGCGACGAACGGGTTGCCCGTCCGGATCAGCCCCGACATCGCTCCCGCCGCAAGGGCCGCGAGGACGATGCCGCCGTTCAGCCGTGACCACCAAGCGGCCAGGAACCGGTAGAAGACGACCGCGCCGGAAGGGACCGGCGCGGTACGGGGCTCGGACAGAACGCTCATCACCAGCTCCTCAAGGGCCCGGGGCCATCAGGACGCGGGTCCCCCGCTCCCGGCGGCAGCGGCAGGCTCGGGCATGGCCGGCAGGATCTCGACCGCCGGCTCCCACCAGGGCTCCGCCGGATCGAAGACCTCCCCCTCGTGTGCGCACGTGGAGGAGATGTGGTCCTTGCCGTACATCGGCTTGCCGGTGTGCTTCGACCGGTGCAGGGGGTAGATGCTTCCGCACGTCTGACAGAACCGGCCGACCACCCGTCCCCGCCGCTCCTCGGCGATCTGGCTCTGCGGAGCCGCTTCGGGAATCCGGTAGACCATGGCGTCCTCCTACCGGGCGGCCAGCAACTCGGTCCGCGAGAAGAAGAAGGAGAGCTCGATCGCCGCGTTCTCGGGCGAATCGCTGCCGTGGATGGCGTTGCGCTCGATCGACGTGCCGAACAGCGCCCGGACCGTGCCCGGGGCCGCCTTCGCCACATCCGTCGCGCCCATCACCTCGCGCAGGTTGCTCACCGCATCTCCTTCCTTCTCCAGCGCCACGGGCATCACCGGTCCACTGGTCATGAACTCCACGAGGCTGCCGTAGAACGGCCGCTCCTTGTGCACCTCGTAGAACGCCCGGGCCTGCGTTTCCGTCAGACGAAGCATCTTGATCCCGCGAATCGTGAAACCGACTTCCTGGAGTTTTGCAAGAACCTTGCCCGCGTTCCCCGCCTCCACCGCATCGGGCTTGACAATCGCCAGCGTCATGGCCATAACTTGTTCTCTCCCAGGGATTTCCACAGGCGGGCGCCCAGGTCTCCCTCGTTGTGTGTTGGATGGTGGACGGAGGGTCTCCTCGGTCCAGCGAAAAAATTACAGAAACGAATTACTCGGCAGGTCCTTCCAGGACCTCCATCTCCCCGTCCGGTCCTTCGACATAGAAGGCGGAGCCGACCACCTCCACGGCGCCGTCCGGTCCGAGCAGCACCGCCGACTCGGCCGGGATGCCCAGGCCCCAGCGCACGCCCTCCTGTTCGAGGAGCTTGCGCAGGCGCCGGTCGTGGCCGGGATCGAAGTTCGGCTCGACCACGCCGTCCGGCAGCCAGCCGAAGCCGGGGATCACCCGTCCGGGCGCGATGCTCCTCACCACCCGGCCGGCGGCCTGGGCGGCGGCGGCGATCGCCACCACCACGCCTCCGGTCTGGAGCTTTCGGGTCAGCGCCTCGGCGGCCGGCGAGCCGGCGAGAGCGTCGAGGAGATGGTCCGCGACGCCGCCGCCGAGGTAGACCGCCGGCACGGCCGCGATGCGCTCCGAGTTGCGGCCGCGCCGCGAGTCCCGGCCGCGGTAGATCGGGATGATCTCCGCCTCCCGCTCCAGCTCCTCCTGGAGGTAGTCGCCGAAGTGCCGCGCGTAGTCGTTCGACCCGCTCGCGGCCGGGATGAAGCCGACGGGCCCGGGTGCGGCCTTCGCCACCCAGGCCTCGTCGGCGTCGAACGTCTCCCCGTAGGTGAGCTCACCGCCGCCGAGCAGCGCCAGCCAGCCGTCTCCGGGGATCCGCCGCAGGTCCGCCACCGATCGACCTATTTCCCGAGCGCCTGCGCCAGGGTCTCGCCCAGCTTGGCCGGCGACTCGACCACGTGGATGCCGGCGGCCTTCATGGCCTCCATCTTCTCGGCCGCGGTGCCCTTGCCGCCCGCCACGATGGCGCCGGCGTGGCCCATGCGGCGTCCGGGAGGAGCGGTGCGGCCGGCGATGAAGCCGACCACCGGCTTCTTCATGTTGGCCTTCACCCACTCGGCGGCTTCCTCTTCGGCACTGCCACCGATCTCGCCGATCATGATCACGCCCTCGGTGTCGGGGTCGGCCGCGAACTGCTCCAGCACGTCGATGAAGTTCGTGCCGTTGATCGGATCGCCGCCGATGCCCACGCAGGTGGACTGGCCGAGGCCGAGGTTGGTGAGCTGCCAGACGGCTTCGTACGTCAGGGTGCCCGAGCGGCTGACCACACCGATCGACCCCTGCTTGTGGATGTGGCCCGGCATGATGCCGATCTTCGCCATGCCCGGCGAGATCACGCCCGGGCAGTTGGGGCCGATCAGGCGGGTGGGATGGTCGCGCAGGAACGCCTTGGCCTTGATCATGTCGGCGACCGGGATGCCCTCGGTGATGCAGACCGTCAGCTCGATCTCGGCCGCGGCGGACTCCATGATGGCGTCGGCGGCAAACGGCGGCGGCACGAAGATCATCGAGGCGTTGGCGCCGGTGGCCGCGCGGGCCTCCTCGACGGAATCGAAGACCGGGATGCCCTCGACCGTCTCCCCGCCCTTGCCGGGCGTGACGCCGGCCACGACTTTCGTGCCGTAGTCGCGGCAGCCGAGGGCGTGGAACATGCCCTCCTTGCCGGTGATGCCCTGCACGAGCAGGCGCGTGTCGTTGTCGACCCAGACCGCCATGACTAAGCTCCTCCCTTCGCAGCGGCGACCGCTTTCTCGGCGGCGTCGGCCATCTGCTCGGCGACGATGAACTGGAACGGGGCCTCCCGGAGAATACGGCGGCCTTCTTCTACGTTGGTACCTTCGAGGCGCACGACCACGGGGATCTGGACGTTGCCCAGCTCCTCGATGGCGCCGACCACGCCGCGGGCGATGCGGTCCGTCCGGGCGATGCCGCCAAAGATGTTGATGAGGACCGCGCGCACCGCCGGGTCCGAGATCAGGAGGCGGAACGCGTTCTTGACCGCTTCCTGGCTGGCGCCGCCGCCGACGTCGAGGAAGTTGGCCGGCTCGCCGCCGTAGAGCTTGATGATGTCCATCGTGGCCATCGCGAGACCCGCACCGTTGACCATGCAGGCGATGTTGCCGTCGAGCTTGATGTAGTTCAGGTTGAACTTGGAGGCCTCGACCTCCATGGGGTTCTCCTCGGCGAGATCCCGCATCTCCACGATATCTTTATGACGGTAAAGAGCGTTGTCGTCGAAATTCATCTTGGCGTCGAGCGCCATCACGTCCCCATCTCGGGTTACCATGAGGGGGTTGATTTCGGCCAGGGACGCATCCGTGTCAAGATATGCGGAGACCAGGGCGGAGATGAGCTTCGCCGCCTTCGAGGCCGTCTGGCCCTTGAGGCCGAGGTTGCGGGCCACGGAGCGGGCCTGGAACGGCTGGATGCCCAGGTTGTGGTCGACCCAGGCGCGGTAGATGGCCTTGGGATCGCGGGCGGCGACCTCCTCGATGTCCATGCCACCGGAGGCGGACGCCATCACGACATGCTTGCCCTTGGCGCGATCCAGGGTGATCGACAGGTAGAGCTCCTGGGCGATGTCGGCGGTCTCCTCGATGAGGACCTTGCGAACGAGCTGACCCTCGGGACCGGTCTGATGTGTGACGAGTTGCATGCCTAGAATCCTGCCGGCGATCTCGCGGGCTTCGTCGGGCGACTTGGCGAGCTTCACGCCGCCGCCCTTGCCGCGGCCGCCGGCATGGATCTGGGCCTTGACGACGCAGCGGCCGCCCAGCTCTTCGCAGATGCGGGCGGCCTCGTCGGGATCCTCGGTCACCTTGCCGCGCGGGGTCGCGACCCCATAACGGCGCAGGATCTCCTTGGCCTGATACTCGTGGATCTTCAAGACGATCTCCTCCGGAGGAAAAGGGTTCCTGGGGGAACGGATTCAGAAATGGAGCCCCGAAGGGGCGTGAGCGCGGCCCGGAACGGCTTGGGCCGGCGGAAGCATATCAGAGGGTCCGGAGCTGCGGCTCCGAGCCCATGGAGGTAACGGCCAGCATGTCGAGAACACTCGCCGCCGTCCTCGCGGACCGTGTGCCGTCACGGGTCCGCCATCGGGGACAGCGCTATTTTCAGCAGGGCCGCGTCCGGATCCTGTCCATCGACGCCCGGAAGGTGGAAGCGCTCGTCTCCGGCTCCTCCCGCTACAAGGTCCAACTGGTCCAGGAGGGCGGCGACGTCCGCAGCACCTGCACCTGCCCCTACTTCGACCGCAGCCGGACCTGCAAGCACATCTGGGCGACCGTGCTCGCCATCGACGCCCGCTCCGCCCGGACCGAGCGCGGACAGCAGAATCAACAGGGCCAGCAGGGTCAACCCGGCCAGCGCGGCCAGAAGGGACGAGGACAACGCGGTCAGCGGGGCCGCGGCCAGCGCGGCAATCAGCCGAATCAGCCGAACCGCAACGAGGCCCAGGTCCAGACCGGCGAGGCACAGACCCAGGCGCCCGACGAAACTCAGCTCCAGGCCGACCCGAACCAGCAGAACCGGCCTGGAGGTCGCCGCGGTCTTCAGCGCCGCCGCCTGCCGCGCAAAGGCGCTCCCGCTCGCCGCCCCCGCCGCAACATCCCGCTCTGGATGGAGGTCCTCGAGACCCTGCCGCCCGATGCGCCGGCCGACCTGCCGCGCGAGGCCCTGCTCTACGAGATCGACGAGGCCGCGACGCGCGAGTCCGGCCGCCTCGCCCTGACCGTGCTCGAAGGGCGCAAGCGGACCGACGGCAGCTTCGACCTCGTTCATCCGCTCCAGCTCCGGCGCGCCGAGCTCCCCGAGCTGCCGGACGCGATCGACCGGCGCATCCTGCCGATCCTGCTCGGCGCCAACACCGATCCCAACCGCGCTCGCGCCTCCGTCGAAGCGGCGCCCGTGCCGGCGCGCTGGGAGGTGGCCGCGGACCTCGCCGGCGACCTCCTGCCGCTCCTCTGCGAGACCGGGCGCTGCCGGGTCCGCCGGCCCCCCGGCCGGCGCGGCGGCGGCAACGTGCTGACCCCCGACGAGGGACCGCCCTGGCAGCTCTGGCTGGAGGTGCGCGAGAGCGCCAAGGGCGGCTGCTCCGTCACCGGCTCGCTGCGGCGCAGCGGCAAGCGCATCCCGCTCGCCGAGCCGCTGCTCCTCTTCCCGTCCGGCTGGATGCTCACCGCCGACCGGGTGTCCCACCTCGACGCCGGCGAGGCCTTCAGTTGGATCTCGCTGCTGCGCGGCTCCGGCGCGCTGCGGGTCCAGCCCGAGTGGAAGGAGGATCTCGTCGAGCGCCTGGTCTCGCACCAGCCGCTCAGCCAGATCGACCTGCCGAAGAGCCTCGCCCTCGAAGAGTCCCGGCCGCCGCTCCGGCCGCACGTCCGCATCACCCAGCCGCTGATCCAGTTCCGCGGCCTGCTCGACGCCGAGGTCACGTTCAACTACGACGATCAGGAGATCCCGGCCTTCACCCCGGGCCGCGCCATCTATCTCAAGGATCGGAAGCTCCTCCTGGCGCGCGACTCCGAGGCCGAGCGCCGCGCCCTGGAGCAGCTCGAGCAGCTCGATTTCCGGCCCGGCGACGGTCCGCCGCACCAGATGAAGGTGCCGCAAGGCTGGGCCTCCTCCGCGCTCGTCAAGCTCCTCGCCGAAGGCTGGTCGGTCGAGATGCACGGCCGTCTCTATCGCCCGCCCGGCCTCTCGCGCCTCTCCGTGGCTTCCGGTTTCGACTGGTTCGACGTGCGAGGCGAGGTGGATTTCGCGGGCGTCACCGTCCGCCTCCCGCAGGTGCTCGACGCGCTCCGGCGCGGCTCGACCTTCCTGGCGCTGCCCGACGGCAGCGAAGGGCTCATCCCGGAGGACTGGGTCAAGCGGCTCGCCGCCCTGGCCGACCTCGGCAGCCTTGACGGCGACCACCTGCGGTTCCAGGTGCAGCAGGCCACGCTCCTCGACGCCTGGCTCGCCGACCAGCCCGGCGTCACCTGGGACGAGGCGTTCGAGGCCGCCCGCACCCGGCTCCACAGCTTCGAGGGCATCGTGCCGGCCGACGCGCCGGCCGCTTTCGAAGGCGAGCTGCGCGGCTATCAGAGGGTGGGCCTCGGCTGGCTCCACTTCCTCGACGAGCTCGGCTTCGGCGGCTGCCTAGCTGACGACATGGGCCTCGGCAAGACCGTGCAGGTGCTCGCGCTCCTCGAAGAGCGCCGCGAGGTGCGCGAGAAGGAAGCGCTCGCCCCGTCCCTCGTCGTGGTGCCGCGCTCGCTGATCTTCAACTGGAAGGCCGAGACCGCGCGCTTCACGCCGAAGATCCGCATCCTCGACCACACCGGCCTCGGCCGGCCGCGCGAGACCGAAGGCTTCGCGGGCTACGACATCGTCATCACCACCTACGGCACCCTGCGCCAGGACATCGAGCTGCTGCGCCAGGTGGAGTTCGACTACCTGGTGCTCGACGAGGCGCAGGCCATCAAGAACGCTGCCAGCCAGACCGCCAAAGCTGCCCGCCTGCTGCGCGGCCGGCACCGGCTGGCGATGAGCGGCACGCCGATCGAAAACCACCTCGGCGAGCTGTGGAGCCTGGTCGAGTTCCTGAACCCGGGCCTGCTCGGCGCCTCGGCGTTCCTGTCGAGCACCTCCGAGATGCGGACCCCCGACGCCGCGACGCGCGAGATGCTGGCGCGCGCGCTCCGGCCGTTCTTCCTGCGCCGCACCAAGGAGCAGGTGGCACCCGAGCTCCCAGCCAAGATTGAGCAGACCCTCATCTGCGAGCTGCCGGCCGACCAGCGCCGGCTCTACGACGAGCTGCGCGCCCACTACCGCGACACCCTCGGAGCCAAGATCGGCAGCCAGGGCCTGGGCCGGACCAAGATCCTGGTCCTCGAAGCCCTGCTCCGCCTGCGCCAGGCTGCCTGCCATCCCGGCCTCCTCGACCCGGCGCGCGCCGACGAGCCGTGCGCCAAGCTCGACATCCTCCTGCCGCAGCTCCGCGAGATCGCGGACGAAGGCCACAAGGCCCTGGTCTTCTCGCAGTTCACGAGCTTCCTCGCCCTGTTGCGCCGGCAGCTCGACGCCGAGGGCATCCCCTATCTCTATCTCGATGGCCGCACCCGCGACCGCCAGGAGAAGGTCGAGCAGTTCCAGAACGATCCGTCCTGCACGCTCTTCCTGATCAGCCTGAAGGCGGGCGGCCTGGGGCTCAACCTGACCGCGGCCGACTACGTCTACCTGCTCGACCCCTGGTGGAACCCGGCCGTGGAGGCGCAGGCCATCGACCGCGCCCACCGCATCGGCCAGACCCGGCCCGTGTTCGCGAGCCGCATCGTGGCCAAGGACACGGTCGAGGAGAAGATCCTGGCGCTCCAGCGCAGCAAGCGCGAGCTGGCGGACGCCATCCTGCAGGCCGACGAGAGCCTGATCGCCTCGCTGAGCCGGGAGGACCTGGAGCTGCTGCTGTCTTGACGGTTCCGCGCAGGTCGGGTAGGTTGAGGATCAGCTCAACCGATTCAGGTCTGCTTGCACGGAGGATCCGCCGTGCCCCGGAAGCGCGTCCTCGTCGTCAACGGTTACTTTCCTGAGACCCGCGAGCCCGTGCGGCTCACGCACGAGGTCCCCAACACCCTGGCGCCGGTGCTGCTCGCGGGCGCCTTCGCGCCCGAGCGCTGCGAGATCCGCCTCTACAACGAGGTGTCGAGCGGCTTCCTGGAGGTCTTCGAGCCGGGCCTGATCCAATGGCCGGACATGGTCGTCCTGACCGGCCTGATCGCCTCGTTCGACCGCCTGAAGCACCTGGCGGCCTATTTCCGCACGGCCAACCCGCGCGTCGTCCTCGTCGCGGGAGGCCAGGCGATCCGCGCCTTCCCGCGCCACTCGAAGCCCTTCTTCGACTACGTCTGCCTGGGCGACGCCGAGCAGCTCCGCGACGTGGTGCGCGAAGCCTTGGGCGCCGAATACGTGGCGGACGAGATGCTGCCGCGCTACGACCTCGCCGACTGGATGCGCGGCATCGGCTATGCGGAGTCCAGCCGCAACTGCAACTTCCGCTGCAACTTCTGCTCGTTGACCGGAGAGGGCGTGCGCTACCGCAAGCAGCCGGTCGACGCGCTGCGCCGGCAGCTCGAAGCCCTCGGCCGGAAGCGCGCCGTGGTGTTCGTGGACAACCAGTTCTACGGCCCGGACCGCGACTTCTTCGTCGAGCGCATGGCGCTGCTGCGCGAGTTGCGCGCGGCGGGCAAGCTCGGCCGCTGGACGGCGATCTGCACCAACACGTTCCTGTGGGATGAGGAGAACATCGCACTCGCCCGCGAAGCCGGCTGCATGGCGCTCTTCATCGGGGTGGAATCCTTCGACGAGGCCTGGCTGCGCCGCGTCAACAAGACGCACAACAACCGCCATTCGCAGATCGAGCTGATCGACCGCTGCCTGCGCGGCGGAATCCTGTTCCAGTACGGCATCGTCTACGACCCGACCGAGCGGCGCATCTCCGAGTTGGAGCGCGAGCTGCGCCTGATCTGCGATTCGCCGGAGATCCCGCCGCCGAACTTCATCTTCCTGGCGATCCCCTTTCCGGGCACGCCGTTCTTCCACGACCGGCTGGCCCAGGGCCTCCTGCTGCCGAACACGAAGACGCGCGACCTCGAAGGCTCCACCCTGTCGATGCAGCCGCTCGACGGCGCCGCCGAGGTGGGCGACTTCATCCGGCGCATCAAGTACTTCCACGGCTTCCGGAAGGCCATCGCGAAGCATCAGGCGCGCTTCCTCTGGCACTACCGCCGGAGCCTCGACGCGACCCAGGCCGCGGTCTCCTCCTCCTGCATGCTGAGCCTGTTCTCGCCGAGCACCGTCTCGAACCCAAAGAACCTGTTCCTCGCCAGGCATCCGCGCACCCACGTCAGCACCACCGACCGCCTCGACTGCGTCTACACGCCGAGGCTCCGCGTGGACCCGGCGTACGAGCACTACTTCGAGCCGACCGCCGTCACCGACGCCGCCGGCGAGCTCAGCGAGGCGCTGATCGACGACGCCATGGACGTCCGGTACCAGCCGCGACGCGCGGCTCAATCGGCGCAATGATGGGGAACCTCCGGTTCAAGCTCGCGAGCGAGGCGTCCGAGTTTGAGCAGATCCATCGGCTCAACCACGCGACCTTCGCGGAAGAGATCCCGCAGCACGCCGTCGATCCGAAGGGTCGCCTCGTCGACCGCTTCCACGACGAGAACATCTATGTCATCGCGCTCGACGGCGACCGGCTGGTCGGGATGGTCGTTCTGCGCGGCACGAGGCCGTTCTCCCTCGACGCCAAGGTGGAGAACCTCGACAGCTACCTCCCCCCTGGCCGCTCGCTCTGCGAGGTCCGGCTCCTGGCGGTCGCCAGGGAGAGAAGGAAGGGACCCGTCTTCCGTGGCCTGATGCGCCTGCTCGTCGAGCACGGCCGGCGCCAGGGTTACGACCTCGCCGTGATCTCGGCCACGACCCGCCAGCTCAAGCTCTACCGCCACCTCGGCTTTACTCCCATCGGTTCCTTGGTCGGTACGCCCGGAGCGCTGTTCCAGCCGATGCAAGTGACCCTCGAAGCCATCCAGGAGCGCGGCAAGGCCTTCGCGTCGCGGGTCCGCCTCCTGCCCGGTCCCGTGAGCCTGCATCCCGAAGTGTCAGCAGCCTTCGCGGCGCCGCCCGTCTCCCACCGGGGTCCCCAGTTCTCCGCCACCCTGCGGCATGTGAAGACCCGCCTACGCGAGATGACCGGAACCAGCCGCGTCGCGCTCCTCTTCGGCAGCGGCACCCTGGCCAACGACGCCGTGGCCGCCAGACTCTCGGTCGAGGGAGGAAAGGGCCTCGTCCTGAGCAACGGCGAGTTCGGAGAAAGGCTGGCCGACCACGCCCGGCGCTGGCATCTCCCCCACACCGTCGTCCGGTCGGATTGGGGGGAGCTTCTCGACTACAACCGCATCGCCGGGATGGATTTCGACTGGCTCTGGGCCGTCCACTGCGAGACCTCGACGGGCATCCTCAACGACCTGGAGGCCCTGAAGCGGATCTGCCGCGAGCGTGGCGCGAGGCTCTGCCTCGACTGCATCAGCTCGATCGCCACCGTGCCCGTGGACCTCTCCGGCGTGCACCTGGCCTCAGGAGTCAGTGGCAAGGGGATCGGCTCGCTGGCCGGCGTCGCGATGGTCTTTCACCAGGACCCGATCGCCAAGGCCGACCTCCCCCGCTACCTGGATCTCGGCTGCTACGGCCAGGAGGACGGAGTGCCCTACACCGTCTGCTCCAACCTCATAGCCGCGCTCCGCGCCGCGCTCGACCGTCTTCTCCAGCCTGAGGACCGGTTCGCCAGCATCGCGAGACTCGCGGCCTGTCTCCGCGCCGGTCTACGCAAGCAGGGGTTGAGCATCCTGGCCCCGGACGCCCAGGCCTCGCCGGCCGTGACCACGATCGTGCTGCCACCGGAGACACCCTCAACCCGGGTCGGCCGCGAGCTTGAACGGCGGGGGTACGAGCTCAGCTATCTCAGCGGGTATCTGGTCGAGCGGAACTGGATCCAGGTCTGCCTGATGGGCGAGCACACCTGCGAGGAGTTGGCGGAGTTGCCGCGGGTGCTGGCGGAGGTCGCGAGGACCTGAAGGACTTCAAGGACTCCAGGGACACAAAAGCCTTTCCTGATGTCCTTGCAGTCCTTGAGGTCCTTCTGGTCCTTCGAGCCTGATATCTTCAGATCACCATGACCCTCGAACGTGCCATCTGCATCGCCGCGGAGGCGCATACCGGCCAGACGGACAAGGCCGGCGCGCCGTACATCCTGCACCCTCTCCGTGTCATGGGCCGGGTGTCCACGAACGAGGAGCGGATCGTCGCCGTGCTGCACGACGTGATCGAGGACACCGACTGGACTCCCGACCGGCTTCGCGCCGAGGGCTTTTCGGAGACGATCCTGGAGGCGCTCGACCTCGTCACCCACCGTCCCGGGGAGAGCTACGAAGACTTCGTCCGCCGGGCCGCAGCCCATCCGGTCGCCCGCCAGGTCAAGCGCGCCGACATCCTCGACAACATGGACCCGAGCCGGATCGCCGAGCCGACCGAGCGCGATCGCCAGCGGATGGAAAAGTACGCACGGGCGCTCGCGATCCTCGACGAGTGAGCATCGGAGTCACGGAGGTGAAGCGTCGGCCTCCTCGAACTTCAGCTCCGGATCGTGCTGCGACCGGTGAAGAAAGCGGATGACCCGGCGGGCCATGTCAACCGTGACCGCATCGTGCTCCGCGGCATCGCAGAACAGTTTGAGAGCGGCGAGAGCCTCCCTCTGTATGCCCTGGCTGGTGAAGATCCAGGCCATCTCCTCGGCCAGATCCCGGACCTCGGCGGTTCGGCCCTGCTCCAGCAGCAGAAGCCCGAGATCCAGGCTCACCAGCGCGTAGTCGAAGGCGAGGGGCAGCTCCAACGAGGCGAACTGGCGGCGGGCCTCGGCAAAGGCTGCTTCCGCTTCCTCTTCCCTGCCGACTCCTGCCGCGATCAACCCACTCAGATAGCCAACCCGTACCGAATCGACCTCTTGAGCGAGTTGCGCTGCAAGGCTCTGAACCGCAGGCAGGTGGGGGATCGCCTCCGCCGCCCGTCCCTGAAGGCAGAGATTGAGCAGGAGTTGGCACCGCACTCCAAGTGCCGTCCTGGGC